>Ga0154346_108_pt1 | contig 145232 bp, 110 predicted proteins | sample RifGroA2_FD_115874 | JGI IMG/M metagenome (GOLD analysis project Ga0154346, IMG submission 115874) | Gallionellales bacterium GWA2_60_18 | reverse complement strand
TGATGGCGCGCGTGCATGAAGTGATTCGCACCGTTGCGCCGCACGACAGCGTGGAGCGTTACACCGGCCTCGGCGTGGAAGTGTTGCAGGGCTATGCGCGCATCACCGACCCGTGGACGGTGGAGATCAAGCTTAACGACGGCACCACGCAGACGCTGACCACGCGCAGCATCGTCATCGCCACCGGCGCGCGACCGTTCGTGCCGCCGCTGCCGGGGCTGGAGGAGGTTGGCTATGTCACCAGCGATACCCTGTGGTCAACCTTTGCCGAACTGGATGAAGCGCCGAAGCGGCTGGTGGTGCTGGGCGGCGGCCCCATCGGTTGCGAGCTGGCGCAGAGTTTCGCGCGCCTGGGTTCGGGCGTGACGCAGATCGAGATGGCGCCGCGCATCATGATCCGCGAAGACCTCGAAGTTTCAGAATTGGCGCGCGCGTCGCTCTCTGCCGACGGCGTGGAGCTGTTGACCGATCACAAGGCGGTGCGCTGCGAGAAGGAGGGCGAACGCAAATTCATCGTGGTCGAGCATGACGGCCAGACCCGCCGCATCGAGTTCGACGCGCTGATTGCGGCAGTCGGGCGCAGCGCGCGGCTGAAGGGTTTCGGGCTGGAGGAGCTGGGCATCCCCACCCAGCGCACCGTCACCACCAACGACTATCTGGAGACGCTGTACCCGAACATCTATGCCGCAGGCGACGTGGCCGGGCCGTACCAGTTCACCCACACCGCTTCGCATCAGGCCTGGTATGCGGCGGTGAACGCGCTGTTCGGCGATTTCAAGCGCTTCAAGGTGGACTATTCCGTCATCCCCTGGTCCACCTTCATCGACCCGGAAGTGGCGCGCGTCGGCCTCAACGAGCAGGAGGCTAAAGAAAAAGGCATCGCCTATGAAGTGGTGAAATTCAATAACGAAGAACTGGATCGCGCCATTGCGGACGGCACCGCGCACGGTTTCGTCAAAGTGCTGACCGTGCCGGGCAAAGACAAAATACTCGGCGTCACCATCGTCGGCGAACATGCGGGCGACCTGCTGGCGGAATTCGTGCTGGCGATGAAACACGGGCTGGGGCTGAACAAGATACTCGGCACCATCCATATCTACCCGACCCTGGCTGAAGCCAACAAATACGCCGCCGGAGAATGGAAACGCGCCCATGCGCCGCAGAAATTGCTGGTATGGCTGGAGCGGTTTCATGCGTGGCGACGCGGCTGACATGAAGCTATCCATCGTCATCCCGATGCTCAACGAAGCGGCGCAGTTGCCGGAACTGTGCGCGCATCTGCTTCCCTTGCAGCGCGCGGGGTGCGAGATCGTGTTCGCCGACGGCGGCAGCACGGACGGCTCGGCCACACTGGCCGAAGCGGCGGGGTTCATCGTGGTGAGCGCGGCGCGCGGCAGGGCGCGCCAGATGAACGCGGGCGCGGCTCGCAGTACGGGCGAGGTGCTGTTGTTCCTGCATGCCGACACGCGCCTGCCGCACGGCGCGGCGCAGCACGTCGTGCAGGCGCTGGCGGATGGCACGCATTGCTGGGGGCGTTTCGACGTGTGCATCACGGGACGGACCTTCATGCTGCGCGTGATCGCGCAGCTGATGAACTGGCGTTCGCGCCTCTCCGGCATCGCCACCGGCGATCAGGCGATGTTCGTGCGCCGCGACGCATTCGGGCGCGTGCAGGGATTTCCAGACCAGCCGCTGATGGAAGACATCGAATTGAGCAGACGCCTGAAAAGAATCTCGCCTCCGGCCTGCATCGCGCACTGCGTCAGCACCTCGGGCCGGCGCTGGGAAACGCGCGGCGTGTGGCGCACCATTTTCCTCATGTGGCGTTTGCGCTGGGCGTACTGGCGCGGGGCGGATGCAAACACACTGGCCGGGCTGTACCGATGAGGCCGACGCGCATCGTCGTCTTCGCCAAAGCGCCCGAACCGGGCTTCGCCAAGACGCGCCTGATCCCCGTGCTGGGAGCGCAGGGCGCGGCCGATCTGGCGCGGCAGATGTTGCTGCATACGCTTCACGAGGCGCTCGCGGCAGACATTGGCACGGTGGAATTATGCGCGACACCGGCGCTGAACGATGCGGCATGGAGCGCGGTTGCTTTACCCGGCGGCATCGCAACATCGGATCAGGGTGAAGGCGATCTCGGTGCGCGCATGGCGCGCGCGGCGCAGCGCGCGATCGAACAGGGCGAGCGCGTGCTGCTGATCGGCACGGACTGCGTGGAAATGTCGGCAGCATTGCTGCAACAGGCCGGGCAAGCGCTGGATGACCACGATGCGGTGATCCATTGCACCGCGGACGGCGGTTATGCGCTGCTCGGTCTGACCCGCTTCAACCCGTTCCTGTTCAACGACATTCCCTGGAGCACCGACGAGGTGGCCAGCCTCACCATCGCGCGCCTCGGGCAGCTGGGCTGGACGCTGCATGTCGGACCGATGCTGCACGATGTGGACGAGCCGCATGACCTGAACAGGCTGCCGCCATACTGGAGCGTGGATGTTGCGGCGTAGCGCACTGCTCGCCTGCCTGCTTGTCTGCGCCATTGCGGCGCAGGCGCAGGATGCGCTGTGGCTGGGGCGTTTCGATGCGGAGGCGGCCACGGTGCCTGCACCCTGGCAGGTCATCCAGCTCGACGCCAAAGTCGCGCCGACCCGTTATCGCGTGACATGGTGGGATGGGGTACTCGGGGTGGAAGCCAGCGCCGAGCGCAGCATGGCGTTGCTGGCGCGTCCGGTGGAAGTCGATCTGGAGCGCACGCCGGTGCTGTGCTGGCGCTGGCGCGTGGATGCGCCGCTGGTCAAGGCTGATTTAGGCACCAAGGCGGGCGACGATTACGCCGCGCGCGTGTATGTGTCGTTCGCCCTGCCGCCGTCCGAGATCGGCTGGGTGCTGCGTGGCAAGCTCGCGCTGGCGCGCAGCATCTACGGCGATGCCGTGCCCGATGCCGCGCTCAACTATGTGTGGGACAACCGCTATCCGGTCGGCACGCGCAGGCCGAATGCCTATACCGACCGCGCCCATATCATCGTGGCCGAATCGGGAGCAGCCAATGCCGGGCGCTGGGTGGTGGCGCGACATGATGTGCGGCAGGATGTGATCGCCGAATTCGGCTCGCATGAGGCGCGCCTGATCCAGCTCTCGGTCGCTGCCGACACCGACAACACCGGCGAAACTGCCCATGCCGGATTCGCCGATTTCCATTTTGTGGCCAAAGAGGCCGGCTGCGCTTTCGCGCCCTGAGCAGCCGTGTAAGAATACGGCACGACGAGCGACTACTTATTTCACTACCAGCAAGAGGATTCATCATGCATGAAATGGTTCAGGATTATTACGGCAAGCAATTGCAGACATCGGACGACCTGAAGACCAGCGCCTGTTGCGATGCCAGCGCGCTGCCGGTCTGGTTAAAGCCGCTGCTGGCGCGGGTGCATCCCGAGGTGCTGGCGCGCTATTACGGCTGCGGTCTGGTGTGTCCGCCCTTGCTCGAAGGCTGCCGCGTGCTCGATCTGGGCAGCGGTTCCGGGCGTGACGTGTATGCGCTGGCGCAACTGGTCGGCAAGAGCGGCGAAGTGGTCGGGGTCGATATGACACCGGAGCAACTGGCGGTGGCGGAACAGCATCGCGCCTGGCACGCCGAGCAATTCGGTTATGCCAATGTGCGTTTTCTGGAAGGTTACATCGAGAAACTGGACCAGCTCGATCTCGCGCCCGGCAGTTTCGATGTGATCGTGTCGAACTGTGTGGTCAACCTGTCGCCGGACAAGGATGCCGTGCTGCGCGGAGTGCATCGTTTGCTGAAGAACGGTGGCGAATTCTACTTCTCCGACGTGTATGCCGACCGCCGCGTGCCGGATGCCGTGAAGAACGACCCGGTGCTGTACGGCGAATGCCTGGGTGGCGCGCTGTACTGGAACGACTTTCTGCGGCTGGCGCAGCGCCATGGCTTCGCCGACCCGCGTCTGGTGGAAGACCGCCCGCTGGAGATCACCGACCCCAAGCTCGCGCCGCGCGTGGGCAACCTGAAGTTCTATTCGGCGACCTACCGGCTATTCAAACTCGACAGCATGGAAAACGCCTGCGAAGACTATGGCCAGGCCGTGATTTATCGCGGCAGCATCCCCGACCATCCACATCTTCTCGTGCTGGACAAGCATCACCACATCGAAACCGGGCGCGTGTTTCCGGTGTGCGGCAACACCTGGCGCATGCTGCACGAGACGCGCTTCGCGCCGCACTTCGAATTCATCGGCGATTTCAGCCGGCACTACGGCCTGTTCGAGGGCTGCGGCGCGGCCATGCCGTTCGATGACAGGGATACGAGCGGGGAAAGCTGCGCCTGCTGCTGATCCGGGATGACCTGACCCGGTTGAGGAGGTTTCATGAGTTTCGAACAATTCGTTCTGTCCAACGAACCGGCCATCCGCTTCGCTTCATTCTTCGGCGTATTGGCCGTGATCGGCCTGTGGGAGCTGGCGGCTCCCCGGCGCGCGTTGACCGTGTCCAAAGCGCTGCGCTGGGCGGCCAATCTTGGCATCGTCGCTCTCGACACTGTGCTGTTGCGGCTGCTCTTCCCGCTGGCCGGGGCGGGTGTGGCGGTGTTCTGCGCGGCGAACGGCTGGGGGCTGCTCAACCATTTTCGGGTGCCTTTTGTGATCGCCGTGCCGTTGGCGGTGATCGCATTGGATTTCGTCATCTGGCTGCAGCACGTCATGTTCCATGCCGTGCCGGCACTGTGGCGGGTGCACCGGGTACACCATACCGATCTGGATTACGACGTGACCACCGGGGCGCGCTTCCATCCCATCGAGATCGTGCTGTCCATGCTGATCAAGTTCGCCGCCATTGCCGTGTTCGGGCTACCGGTGGCGGGTGTGGTGATCTTCGAGGTGCTGCTCAACGCCACTTCCATGTTCAACCACGGCAACCTGCGCCTGCCGGCGACTCTGGATCGGGTGTTGCGCTGGTTCGTGGTCACGCCGGACATGCACCGGGTGCACCACTCCATCGAAGACGATGAGACCAACTCCAATTTCGGTTTCAATCTGCCGTGGTGGGATCGTCTGTTCGGCACCTACCGCGACCAGCCGCGCGCCGGGCATGCGGGCATGACCATCGGCATCCGCGACCATCGCGACCCGCGCGAAGTGGCGCGTCTGCCCGGCATGCTGCTGTTGCCATTCAGGGGCGAGGTCACGGATTACGCCATCAACCGGCGCAATTTTCCGGATGATCACGTTTGACAAACCCCCGGCTATGCCGGGGGACTCATCAAGGTTAGACCTTTACGGGAGTCGCACCCAAGGTTGTGTCTGCGTGGCGCTGTAACAGCCCCCCTTTGTGAAAGGGGGGTGGGGGGATTTGAAAACGGTGAGTTTTCGCCGATTCTAAAATCCCCCTCCCGTCCCCCTTTTTCAAAGGGGGAGGCGTCCGCAGATGTTGTCAGGGGCAGCACCTGTTTTACTGGCCGCTTTGAGCGGCCTACAAACTAAAGCCCTTGGCTATGCCGGGGGATACTTACATGAAGCAGCCATACTGGTACGCCTATCCTGAATCCCGCTCGTTCATCCTGCGGCGCTATCTGCCGCGCCTGGCGATCTGTAGCCTGGTGTGGGAGGTCGTGCAGTTGCCGCTCTATGCCTTGTGGGCGGAGCCGCGTCTGGAGCGCATCATCTATGCGGTCGCGCATTGCACCGCAGGCGATGTCCTGATCGGGACGGCGGCGCTGCTGCTGGCCTTGTCCCTCAGCGGCGCAGGCGCACGCGCCAGTTGGCCGGGGACCAGAATAGTCATGTGGATGATAGTCGTCGCAGTCGCCTACACCGTGCTGAGTGAGCGTATCAATCTGGCTCGGGGTGATTGGGCGTATTCCGCATGGATGCCGGTATTGCCGTGGATCGGGGTCGGTCTGGCGCCGTTGTTGCAATGGGTCGTGGTGCCGCTCGCGGCATGGCGCTGGGCGAACCGGCAGCGCCGACCATCGGCATAGTCGATCATTCCACGCGGAACACGCTGCGTAGCCTGACACCCACCCAGTTGCCGGGCAGCGCGGCTGCGATCCACAGCCAGCCGTGCAAACTGGTCGAAGACACGCCGGAAAGGAATGCGCCGATGTTGCAGCCGTAAGCGATGCGCGAACCGTAACCCATCAGCAATCCGCCGAGCAGGGCGGCAGAAAGCGGCAGCAGGGCCACGCGGAAATTCGGTTTGAGTCCGCCTGCCAGCGCGGCGGCGAGAAGCGAGCCGAGAATGATCGCCATGTTCATCACGCTGGTTTCGTCGGTAAATACGCTGCTCTGCAATTGATCGAGCCGGTAATCGTTGTTCCAGAACGTGCTGCTTTCCGCATTCCAGCCCAGTGCCGCCGCCATCTTTGCGCCCCATAGCGTGAACGCCCAGGTCACTACCCAGGGGTGGCCGGTTTGCAGCAGCACGCCCAGATTGAGCAAGGCGACCAGCAGCATGGTGAGGTACAGCGGCCACGGCCCGCGCCACCAGGTGTATTCCTGCGTTTCGTGAGTCTCGTCAGGCTTGCCCCAGCGCAGCGTCGCTTGCCACAGCAAGGCGAATACGCCGAGTTGCAGCGCCACCGCCAGCGGCCAGCCGAGCATGTCGCCCAGCGCGGGCGCGTCCCATTCGGGCAGGCTCCACCACCAGTCTGCATGCAGCGTGGCGAACCAGCCGCCGAAGCAGAAGGTGATGACGGTGAAGAACAGCCGCGTGTTGCCGCTGCCGAAACCGCACAGCGTGCCCGAACCGCATCCGCCCGCCAGTTGCATGCCGATGCCGAACATGAAGGCGCCGATCGCCACGCCGAACCCGATTGGTGCCACTGCGCCGATGACGGACCCGCCGGCCAGGAAAGGCGCGAACATCAGGGTAGTCAGCGCCAGCAACAGCAGTTGCGCCTGCACCAGCCGGACGCGGGCGGACTCCAGCATCACGCGGTAGGCGCCGGTGAAGCCGAAACCGGCATGATGAAATGCCAGACCCAGCATCAGGCCGATTGCCACCAGTGTGATATCCAGGCCGTATCCGCCGGAAAGATAGGCGAGGGCGATTACAAGCGGGATGGTGCAGATGATGTAAAAACGTTGCATGGGCTTGTCTGAACCTGAAGTGTGGAGAGGATAGAATATTCCAGCCCGGATTATCCATCAGGATGCGGGATGATGGAATTTTCCCATATCTGTTCTTGCGGTTGCATGCATCAGATGGAGCTCTTCGAGTTTTTTCGTGGACAGTTGCTTTTCCCGGGTTTAATCTGAGCGCGAAGCTTGGTTAGCCGGCAACTCTGGCTATTTGTTCCCGGCAATGGAATCAGGGAGGCGATCATGGCTGAAAAAGAATCCTTGTTGAGCACCCTGCTCGGTCTGGCGATGATCGTCGAGGCGCGCGATCCCTACACCGGCGGACACCTGTGGCGCGTTTCGCAATTCGCCAGATTGCTGGCGGGTGAGGCGGGGCTGTCGCGCCGCAACACCGCGCTGTGCGAGATTGGCGGCTTCCTGCACGACCTCGGCAAGGTTGGCGTGCCCGACGCCATCCTCAACAAGCCGGGCCGCCTCACCGAAGATGAAGCCTCCGTGATCCACACCCATCCATCGGTGGGCGGGCGGCTGCTGGCCAATCATCCGCTCGCGGGCCTGGTGATGGACGCGGTGACCGGACATCACGAGCGGCCCGATGGCAAGGGCTACCCGAACGGCCTCGCGGGCGAGGCCATCCCCGAGGTCGCGCGTATCGTCAGCATCGCCGATGCTTTCGATGTCATGACCAACACGCGTCCCTACCACAATGGCGTGTCCATCGGTACGGCGATCAGCGTCATCGGGGACGAACTGGGCCGGCAATTCGATGCGCAACTGGGTCGGAAATTCCTGGTGCTGGGCGCATCCAAGCAACTGGCGCACATCGTCGGGCATAGCGAGCCGGGCATTCCCCTGTTGTCCTGTCCCGCATGCGCGGCACCCGTAGTGGTGCGCGGCGCGCAGCATGACGGAGACCATGTGTATTGCCGCGCCTGCGGCGGCGAAGCGCGCCTGCACAGGCAAACGGACGGGCTGCAACTGGAGACGACCGGCGCCAGGGGGGATGCGGTGGCGCTCGCGCCGGACAGCGATCAGGACATGATCGGCGTGATGGTGGCGGACCTCGCGCCGCTGGTGCTGTGAAAGCGGGGGCCGGGATGGATCCGCAACGCGCCGACTTTGCGCCGGTTCTCGAATCCCTGCTCACCTGTCCGCATTGCGGGCAGGGGAAAATGGAAACCATGCCGCTGGATTTGTGCCAGTGGTTCTACGAATGCAGCCACTGCCATGCCTTGCTCAAGCCGGAACCGGGGGATTGTTGCGTGTTCTGCTCGTTCGGCTCCGTGTCTTGCCCGCCGGTTCAGCAGCACGGCAAGGGCTGTTGCTGACCTAGGCTCTTATTGATAGCGCAATGCCTCGATCGGGTCGAGCTGTGCGGCCTTGCGCGCCGGGTAGAAGCCGAAGAAGATGCCGACCGCCGCAGCGACGCCGAACGCCACCATCACCGAGCCGGACGAGATGATGACCGGCGTGCCGCTCAGCGCCTCGGTCAGCAGCGCGCCGCCGATGCCGAGCAGCAAGCCGATGAAGCATCCGATCACCGAGATGATGACGGCCTCCAGCAGGAATTGCAGCAGGATGTCGCGCTGGCGCGCGCCGATGGCCATGCGGATGCCGATCTCGCGGGTGCGCTCGGTCACCGACACCAGCATGATGTTCATGATACCGATGCCGCCGACCAGCAGCGACACCGAGGCGATGGCGCCGAGCAGCAGCGACATGATGCGCGTGCTCTCCGCCGCCGAATCCGCCACGGCGGTGAGGTTGCGCAGGAAGAAATCATCGTCCATGCCTTCGCGGATGCGGTGGCGCTGGCGCAGCAGCGCGCTCATTTCCTTCTCCACGGCGGGCATGATCTCCTGCGTGGCGGTCTGCACCATGATCATGCGCACCGAGCCGGGGAACTGGCTGCCGAACACCTGGCGCTGTGCCGTGGTGAGCGGGATGATGATGCCGTCGTCCTGGTCGCGTCCGTCCATGCCCTGTCCCTTGACGGCCAGCGTACCGAGGATGATGAACGGGCTCTGGCGGACGCGGATGGTCTTGCCCACCGGGTCGTCGTCGCCGAACAGGTTCTGCGCGGCGGTCTGGCCGATCAGCGCGACGCGCGTGCCCGAGCGTACGTCCGACTCGGTGAACGCATGGCCGGAGGCGACCGGCCAGGAGCGCGCTTCCAGATAGGCAGGCGTGGTACCGATCACGGAGGTGTTCCAGTTGTTCGGGCCATAGACGACCTGCGCGCTGCCGGAATGGATTGGCGCCGCGACCTGCACGCCGGGCAACTCGGTGATGGCATCGGCATCGGCGACTTTGAGCGTGTAGTTGCCGCCGCCACCGGAACGCACCCCGCCGACCGAGGTGCTGCCGGAGATCAGGATGAACAGGTTGCTGCCCATCGCCGAGATGGTCTGCTGAATCGCGTATTGCGCGCCCTGGCCGACCGACATCATCAGCACCACCGCGCCCACGCCAATCACCATGCCGAGCATGGTCAGGAAGGTGCGCAGCCGGTTGGCGCCCATCGCGCGCCAGGCTTCGCCGAGCATAGCGAGTTTCATGCCGTCAGCCCGGCATGCATTTCTGCGTCGCTGACGATGCGACCGTCCAGAAAATGCACCTGGCGTTTCGCGTGCCGTGCGATGTCGGTCTCGTGCGTGACCAGCACGATGGTGATGCCTTCGCGGTTGAGGCCGTCGAACAGCGTCATGATCTCTTCGCCGGTGCGGCTGTCGAGGTTGCCGGTGGGTTCGTCGGCAAGGATCAGGCGCGGGCGGTTGACCAGCGCGCGGGCGATGGCGACGCGCTGCTGCTGGCCGCCGGAGATCTGGCTGGGGAGGGAGTTCGCCTTGTCTTCCAGGCCGACTTTGGCGAGCATTTCATGCGCGCGTCGGCGGCGTTCGGCGAGCTCCACGCCGCCATAGATCAGCGGCAGCGCGACGTTGTCCAGCAGCGACATGCGCGGCAGCAGGTTGAAGCCTTGGAATACGAAGCCGATGGTGCGGTTGCGCAGCGCCGCCAGCTCGTCCTGGTCCAGTTGCGCGACGTCGCGCCCGTCCAGCTCATAGCGTCCGGCACTCGGACGGTCGAGGCAGCCGAGGATGTTCATGAAGGTGGACTTGCCCGAACCGGACGGCCCCATGATGGCGACAAATTCGCCGGGCGCGACCTCGAGGCTGACCTCCTTCAATGCCGGGAACGCGCCGGCGGAAGTCGGATAGGACTTGTGCAGCCCTTCGATGCGGATGACCTTGCCCGTCATCAGAACAATCTCATGCGCAGCGAGGGGCTGCCCGATGAGCCGTTCGCCGCCTGCGCATCGCCGACCACTACTTGTTCACCCGCCTTGAGTTCGCCGCCGGTGATCTCGGTGTTGCGGCTGTCGGTGATGCCGAGCGTGACGCTTGCCGGCGCCAGCGTTCCCTGCCGCATCACATATACCTGTCCGCTATAGGCGTCGCGCTTCTGTTTGCGTTCGCCGTTGCGCTTGCCGGCTTCCGCGTTGGCCGGCTTGAAACGCAGTGCGGCGTTCGGCACCAGCAGCGCATCCTTGCGTTCCGCCACCGCGATGCTCACATAGGCGGTCATGCCGGGCAGCAGGATCAGCTCCGGATTGTCCACGTCGATCACCACGTCATAGGTGACGACGTTCTGTTGCAGGGTCGGGTTCAGCCGGATCTGGCGCACCTTGCCGTTGAAATTGCGGTTGGGGAAGGCATCCACGCCGAAGCGCGCCGTCTGGCCGACGCGGATGCTGCCGATGTCCGCCTCGGCGAAGTTCGCGTCGATCTGCATGCTGGAAAGGTCCTGCGCGATCTTGAACAGGGTGGGGGTCTGCAAACTGGCGGCGACGGTCTGGCCGACGTCCACCGTGCGGTCGACCACCACGCCGGACACCGGCGAGCGGATCACCGAATAACCGAGGTTGGCCCTGTCCTTTTCCACTGCGGCGCGAGTCTGTTGCAACTGCGCCTCGGCGGATTTCTTCGCCTGTATCGCGGCATCCAGTTCCTGGCGCGAGACGTATTCCTGTGCGAAAAGATCGCGCATGCGCTTTTCATTGGCACTGGCCAGTTCCAGCGTGGCGGCGGCGCTCCTTTCACTGGCCAGGCTCTGTTTCTGCTGCGCGGATAGCAACGCGTCGTCCAGTTCCAGCAGCACCTGTCCCTTTTCCACCTTGCTGTTGAAATCCACATAGAGTCGCTTCACCGTGCCGGAGACCTGCGTGCCGACGTTCACCAGCGAGACCGGATTGATCGTGCCGTTGGCCGATACGGTCTGGGTCAGGTCGCCTTTTCCGGCGGCCTCCAGACGGTATTGCTGTTCCGGTGCGACAGACTGGAACTGGCGGTAGGCGGCAACACCGGCACCGGCGAGCGCAAGGGCGGCGAGTGTCAGGATGATGGGTTTTTTCATGGCTGGTCTTTCTCGGTTGCTGCGGGGGCAAGGGATTGCAACAGGTTCTCGTCCAGGCTGCCCATGGCCTGCGCCAGCGCGGCGCGACCGACGTTCCAGTCGAGGCCGGACTGGATGCGTTGCTGGCGCGCGGAAGCCAGCGCGCTTTGCGCGTTCAGCACGTCCAGTATGCTGCCGACGCCGGCCCGGTAGCGTCCGAGCGCGACGCGCTCCGATTGTTCCGCGCTGTTCAGCAGGTCGATCGACGTGCGCAGCGACTGCGTGGCGGTATTGAGGTTGTAATAGGCGTTCCACACGTCGAGCGCGACCTGCAGGCGCACCTGCTCCGTGCGTGCCTGTTGCGCTTCCAGTTGCGCCTCGGCGGCGCGGATGCGATAGGTCGGAGCATAGCCGGCGAACAGCGGCACGCTCACGCTGACACCGAGCGACGAGCCGTGCGAGGTGCTGCCCGCGCTGTTGACCTGTTCGGTCGATGCGCTCAGTGAAACACTGGGCTTGCTCGCGCCGCGCGCCGCATTCGCGCTGGCTTCGGCGGCCTTCACCTGCGCCTCGGCGGCACGCAGGTCGGGACGCAGCCGGCGGGCTTCCGTGATCAGCGTATCCACGTCCTGGTCGAAGTCGGCCGGGACGTTCTCGCCAACCGCGCTGGCCAGCGCCACGCCGCGGTTGGCATCCAGCCCGATGATGTTCGCCAGCGTGCCCTGCGCTTTCTTCAGTGCGCCTTCGGCAGTGATGCGTGCAAGTTTCGATTGCGACCAGGCGGTCTGCGCCTGGAGCTTGTCGGCGGGCGTGGCGCTGCCCGCGCGGTAGCGTGCCTCGGCGGCGGCCAGGCTCTGCTGCGCGGCACGCTCCGATTCGCGCGCGGCATCCAGCGCGGCCTGCGTCGCATGCGCCTGATAGTAGGACTGCACTGCGGAGAGGAACACCGCCTGCACCGTGCCGTCCTGCGATGCGCTCGCCGCCGCAAGCAACTGGCGCGCATTCTCCAGATTGGCGGCACGCGTGCCGAAGTCATACAGCAGATAGGAGAGCGTCAGGCCGAGACTGCGCTGGCTGGTGCCGGGCTCGTTGCGGTTGCCGGAGATGCTCAGGCTGAGGCCGGGCAGGTAGCTCCCCTTGTTCACCCCGACCTGCGCCGCCTGCACCCGCGAACTCGCCCATACCTCACGCGTCTGCGGGTTGTTGCACAGGGCGAGGTTGACCACGTCGGGCAGACCGAGCGCGCCCTGCGGCATCGCGTCCGCACACGGGTCTCCGACCGCGGCATTCAGGCGCAAGGCGGGTTTGAGCGGCAGCGCGGCTTCGGTGTCTAGAGGGTCGCTCTCCGCACAGGCGATACCGCTCCACAGACAGAGCAGGACAAGCGCGAAGGGAAGTTCGAGATTCGGTCGCATGAGCATGGTTTTAAATCAGTCCGTATCAGTATAGCGGCTCGGGAATGCATGGCACTACCCGAGTTTGTAAAAAAATGTATGCGCCACAGGCTGTTCTAGCCTGCGACAATTTGTGGCTCCGGCATAACCTGAAGGTTAGCCTCCACCGCAAAATGCTACAGGCTGTTCCAGCCTGCTTTGATTTGTGGTTCCGACATCACATCCGCTACGCAGATATGAGTCTGCACCGCAAAGTGCCACAGGCTGTTCCAGCCTGCGACAATTTGTCGCATTCCTAATGTCGGGATACTCACATACCCTAGCGACTTCAGAAAATACGATCAGGGTGAAGCGGGATGAAGGTGCGTCAGGGTAGGTTGGGCGGTTTTGCGTTGGGACTGTTGGGCGTTGCGCTCGGTCAGACGGTGCATGCGGCGGAAGACGCGGCGATGCTGGATGATGTGGTGGTGAGCAGCACGCGCGAGGCGCAGAAGAAATCGGAAGTGGCCGCGACAGTGGGCAAGGTTTCCGGCGAGGCGTTGCGTGCGGCCAAGGCTTCGCATCCGTCGCAGATCATGGGGCGCGTGCCGGGCGTGTGGGTCAACATCACCGGCGGGGAAGGGCACCAGACGGCGATACGCCAGCCGCTGACCACCAATCCGGTATATGCCTATCTCGAGGACGGCATCCCCGTGCGTTCCACCGGCTTCTTCAACCACAACGCCCTGTATGAGATCAACCTGCCGCAATCCGGCGGCATCGAGGTGACCAAGGGGCCGGGCTCCGCGTTGTACGGTTCAGACGCGATCGGCGGCGTGGTGAACGTGCTGTCGCGGCGCCCCCCGTCGGCGGCGGAAGTGGAGGCGAGCGGCGAACTGGGCAGTTTCGGCTGGAAGCGCGCGCTGATCTCCGGGGGCAACGCATTTGGCAACAACGGCGTGCGCGCCGATCTCAACCTGACCAGGACCGATGGCTGGCGCGACGCGACCGGCTACACGCGCAACAGCGGCACGGTGCGCTGGGATCGCGCCCTGGGCGAGGATGCGATGCTGAAGGTGCTGGGGACATTCTCCGATATCGACCAGCAGACGGCAGGCAGCTCGGCGATTTCGCAGGCCGACTATCTCAACAATCCCACGGTCAACTACACCCCGATCTCGCTGCGCAAGGTGAAGGCGCTGCGCCTGTCCGCTGCCTACGAGAAGGAAACCGCGAACACGCTGCTGAGCGTCACGCCCTATGTCCGCGACGACAGCATGGACCTGCTGGCCAACTGGTCGCTGGGCTATGACCCGACCCTATATAACACCAGCAACCAGTCATTCGGCGTGCTGGCGAAATACCGCATGGACTTCGAGCCGTACCGCTCGCGGCTGATCGTCGGGATCGATGTGGATCACAGCCCGGGGGGGCGCACCGAAGACAGCATCCTGACAACCAAGGTCGGCTCCGTCTATACCGCTTACACGCTCAAGAACCGTATCTACGACTACAAGGTGACCTATCAGGGCGTGTCGCCCTATGTGCACGGCGAGATGTCGCCGACAGCGGCATTGCGCCTGACCGGTGGCTTGCGCTACGACGACATGAGCTACGACTTCAGCAACAACCTGGCGGCGGCAGCCATTCAGGGCACCGGGTCGGGCACGAAGTGGTATGGTCAAAGCGCCAGCACCAAAACGAATTACAGCCACCTCAGCCCCAAGCTGGGTGCTACCTATGCCTTCAGCGACAGGTTGAACGGTTTCGCGACCTACAACCACAGCTTCCGCGCACCTTCCGAAGGGCAGTTGTTCCGCCCTGCGGCGACCAGCAGCGCCTTGCAGGCGCAACAGATCGCCGCCGGCAATCTTGCGCTCAAGCCGGTCAAAGTGGACAGTTACGAGACCGGATTGCGCGGCAAGACCGTTGCGGGTGTCTCCTGGGAGGCGTCGCTGTACCGCATGATCAAGCGCGACGATGTCCTGACGCAGAAGGATCCGGCCACCAATGCGCCGATCTCGGTCAACGGCGGCAAGACCCTGCACCGCGGTCTGGAGCTGGGCGTGTCGGCGCAGATCGCCGATGCGCTGAAACTGGAGTTGGCCTACAGCTATGCCAAACATAGCTACGAGGAATGGGTCACCAATACGGCGAATTTCACCGGCAAGGAAATGGCGCTGGCGCCGCGCGTGATCGCCAATACGCGCTTGAGTTATGCGCCGGGCTACCTGCATGGCGGCAATTTCGCGGCGGAGGTGGTTACACTGGGCAGCTACTGGATGGACGATGCCAACACCACGAAATACAGCGGCCATGATTTGCTCAACCTGTCTGCCAGCTATCGCTTCGACGGCGAACTGGAGTTGTTTGCGAAGTTCAACAACCTGACCGACCGCCGTTTCGCCGAGAGCACCAATGGCACGACCAGCTATGCACCCGGCATGCCGCGCACTTTCTACCTTGGCCTCCAGAACGCGTGGAGGTGATGTGATAAAGTCGCCGGCGATGAACCGATTATTGCTTCTGCTGGCTCTTCTCACTGCATGCCTTGGCCATGTCCAGGCAGCTAACCCGCCTGCGCCGGCGCACGACATGGAGAAGATGTGGCTGGACATGCTGGCCAGACCGGCACTGGCGGCCACTGCGACATTCGATGAGGAAGGTATCCTGTGGCGCGCGCAGGTGCGCGACGGCTATCTGTGGATCGGGCGTTCCGAGGATGCAGGCGCGAGCTACGCCGAAGCGGTGAAGGTGAATTCCGAACCGGAGGCGATCGCCGCGGACGGCGAGAACCGTCCCAAGCTCGTCACACGCGGCGGCGTTCTGTATGTGTCCTGGACCCGCAGCCTCGATAAGCCGATGACCGGCGACATCCGGTTCAGCCGCTCGCTCGACGGCGGGCGCAGCTTCAGCCCGGCCATCACCGTGAATGACAACCGCGAGATCATCAGCCACCGTTTCGACGCGCTGGCGGTGAGCGGCACCGGGCAAGTCTATCTCGCCTGGCTCGACAAGCGCGACCAGAGCGCCGCACGCAAGGCCAGCACGGACTATCCCGGAGCCGCGCTGTACTACACGGTGTCGGATGATGGCGGCAGGAGTTTCCGGCCCAACTTCAAGGTTGCGGATCACAGCTGCGAATGCTGCCGCGTTGCGATGGCGCTCGATACCGACAGCATCCCGGTGGTCGTGTGGCGCCATATCTACGATACCGATATCCGCGACCATGCCATCGTGAAACTGGATCGCAAGGCGACGGCGATGCGCCTCAGTTACGAGAACTGGAACGTCGCGGCCTGTCCGCATCACGGGCCGGCGCTTTCGATAGCAAAGGACGGTGTGTACCACGCCGCATGGTTCAGCAATGCGGCGCAACAGCGCGGGCTGTTCTATGCGTATTCGAGCGACGGCGGCAGGATTTTCTCGGCGCCGCTGAACTTCGGCAAACCCGCCGCACAGGCGGCGCACCCCGCCGTGCTCAGCCTGGGTGTCCGCGTGTTTCTGGCCTGGAAGGAATTCGACGGCGAGAACACCGGCATCGTCGCGATGTCTTCCCGCGACGGCGGCAAGTCATGGTCCGTGCCGGCCAAGCTGGCATCCACTGCGGACGCATCCGACAGCCCGCTACTGATCGATGGAAGAGGGCGGGTGTGGCTGTCCTGGAGCAGCAAAAACGAAGGACATCGTTTGATCCGGGTGGATGAATGAGGCGCTACCTGTCCGCCGTGGGTCTGTGTCTGGCACTGCTGCTCGCCAGCCAGTCCGTCGCGTTCGCTGCGCAAGAGCTGAAACCCTTCGTTCGCGGCAGCTACCAGCAGATCGTCTCGGCGCGTGCGGGCAAGCCGTTCATCGTCGCCTTCTGGTCGGTGAACTGCACTTATTGCGCAGCCGAACTGTCCATGTTCGGCAAACTGCTCGAAAAATATCGCGGTCTCGATCTGGTGCTGGTCTCCACCGATACGCCGCCGGACGAACCGGCGATAACGGCGACACTAGCCAAGTTCGCGCTGGGCAAGGCCGAGAACCGGGTGTTCGCCGACAGTCATGCCGACCGCCTGCGTTATGAAGTCGATAGCGAGTGGTATGGCGAATTGCCGCGCACCTATTTCTTTGCCGCGCAGGAGGATGCAAAGGCTGCCAGCGGCAAACTCGAACAGGCGGAAGTGGAACGCTGGATCAAGCAGCAGTACGCTCCTCGCTAAAGCCTGGCGGAATTCAGCACGAGTGACGAACAAGCTCTAAAATACATCCATGACCGCTGCCGCCATGAACCGATTCGACTCGTTGCCGAGCGCCCCCGTGGGCGAGCGGGTGGCCGTGGTGGCGCTGGTGCTGGCGGTGCACTGCGGTGTGATGCTGGCGTGGCTGATGCAGCCGCAGCCGCCGTCCATCGCAGTCAGCGAGATGTCGGTCTCCATTGCGACACAGCAGGCCGTGGTGGCGCAAGCGCAGCCCGAGCCACCCAAACCACAGCCGCGCATCGAACGCGCCGAGAAACCATTGTCGAAGCAGCCGGTGCAGGAAGCGGAGGCTGTACCGCAGCCCGTTGCGGAACCGCCGCTACAGACCGTGGTCGCGCCGCCCGCAGCCGCAGCGCCGGTCATCGACTCTGCACCGGACTACAAGGCCGCCTACCTCAACAACCCGCGTCCTGCCTATCCGATGGTGGCGCGCCGCATGGGCTGGGAGGGCAGGGTGGTGCTGAACGTCGAGGTGCTGGCCGAGGGCTCGTGCGGCGGCGTCAGCGTGTTCCAGAGCAGCGGCCATGACGTGCTCGACAACGCCGCGTTGCGCACCGTCAAGGGTTGGCGCTTCATGCCCGCGAGCCGTGCGGGTCACCCGGTCACGCAATGGTTCAAGGTACCCATCCAGTTCTCACTGAAGGAAAACGAAGCATGAACGAGCTGTTCTCCATTGATTCGCCCATCGTCTCCGGCACGCTGCTGTTGCTGTTGCTGCTGTCCGTGGCGACCTGGTCCATCGCGCTATTCAAACTGCGGCGCCAGGCGCAGGACAAGCGACGCAACCGCGTCTTCATCGACGACTTCTGGGCGGCGCGCGATTGGCTGGCGGCGGCAGATGTGGCCGGGCGCGGTGCGGGCGATGTGGCGCAACTGGCGCAGGCGGGTTTCGCCGAGCTCAAGGCATTGGGTGCCGATCGTCAGGACCTGATGCATACCGGCGCGCCGCAGGAGGTGCTGGAGCGCCACCTGCGCCAGCAGGTGCAGAACATCCAGCGCTATCACGAGCGCGGCCTCGCCGAGCTTGCCACCATCGGTTCCACCGCGCCCTTCGTCGGCCTGTTCGGCACGGTGTGGGGCATCATGCACGCGCTGCAAAACATCGGACAGAGCGGCTCCGCCTCGCTGGACGTGGTGGCCGGCCCCATCGGCGAGGCGCTGGTGGCCACCGCCATCGGCATCGCCACCGCGCTGCCTGCGGTACTGGCCTACAACTACTTTCTGCGCCACCTGCGCTTGCGCGTCACCGAGCTGGAGAACTTCGCGCTCGACTTCATGCGCCTCGCGCTCAAGCACAACTTCAAGGGGTAAACGATCATGGCAATCGGCAACGGCTCCGACGAGATGATGAGCGAGATCAACGTCACGCCGCTGGTGGACGTGATGCTGGTGCTGCTGGTGGTGTTCATCATCACCGCCCCCTTGCTTGCGCCGCAATCGCTCAAGATCAACCTGCCCAGGACCGATGCGGTGCAGCAGAACGACAAACCGCAACGGGTCAGCCTGGTAGTGGATGCGCAAGGCAACATCGAATTGGAAAACAGGCACGTCAGCGACGAAGGGTTGGCCGAACTGTTGCGAAGCCGCGCCGTAGACCCACAGTTCCAATTGCAGATCGAGGCGGATCATGCCGTGCCCTACGGACGCGTCGCCGAACTGATGGCGCTGGCGCAGCATGCCGGGGTGGTCAAGCTGTCGTTCATCACGCTGGCGAAATAGCATAAGCACAGAAGATCAGAGTGATTCCAGCTCAATCTGACGGGGGTTGATGGGTTATACTTGTTAACGTTCCTATATGGAACCCAAGTATTCCTGCCCGATCAGATGACAAGCATTGACCTTTCCGCAGCTCTAGCCGAGACAACATCATCGCAATCGAAAACCATCGAACACCGGAGCGAACCGCGCTTTCTGGTCAGATGGTATGCCGTTGTCGTGCTGGATGATCATGTTTCCTTCCGTGGTTTTATCAAGGATATTTCATTGAAGGGGGCGTCCCTGTTCATTGACCGTAATCTGGAAAAAGAGGGAACGCTACAGCTTCAAATACAGATTCCGGCGCTGGATGATCGCGTCGGGCCGCAGCTCATTGAAGTGGCGGGAAAGATCGTTTACGCCATTCATGACAATGATGAACGTTTGTTCCGGCTGGGTATCCTGTTCACCAGGTTCAAGGGTCAATCCGGACAGACATATCTGGGTTCGCGTCTGGAGAATCATCAGGCCATAAGCATGGGCTCATAACCCTTGAAGTGACAATCGGCCAGAAGAGTGAATCGGGGTCGATCCATTTCATGCCACACCCTGTTCCAATCGGTTCGGCAGGTGTAAGCTTGCTGATGTGGCAACCCGAAAAACCAAGGAGGGAAAATCATGAACACTACGATACATAAACTGGTAACCGGTTTTGTGCTGTGTGCTGCTGTTTTTGCCGACACGGCGGTGTATGCGCAGGAGAAGACGGCTGTGGTCAATCAGGATAATCGTATTCCGGTGATGCTGCGGCCAAGTGAACGAACCCGCGTGCTCGGCGATATGCGCCAGTACCTGAAAGGGCTGCAGGAAATGTTCTCGGCACTCGCAGAGGATGATATGACGCGGGTTGCCGCTGCCGCTCGTACGCTCGGCACCATCAACGTCTACAATGCCAGGCTCATGTTCCCGACGCGCTCGGCAGTCACGTTCCGCGAGCTTTCGGTCATGGTGCATGCGGATTTTGAGGGCTTGGCCGGGGATGCGGAAAAACTCAAGGACTCCAGGAATGGCGAAAATACCAAGGGCATCATGAGGCGTCTTTCGCAGACGATGCTGAAATGCGTTGCCTGCCATGATTCTTACCGTCTTGTCGACAAGGCGCATTCCGGATCCGAAGAGGGCGAATTGCCGCGCTAGATGGTCGCACGGCGGATACAGTGTGGCCTTTCCACCCTGCCGACCACTGGCTTCATGCATGGATATACAGGATGGGCAGGATGAAATGCCGTGATGAAATCCTGTGCATCCTGTTTATCCATGTTCAAGTGTAGTGTTGCAATGGCAATGACCGGCAACGAGCCGGATACCCGCGAAGCATTCCCACTTCGCTCCGCGAGCCATTAGACTTATGTAATTCCATCGGGGTGGGTTGCCATGTCCAAAGAGAATTTCATCGCCGCGCAGCAGGGGCAGAAGCTGACGCTTGAGTTCGTGCTGCGCTGGCTGGTGCGCGACGACATGGTGCCGGCGACGGAAGCGGAGAGGCTGCTGCGCAATCACAAGAGCGGGCACGGCCACCCGCTGGTCGTGTTGGGCGAGCAGAAGTGGCGTAGCGCGCTGCCGCCCAACAAGCCGCTCACCACCGAGTTCCTCACCGAGTGGCTGGCGGCGCATATCGGCATGCCGTATTTTCATATCGACCCGTTACAACTGAATTTTGCCGGCATCGCGCATGTCGTTTCCAAATCCTATGCCGAGCGCTTGAAGATCATGCCGGTCAAGGTGACGTCAGGCGAGGTGACTATCGCCACGGCCGAGCCGTTCGTGACCGACTGGGTCGTCGAACTGGAGCGTGTGCTCAATCTGAAGATCAGACTGGTGCTGGCCAGCCCGCTGGACATCAGCCATTACCTGCCGGAGATATACAGTCTCGCCGATTCGGTGGCACTCGCGAACAAGGCCAAGACCGGGCAGGTCATCGGGGTGCAGAACTTCGAGCAACTGGTAGAGCTGGGCAAGAACAAGAACCTGGACGCCAACGAACAGCACGTCGTCACGCTGGTGGACTGGCTGTTCAAGTATGCCTTCGAGCAGCGCGCCAGCGATATCCATCTGGAGCCGCGCCGCGATCTCGGCATCGTGCGTTTCCGCATCGACGGGGTGCTGCATCAGGTCTATCAGCTTCCTTCCAGCGTGACCAATGCCATCACCAACCGCATCAAGCTGCTCGGGCGCATGGACATGGTGGAAAAGCGCCGGCCGCAGGACGGGCGCATCAAGACGGTGAGCGCGGACGGCGACGAGATCGAGTTGCGCCTGTCTACCATGCCGACCGCTTTCGGCGAGAAGCTGGTGATGCGCATCTTCGATCCGGAGATACTGGTGAAGAATTTCGCCGACCTCGGCTTCTCGCGCGAACAGACCGCGTTGTGGGACGAGTGGACGCGCCAGCCCAACGGCATCATCCTGGTCACCGGGCCGACTGGTTCGGGCAAGACCACCACGCTGTATTCCACGCTGAAACAGCTTGCCACGCCGGAGGTGAACGTCTGCTCCGTGGAAGACCCGATCGAAATGATCGAGCCGGCGTTCAACCAGATGCAGGTGCAGCACAACATCGGGCTGAATTTTGCCGACGGCATCCGCACCCTGTTGCGGCAGGACCCGGACATCATCATGGTGGGCGAGATCCGCGATCGCGAGACCGCCGAGATGGCGATCCAGGCGGCGCTCACCGGGCATCTGGTGCTGTCGTCGCTGCACACCAACGATGCGCCGTCTGCCATCACGCGCCTGCTCGACCTTGGCGTGCCCGCCTATCTGCTCAACTCGACCCTGCTGGGGGTGATGGCGCAGCGCCTGGTGCGCACGCTGTGCCCGCATTGCAAGGCGCGGGGCGAGATCAGCGACGAGGCGTGGCATGAACTGGTCAGCCCGTGGAAGGCGGCCAAACCCGCGCAGGTCAACACCGCGACAGGTTGTCTCGAGTGCCGCATGACCGGCTACAAGGGGCGTTCCGGCATCTACGAGATGCTTTCGCTCAGCGCGGAGATGAAGAAACGGGTGATCGGGAATGCCGACCTGGCCGGGATCAAGGCGTTGGCGCGGCAGGAGGGGATGAAGCCGCTACGCCTGAGCGGAGCGGAAAAAGTGGCGGTGGGGCTGACCACGGCAGAGGAAGTCATCCGGGTCGCACCGCCGCTGGATTGAAAACTGCATGGATAATCAATCGGGTAGTGCGCGGGCAGAAGGGTGTTAGGCGATTTTCGGCGGTTTCGATTTGGAATTCCGGGCAGTTTTGATACAATCGCGTCCGCTTTTTCAACAACCAAGGGTAGGGGAGACATAAATGTCGATTGAACAACGCGTTAAAAAGATCGTTGCCGAGCAGTTGGGTGTGAACGAATCCGAAGTCAAGAACGAATCCTCTTTCGTGAACGATCTGGGCGCAGATTCCCTGGATACGGTCGAACTGGTGATGGCGCTCGAAGAAGAGTTCGAATGCGAGATCCCCGACGAGGACGCCGAAAAGATCACCACCGTGCAACAAGCCCTCGACTACGTCCTGGCGCATCAGAAATAATTCCATTCTTTCGTTTATCCATAAAACGGAGCAGGTTTGTCTAAACGCAGAGTAGTGATTACCGGGCTGGGGATCGTATCCCCGGTCGGGACGGGGCTTGCCACAACTTGGCAGAATATCGTGGCGGGCAGATCCGGCATCACCCGGATCACCCGTTTCGACGCCAGTGCGATGGCTTCGCAGGTCGCCGGCGAGGTGAAGGATTTCGATCCTACCCAGTTCATTCCTGCCAAGGATGCACGGCGCATGGATCGTTTCATCCATTTCGGGCTGGCGGCCGGCATTGAGGCGTTCAAGGATTCCGGGCTGGAAGTCTCCGAGCAGAACGCCGAGCGCATCGGCGTGAACATCGGTTCCGGCATCGGCGGCCTGCCGATGATCGAGGATACCCATAACGACTATCTCGCTTCCGGACCGCGCAAGATATCGCCGTTCTTCATTCCCGGCACCATCATCAACATGATCTCCGGCAACCTGTCCGTGATGTATGGCCTGAAAGGGCCGAATCTGGCGATGGTTTCCGCTTGCACCACCGGCACGCACTGCATCGGCGAATCGGCGCGCATCATCGAATACGGCGATGCCGACGTGATGGTCGCCGGCGGCGCCGAAGCGACGGTCAGCCCGCTGGCAGTGGGCGGTTTTTCCGCTGCGCGCGCGCTCAGCACGCGCAACGACGACCCGGCCACGGCCAGCCGTCCCTGGGACAAGGACCGCGACGGCTTCGTGATCGGCGAAGGTGCTGGCGTGCTGGTGCTGGAAGAATATGAACACGCCAAGGCGCGCGGCGCGAAGATCTACGCGGAACTGGCGGGCTACGGCATGAGCGGCGACGCCTACCACATCACCTCGCCGAACACCGACGGGCCGAAGCGCAGCATGCTGAATGCTTTGCGCAACGCCGGTCTGAACCCGCAAGACGTGGATTACGTTAACGCGCATGGCACCTCGACGCCGCTGGGCGACAAGAACGAGACCGAAGCGATCAAGCTGGCGTTCGGCGACTACGCCGGCAAGCTGGTGATCAGCTCGACCAAGTCCATGACCGGCCACTTGCTGGGCGGCGCGGGCGGCGTGGAGTCGGTATTCTGCGCGCTTGCGGTGCATCATCAGGTCGCGCCGCCGACCATCAACATCTTCGAGCAGGATCCGGAATGCGATCTGGACTACTGCGCGAATACTGCGCGCGACATGAAGATCGATGTCGCGGTCAACAACAACTTCGGTTTCGGCGGAACCAACGGTTCCTTAGTGTTCCGCAAGGTCTAGCCTTCCATACGCGATGCTGGTCAACGGTACAGCCGGCGATTCGATCAGCATCCGCGACCGCGGTCTGCTCTACGGCGACGGGGTGTTCCGCACTCTGCGCGCCGTTCAGGGCAAAGCGCTGCACTGGTCCCTGCATTACCTGAAACTCAAACGTGACTGTACCGCGCTGGGCATAGCCTGCCCGGACGAGGCGTTGCTTTGCGCCGAACTGGAACGGGTGCTCGCGCAACATCCGGACGGCGTGGTGAAGCTGATCGTCACGCGCGGCGAGGGTGCGCGGGGTTATACGCCGCTCGCCGCTGCGGCACCCACGCGCATCTGGGACTTCTCGCCTTTGCCGGATTACCCGCCGGAGTGGGCGAAACAAGGCATCAAGGCGCGCGTATGCAGCCTGCGTCTGGCAGCGCAGCCGCGCCTGGCCTGCGTCAAGCATCTCAACCGCTTGGAAAACGTGCTGGCGGCAGCGGAACTGAACGAGGCGCAACTGCATGACAAGCAGCTGGCAGAAGGGCTGTTGCTGGATGCAGAAGGGCATTTGATCGAAGGGATACGCAGCAACCTGTTCCTGGTATCGCAAGGGCGGCTGGCGACCCCGGATCTGTCGCGTTGCGGCGTGGCGGGGATACAGCGCGGACGGGTCATGGCGTGGGCGCTGCAGCATGGCGTCACACTGCAAGTGCGCGATATCGGGCTGGAGGAGGCGCTGCATGCCGACGAGCTGTTCATCGTAAACAGCGTCATCGGACTGTGGCCGATACGCGAGCTGGAACAACGCCATTGGGACCAGTTTCCGGTCGCCGCAAGGATCCGGCACGGTCTTGACCTGCAGGACGCATGATGCGACGGCTGTTTGCACTGATCATTCTACTGGTGCTGCTCGCTGCGGCTGGAGCGGGTTACTACGCCTACCGTCCGTTGCCGTTGCCTGCCACGCCGTTCATCTTCGAACTGAAACCGGGCAGCAGCCTGAAGACCGTGGCGCGCGACATGCGCCAGGCCGGTCTGTTGCAACAGGACTGGACCTTCGTCTGGCTGGCGCGCCTGCTGGGCAGGGCATCGCAGATCAAGGCCGGCAGTTACCTGCTGGAACATCCGGTCACGCCGCTGGAGCTGCTGGAAGTGCTGGCCAAAGGGGAAGTCATCCAGCAGCAGGTGAGCGTCATCGAAGGCTGGACCTTCGCGCAGTTGCGCGCCGCGCTGGACGCAGAAGCAACCCTCGCCCATGACAGCAAAGGCCTGTCCGATGCGGAGATACTGCAACGCATCGGCGCGACGGAGAACCACCCGGAAGGCCTGTTCTTCCCCGATACCTACAATTTTGCTGCGGGCAGCAGCGACCTCGCGGTGTTCAAGCGCGCCTACCAGGCCATGCAGCAACACCTGCAGGATGCTTGGGCAACACGCGCGGCGAACCTGCCGTTGCAAACCCCCTATCAGGCGCTGATCCTCGCCTCCATCGTCGAGAAGGAGACCGGCACGCCGGAAGACCGCGCGATGATCGCCGGTGTGTTCGTGAACCGTTTGCGCCGTGGCATGCTGCTGCAAACCGACCCGACCGTGATCTACGGCCTCGGCAGCAAGTTCGACGGCAACCTGCGCAAGCGCGACTTGCTCGCCGATACGCCGTACAACACCTATACCCGCGCCGGGCTGACGCCCACGCCGATCGCATTGCCCGGACTGGCCTCGTTACAAACGGCCTTGCATCCGGCGCAGACCGACGCGCTATACTTCGTGGCGCGCGGGGACGGTTCCTCGCACTTCTCCGCCAGCCTGAACGAGCATAACCGGGCGGTTAACAAATATCAGAAATAAGGGAATGCAGACGTTAGTCGGTAGTCGTTAGATGTTAGTTGAAACCAAAGCCGCGTAGCGCGATGCCAACTAACGACTAACGACTAACGATTAACGACTAGTAACTAATAATAATGAGCAAATTCATCACCTTCGAAGGCATGGACGGCGCCGGCAAGAGCACCCATCTGGCTTGGTTCGCCGATGCATTGCGCCAGCGCGGGCTGGATGTCGTGGTCACGCGCGAGCCGGGCGGCACGCCGCTGGGAGAACAGTTGCGCGAAATGTTGCTGCACCAGACCATGAGCATCGGCACCGAGGCGCTGCTGATGTTCGCGGCGCGTCTGGAGCACATCGAGCAGGTCATCAGGCCGGCGTTGCGCGCGGGCAAATGGGTGATCTCGGATCGCTTCAGCGACGCGAGTTTCGCCTATCAGGGGGCGGGGCGGGGGCTGGATTGGGACAAACTGGGGCAACTCGAACAATGGGTGCATGCCGACCTGCAACCCGACCTGACGCTGTTCTTCGACGTGTCCGTCGAGGTGGCGCGGCAGCGCCTGAGCAACAATGTTTCGCTGGATCGCTTCGAACAGGAACAGGCCGATTTCTTCGAGCGCGTGCGTGCCGGATACCACCGGCGCGTGCGGGAAAATCCGCAACGCTACGCCGTAATCGATGCGGGACGGACGCTGGATAAGGTTAAGTTGCAGCTTGAAGAGATAGCTGTATCGATTTGAAATGAAAAGCATTTATCCATGGCAAGAGAGCGATTGGGAGCGCCTGCGCGAGTTGCGCAAGCGTCCGCTGTCCGGCCTGCTGTTCAAGGGCAGCCAGGGGATAGGCAAGCTCGATCTGGCATTGAGTTTTGCCCGCAGCCTGTTGTGCCAACAGTTGGACGAATCCGGTTTCGCCTGCGGGCAGTGTCCTTCATGCCACTGGTTTTCTCAGGGTTCGCATCCCGATTTTCGCCTGTTGCAGCCGGAGGCCTTGAGTCAGGATGACGAGGAGGGTGAAGGCGGCGAATCAGAAAAGAAGTCCGGCAAGAAACCCAGCAAGCAGATTTCCGTCGACCAGGTGCGCGCTCTGGCCGATTTCATCGGCATGTCGGCGCATCAGGGTGGTGGGCGCGTGGTGGTCATCCATCCCGCCGAGGCGATGAACCTCAATGCCGCGAACGCACTGCTGAAGAATCTCGAAGAACCGCCGCAAGGCCTGCTGTTCATCCTGGTGTCGCACAAGCCGCAGCAACTGCTGCCCACCATCCTGAGCCGCTGCCTGTCGTTCGCGCTGGCGGCGCCGGATGCGACCAGCGCCGGGCGCTGGCTGGCGCAGCAGGGCGTGAAGAATCCTGCCGAAGCGCTCGCCGCATCCGGTTTTGCGCCGTTGCAGGCGGTTCAAATGGACGAGCAACTGGGCAGCGGGGAGCGCGAGAAATTGCTGTGCGCCGTGCGCCAGCCCGCCGCACTGGACGTGTTCGCGCTGGCGGATGCCTTGCAGAAGACCGAGCAGGTGCTGGTGGTGCAGTGGCTGCAACAATGGTGCTACGACCTCGGTTCGATGAAGCAGGCGGGCAGGCTGCGTTACCATCCCGGCGAGGAGGCCGCTATCCGCAAACTGGTCGAGCCGGTCGATCCGCTGAACATCGCGCGCCTGCAGAAATACCTGCAAACTGCAAAACGCGAGGCGCGGCACACGCTCAACCCGAAGCTGTTTTTTGAATCCCTGTTGTTTTCCTACCGGCAACTCATGCTTGAATAACCATGCCCTTCGTCGATTCGCATTGCCATCTCGATTTCCCCGAACTTGCCGCAAACCTCGCCGAGGTGCTGGCGCAGATGCAGCGCAACGAAGTGGTCGCCGCGCTGTGCGTCTCGGTCAACCTGCGCGATCTCCCGCGGGTGCTCGCGCTCGCCGAGCAGCATGCCAACCTCTACGCCTCGGTCGGTGTGCACCCGGATTACGAAGATGCGGAAGAACCCGATGCCGCGCGTCTGGTCGAACTGGCGCGCCATCCCAAAGTGATCGCCATCGGCGAGACCGGGCTGGATTATTATCGCCTGAAGGGTGACCTGGAATGGCAGCGCGAGCGCTTCCGCAATCACATCCGCGCCGCGCATGAATCCGGCAAGCCGCTCATCATCCATACCCGTGAGGCGGCGGACGACACCCTGCGCATCATGGCGGAAGAGCGCGCGTCCGAGGTATGCGGCGTGATGCACTGTTTCACCGAGACTTGGGAAGTAGCGGAAGCGGCACTGGCGATGGGTTTCTACATCTCGTTCTCCGGCATCGTTACGTTCAAGAACGCCAAACAGATCAAGGAGGTAGCGCGGCGTGTGCCGCTGGAGCGCATCCTGATCGAGACCGATGCGCCGTATCTCGCGCCTGCGCCGCATCGCGGCAAGCTCAACCAGCCGGCCTATGTGAAGTATGTGGCCGAGGAGATCGCCGCATTGCGCGGCATCGCGGTGGCGGAAGTGGGGCAGCGCACCACGGAAAATTTCGCGCGTTTATTCGGACTGGGAAAAAATTACCGGCAAGATTATTGACAGCAATTTGAATATCCATATAATGCGCAACTCGTTTTGCGGGAGTAGCTCAGTTGGTAGAGCGCAACCTTGCCAAGGTTGAGGTCGAGAGTTCGAGACTCTTCTCCCGCTCCAATTCCGAGGGAAAGCATCCAAGCTTTCCCTCAATCATTTCAGGCTGTTGATCCGCATCACGGCGAGATAGCAAAATGGTTATGCAGCGGATTGCAAATCCGCCTATCCCGGTTCGATTCCGGGTCTCGCCTCCAAATCCCCGCCCGGGTGGTGAAATTGGTAGACACAACGGACTTAAAATCCGTCGGATGGGTAAAACCTCCGTGCCGGTTCGACCCCGGCTCCGGGCACCACCGCCAATATCCATGCCGCTTTCAGATGCCCGGGCAGCCAGTGCAGGCAAGATGCAGAGGAATCGCCTGCGCTACTTGAGCACCGGCTTCGCATCCCAGATGTTCCGGGCATATTCGCCGATGGTGCGGTCGCTGGAGAATTTCCCCATGCCGGCGACGTTGAGGATGGCGCAACGCGTCCACTGTTGCGGATCGCGATACAATTTTTCCACCCGTTCCTGTGCGGCGATGTAGGACGCATAGTCGGCCAGCAACAGGTAGTGGTCGCCGCCGTTGGTGAGGTTGTTGGTCAGGGGCTGGAACAGGTTAGGCTGTTCGGGCGAGAAGTAGCCCGAGGCGATCATGTCCAGTGCCCATTTCAGGTCGCCGTTGGCATGGTAGTAATCCCACGGGTTGTAGCCCGAGCTGCGCAGCGCCGCGACTTCATGCGTGGCGAGCCCGAAAATGAAGAAATTCTCCTGCCCCACTTCTTCCATGATTTCGATGTTCGCGCCGTCGAGCGTGCCGATGGTCAGCGCGCCGTTGAGCGACAGTTTCATGTTGCCCGTGCCCGATGCCTCGGTGCCGGCGGTGGATATCTGCTCGGACAGGTCGGCGGCGGGAATGATGTCGCCGGCGGTGCTTACATCGTAATTGGGGATGAACACCAGCTTGAGCAGGCCGCGCGCCGCCGGATCGTTGTTGACGATGTCCGCCACACTGTTGGCAAGCTTGATGATGAGTTTTGCGGCGGCATAGCCGGGCGCCGCCTTGCCGGCGATGATCACGGTGCGCGGCACGACTTCCGCCGCCGGGTTGGAGCGGATGCGGTTGTACAGCGTGATGACGTGCAGCAGGTTGAGCAACTGGCGCTTGTATTCGTGGATGCGCTTGACCTGGATATCGAACAGGCTGTCCGGGTCGATCTCGATGTTGACCTTGTCCTTCACCAGCCTGGCGAGGCGTTCCTTGTTGGCGCGTTTCACGGCGCGGAACCTGTCCTGGAAGGTGCGGTCGTCGGCCAGCTTGTCCAGTTGGCGCAGTTGCGCCAGATCGGTGATCCAGTCCTTGCCGATGTTTTCGCTGATCAACCCGGCCAGTCCCGGATTGGCCTGGTTCAGCCACAGGCGCGGGGTGATGCCGTTGGTGACGTTGATCAGCTTGCCGGGATAGACACGGTCGAAATCGGCAAAGATCGTGGTTCTCATCAATTCCGAATGTATCCTGGCCACGCCGTTGACGCGGTGGCTGCCGACGATGGCTAGGTGTGCCATGCGCACACGCCGACCGCGCGCCTCGTCGATGATGGAAATGCGTCTGAGCAATTCGCTGTCGCCGGGGAAGCAATGCGTCACATGCTTGAGGAAGCGGTGGTTGATCTCATAGATGATCAGCAGGTGGCGCGGCAGCACCGCTTCGAACATGGCCAGCGGCCAGGTTTCCAGCGCTTCCGGCATCAGCGTGTGGTTGGTGTAGGCGAAGGTGCGGGTGGTGATATCCCAGGCGCGATCCCAGTCCACGTGGTGGATGTCCATCAGCAGGCGCATCAGCTCGGGAATGGAAATGGCGGGGTGGGTGTCGTTGAGCTGGATCGCCACCTGGTTCGGCAATTCATCGAATGATTCATGATGCTTGCGATAGCGGTAAAGGATGTCCTGCAACGAGGCGCTGACGAAGAAATACTGCTGTTTCAGGCGCAACTCGCGTCCCATTGCGGTGGTGTCGTCCGGGTAGAGCACCTTGGACAGGTTCTCCGATTCGTTCTTGTCCTCCACCGCCTTGATGTAGTTGCCCTCGTTGAAATACTGGAGGTCGAAATCGCGCGAGGACTTGGCCGACCACAGCCGCATGTTGTTGACGGTCTTGAGGCCGTAGCCGGGTATCGGCGTATCGTAGGCCATCGCCATGACATCGTCGGTGTCTATCCAGTGGTGGCGCATCAGGCCGTGCTCGTCGGTGTATTGCACCACCTGGCCGTGGAACTTGACCGGATAGAGTACTTCCGGGCGGGCGAATTCCCACGGGTTGCCATAACGCAGCCAGTTGTCCGGGTGTTCCACCTGCCAACCATCCTCGATCCGCTGGTTGAACATGCCGTATTCGTAGCGGATGCCGTAGCCGTAGCCAGGCAGGCCGACGGTCGCCATGGAATCGAGGAAGCATGCGGCCAGCCGCCCGAGGCCGCCGTTGCCGAGCGCCGCATCGAATTCCAGTTCCTTCACCTTGTCGAGGACGATCCCGGCTTCGACGCAAGCCTGACGCACTTCGTCGAGGAAACCGATGTTGAGCACGCTGTTCATCAGACTGCGCCCGATCAGGAATTCCATGGACAGGTAATACACCCGCTTGGCGTCGTTGTCGTAATAACGGCGCATGGTTTCCATCCAGTGCTTGGTCAGGCGGTCGCGCACCACGTTCGCCAGAGATACGAACCAGTCGCGATCGGTGGCGGTGATGGTGTCTTTCCCGACTGAAAAGATCAGGTGGTTGAGCATGGCCTGCTGGACTGCGTCCATGCTGAGATGCAGGGGTTCGTGCTTGGTATTGTTTGATGTTGTTGACATGTTGGACTCTCGCTCCCGGACGGACAGTATAGACATTTTTCCCCTTGTCGTCCCTGTCCGCCGGGGCGGGCAGCAGACATCTGCCGGCAGCCGGATTGCGTGCTAATATTCGCGGCAAGGTCGAGCGCGGAATGCGACCCATATCGAACGTCAATGCTGCGGCTTCAATCGAAAGGACAGGCATGAAAACTCTGGAACCATGTACCTTGGTCATTTTTGGCGCCGGCGGAAATCTGGTGCGCGTCAAGCTGATTCCATCCCTGTTCCGCCTCGAAATGGCCAACCGTTTGCCGCAGGAGATGAACATCGTGGCGGCGAGCCGTGCCGTGCGCAGCCGCGAGCAGTGGATAGACGAAGTCAAGAACATGCTCAAGGAAAAATATCCGCAGGGCTACGACCAGGAGGTGTTCGAGCGATTCCAGCAGCGGCTGCACTATCACTCCAATCCGGTGGACGATCCGGATGCCTACCGGCGTTTGCAGCAGATGCTGGAAGAGAATCCGGCGTTCTCCCCCAATGTGGCTTTTTACATGTCGCTGCCGCCCTCGGAATTTCCCGTGTTCGTCGACCATCTGGGCGGCATCGGTTTGCTCAAGGAGAAGCTTGGCTGGCGCCGTGTCGTGATCGAAAAGCCTTTCGGCTATGACCTGCTGAGCGCGCAGACCCTGCAGATGAGTTTGTACAAATATCTGAACGAGCCGCAGATCTACCGTATCGACCATTACCTGGGCAAAGGCACGGTGCAGAACGTGATGGTGTTCCGCTTCGCCAATTTGCTGCTGGAACCGTTGTGGAACAACCATTACATCGACCATGTGCAGATCACCCATTCCGAGACGCTGGGGGTCGAGGGGCGCGCAGGTTATTACGAGGGTTCGGGCGCCTTGCGCGACATGATCCAGAGCCACTTGTTGCAACTGATGGCGCTGGTGGCGATGGAGCCGCCGGTGACGATGAGCGCCGAACACCTGCGCGACGAGAAGGTAAAAGTATTGAGGGCGATACGCCCGATCACGCAGAACTCGGTGCATGCCCATGCCTTCCGCGGCCAGTATGCCAGCGGCGCTATCAATGGCGAACCGGTCCACGGTTATCTGGAAGAGCCGGGTGTGCCGCAGGACAGCACCACCGAAACCTACGCGGCGCTGAAACTGTTCGTCGACAACTGGCGCTGGGCAGGTGTGCCGTTCTACCTGCGTACCGGCAAGCGCCTGGCAGAGGGCAGCTCGGCGATCTGCATCCGCTTCAAGAACCCACCGCAGGATCTGCTGCGCCATTCGCGCCAAGGGCCGCCGCAGCCGAACTGGATCATGCTCGGCATCCAGCCCAACGATTGCATGAGAATGGAGATGCAGGTCAAGGTGCCGGGGCTGGATCTGCACACCCGCGCCATCAGCCTGGATGCCACCTACCGCCAGAAGAAGGATGAGGATTTTGACGCCTATGCCGGCCTGCTGCTGGATGTCATCCAGGGCGACCATTCGCTGTTCCTGCGCATCGACGAGGTGGAAGCGGCCTGGCGCGTTGTGGATCCGATCATCAAGGTATGGTCGATGGAGCGCGACTTCATCAGTACCTATCCGGCGGGCAGTTGGGGGCCGCGCGGTACCTACCGCCTGTTCGACCGCGATGACCAGTTCTGGCGGCATTCCCTGGAATTGGCCGGGGCGGACTTGCAGGCATACTGAGCATGGGGAGATTCGAGCCGGTAGCTGGTAGCGGGTGGCGTGTAGCTGTCTTGACGCGCTACGTGCGTTTTCTTTCTACTACCGGCAACCAGCTACTGGCTACCCGCCCATGATTTTTCTGGCGGGCGATATCGGCGGTACCAAGACGCGCCTTGCCGTTGCCGAAATACAGGGCACGCAGGTGAGGGTTGCGCATGAGGTCGCATTCCCGAGCCGCGATTACGCCACATTCGAGCGGTTGCTGGAGGAGTTCCTGTCGGGCATTGCCGATGTGCCGCTGCACGCGGGCATCGGGATCGCCGGCCCGGTCAACGGGCGCGCGGTGCAAACCACCAACCTTCCCTGGAGTATCGATGCCGACGCGCTGCAACAGCGTTTCGGTTTCGCACACTGCACTTTGCTCAATGATCTGGAAGCGGTCGCCCACGGCCTGGCGGCGCTGGAGCAACACGATTTTTCGACGCTGCAGCCCGGCGCAGCGGATGCCTGCGGCAATGCCGCGGTGATCGCCGCCGGCACGGGCCTGGGCGAGGCCGGCCTGTATTGGGATGGGCAGCGCCACCATCCGTTTTCCAGCGAAGGCGGGCATGCCAGTTTCAGCCCGGCGAACGAGCTGGACATGGCCTTGCTGGATTATCTGCATCAGCGCTATCGGCATGTCAGCTGGGAGCGTGTCGTGTCCGGCACGGGATTGCCCGTTCTGCATGAATTCCTGCGTATCCATCACCATGTTGCCGCGCCGGATTGGCTGGACGGGCAGATGCGCGGCGGGGATGCGGCTGCGGCGATCGCCGATGCGGCGTTGACCGGACGCGATGAAATCTGCGTCGAGGCGCTTGAATGGTTCGTGCGCCTGTATGGCGCGGAAGCGGGCAACCTGGCGCTCAAGACGATGAGTCGTGGTGGTCTCTATCTGGGCGGCGGCATTGCGCCGAAGATACTGCCGCTGTTGCAGAACGGCACTTTCATGGAAGCCTTCCTCGATAAGGGCAGGATGAGGCCGCTGCTGGAAGCCATGCCGGTCAGGGTGATACTGAACGAGCGTGGCGCATTGTATGGAGCGGCACTGCGCGCCGCGCAACTGGCCGGAGGGATGGCGTGAACGAATTTAATCTGCCGGGAGCACGGGAGGTGTTCGTGCATGACGATATCGACGGGCTAAGCGCAGCGGTCGCGCAGCGTGTGGCCGAACTGGCGCAGCAGGCGATTGCCGCGCGCGGGGTGTTTCGCGTCGCCCTGGCCGGGGGCGAGACCCCGCGCCGCTGTTACGAAAAACTGCGCGGTCTTGCGGTCGATTGGGCGCATGTCGAGATATTTTTCGGCGACGAACGCTGCCTGCCCGCAGGCGATCCGCAACGCAACGACACCATGGCGCGCGAAGCCCTGCTGCAACATGTCGCCATTCCACCGGCGAACATCCACGCTATTCCTGCCGCACTGAACCCGAACCAGGCGGCGGACAGCTACGCAGCGCTGCTGCAGCAGGTCATACCGCTCGACTTGGTGTTGCTGGGCATGGGCGAGGATGGGCATACGGCCAGCCTGTTTCCGGGCAATCCAGCGACGGAAGGCACGGCTCTCGCAGTGGCGGTGTTCGGTGCGCCCAAACCTCCTCCGGAGCGGGTCTCGCTGGGGCAGGAGGTGTTGAGCGCGGCGCGCCACAAGATTTTTCTGGTGGCGGGCAGCGGCAAGCGCGATGCGTTGCTGCGGATAGCGCAGGGAGAAAAATTGCCTGCGGCGCGTGTACCGGATGCCGAGTGGCATCTGGACCGTGCCGCATTGCCGGCTACTTGAAACCAACAAAAACTTACAAAGGGAGAGCTGAACATGCAGATCGGATTGATAGGGTTGGGGCGTATGGGAGCAAACATGGTGCGCCGTTTGCAGCGTGCCGGGCACCAATGCGTGGTGTATGACCGCAACGCCGAGGTGGCGCAGGCGCTGGTTGCCGAAGGCGCGGTCGCCGCTTCCAGCGTGCAGGATATGCTGAACAAACTGGCCGCGCCGCGCGCAGTCTGGCTGATGCTGCCGGCTGCGGTGGTGGATGCCAGCATCGCCGAACTGACGCCGATGCTGTCGCCGGAAGACATCCTGATCGACGGCGGCAATTCCTACTACAAGGACGATATCCTGCGCGCGGGACGGCTTTCCGCCAAGGGCATCCACTATGTCGATGTCGGCGTGAGCGGCGGCGTATGGGGGCTGGAGCGCGGTTATTGCCTGATGATAGGCGGCAAGTCGCAGGCCGTCGCCCGCCTGCAACCGGTGTTCGCCGCGCTGGCGCCCGGCGTCAAGACGGCGCCGCGCACAGATGGCTGCGAGGGCGCGCCCAGCACGGCGGAAGAGGGCTATCTGCACTGCGGCCCGGAGGGGGCCGGGCATTTCGTCAAGATGGTGCATAACGGCATCGAGTACGGCCTGATGGCGGCCTATGCCGAGGGCTTCAACCTGCTGCGCCATGCCAACGTGGGCGGCATCGAGCGTCAGGCGGATGCGGAGACCACGCCGTTGCGCGAGCCGGAGATGTTCCGCTATGACATCGATGTCGCCGAGGTCGCCGAACTGTGGCGGCGCGGCAGCGTGGTGGGTTCCTGGCTGCTCGACCTGACCGCGCATGCATTGAGAAGCGATACCGAACTCAAGGATTTCAGCGGGCGGGTATCCGATTCCGGCGAGGGACGCTGGACCAGCATCGCCGCGATCGAGTCCGGCACGCCAGCCCCGGTGCTGGCTGCCGCATTGTTCAGCCGCTTCTCGTCGCGCGGCGAGGTGGATTATGCCGACAAGCTGCTTTCAGCCTTGCGTTTCGAGTTCGGCGGCCATCACGAGAAAAGCTGATTTCTGCCGGTTTGCCGTGAATGCTTGCGATAAACTGTCAGCCTTGCTGAATTGATATTCCGGTTGTTGAATGGTTGAATTGCCCCATGGAAAAAAGCACTGCCTACATCCTGCGGGTGCGCCCGAAGATTCCCGCGCGTCTTGCCCGTCTCGAAGAACTCGCCAACAACCTCTGGTATAGCTGGGATCGTCCGACCCGCGCGCTGTTCACACGCCTGCATCCGGGGCTGTGGTGGGCATGCGGGCAAAATCCGAAGGCGTTCCTGAAGCGCGTGAACGAGCAGCGCCTGCTAGATGCGGCGGAAGACGAGGTGTTCATCGGCAATCTCAACCGCGTGCTGGCGGCCTACGATACCTATCACGAATACACCTTGCCGCCGAGCGGCTCGGACTGGCTGCGCAAGGACGATCTGGTGGCCTATTTCTGCGCCGAGTTCGGTTTTCACGAGAGCTTCCCGATCTATTCGGGCGGCCTCGGCATCCTGGCGGGAGACCACTGCAAGGCGGCCAGCGACCTGCGTCTGCCGTTCGTCGGCATCGGGCTGCTGTACCGTCAGGGTTATTTCCATCAGACCATAGACAGCGATGGCAACCAGATCGCCAGCAACAGCGATTCCAGTTTCGACGACCTCCCCATCGCCCCGGCGAGACGTCCGGACGGAACCGAGGCCCATACCTCGGTGAACCTGCCGGGACGCAAGCTGAACATCAAGATATGGCAGGCCAGGGTGGGGCACATCACGCTATACCTGCTGGACACCGACCTGGAAAGCAACAGCGCGCACGACCGCGACATCACGCACCGCCTGTACGGCGGCGACAAGGCGATGCGCATCGAACAGGAGATCGTGCTCGGCATCGGCGGGGTGGGAGCTTTGCGCGAACTCGGCCTGAGACCCACGGCATGGCACATCAACGAGGGGCACGCGGCCTTTCTGATCCTGGAACGCATCCGCCAGAAGATCGCCGACGACGGACTGGATTTCGCTGCCGCGCTCGAATGCGTCGCCGCCAACACCGCGTTCACCACGCACACTCCGGTGCCGGCGGGGCACGACCACTTCAGCGAAGACATGATGCAGCATTATTTCGCGGACTATTACCCGCAACTCAAGCTGGAGCGCAACGGTTTCCTCGCGCTCGGGCGTATTTCGGGCAGCCCCGATTTCAACATGACCGCGCTGGCGATACGCGGCACGCGCTACAACAACGGCGTTTCGCGCATCCACGGCGACGTCTCGGCGAACATCTGCGGCGACATGTGGCAGGAGATACAGCACAGCGAGAACCCGATGACCTACGTTACCAACGGGGTGCATGTGCCGACCTTCCTCGCCACGGAATGGATCGAGGCGCTGGAGCGCCATCTCGGCTCGGAATGGAGCGCGCGCATGAACGACGTGGAGTTCTGGGAAGGCGTCGACGACATCCCGGACCACCTGTTTTGGAGCGTGCACCAGACACTGAAGGCCAAGATGCTCAACATGGTGCGCGAGCGCATCAGCGCACAGCACTTCCGCAACCACGGTTCCGAGGCGCACCTGGACCGGCTGCTCAAATATGTCAATCCGGACAATCCCAACATCCTCACCATCGGCTTCGCGCGCCGCTTTGCCACCTACAAACGCGCGACCATGCTGTTCGGCGACCTCAACTGGCTGCGCGAGATACTGAACAACCCGGAGCGCCCGGTGGTGTTCGTCTTCGCCGGCAAGGCGCACCCCGCCGATGTTCCCGGCCAGGACCTGATCCGCCGCATCACGCAGATATCCAGGATGCCGGAATTCATCGGCAAGATATTGCTGGTGGAGGGCTACGACCTCGCGCTGTCGCGCAAGCTGGTTTCCGGCGTGGACGTGTGGCTGAACAACCCGCTCTATCCGCTGGAGGCGAGCGGCACTTCCGGCATGAAGGCCGGCATCAACGGCGCGATCAACCTGTCCGTGCTGGACGGCTGGTGGGGCGAGGGCTACGACGGCAGGAACGGCTGGGCGATCAAGCCGGTCTCGGAATCGCTGAGCGAAGAGGCGCGCACCCGCGAGGAAGGCCGCACCCTGTACGAGCTGTTGCAGGATCAAGTGGTGCCGCTGTACTACGGCCATGGCGACATGGGGTTCTCGCCGAACTGGGTGAAGACGGCCAAGCGTTCGATGGCCACCATCCTGCCGCGCTTCAACTCCAAGCGCATGGTGGGCGAGTACCTCATCAAATGCTATCTGCCCGCCACCAAGCAGCATCGGCTGTACAAGCAGAACCAGTGCGAGAATTCGCAGGCCATCGCTGACTGGAAGGCGCGCGTCCGCGAGGCCTGGACAGGAGTTGCGCTGCGCCGGCTGGATTCGGCGCTACAGGAGATACCCTATGGCGACGGTTTGCGCATCGAGGTGGCCATCGACCTGAACGGCCTGCTGCCGGGCGACGTAGTGGTGGAGACATTGATGGGATTCGAGACCCGGAGGACGCAACTCCATCTCGAACGCCACCACCGCTTCGAATTCACCGGCACGGCGACCGATGCGGGCGAAAGCATCTTCGCCGCCGAGGTGCAACCGGACCAATGCGGCAAGCTGGAATACCGCATTCGCGCCTACCCGTATCACGATTTGCTGACTCATCAGTTCGAGATGGGCATGATGCGCTGGCTGTAAGGGAAGCACACCATGGCCAGATTAAAAGTCCTGTATGCGGCTTCCGAAGCCGCGCCGCTGATCAAGACCGGCGGCCTGGCGGACGTCAGCGCCGCCTTGCCCGCCGCCCTGCGCGAACTCGGCGCCGACGTGCGCCTGCTGCTGCCCGGCTACCGGCAGGTCGTCGCGCAACTACCGCAGCTCAAGCCCGTCGCGACCTTCGATAACCTTCCCGGCTTCCCCCCCTCGCTCCTGCTATCCGCAAGCATGCCGAACGGTGTGCCGCTGCTGGTGCTGGACTGCCCCTCCCTGTACCTGCGCGATGGCGGCCCTTATCAGGATGCACATGGCAACGACTGGCCGGACAACCACCTGCGCTTCGGCCTGCTCTCGAAAGTGGCGGCGATATTGGGCAGTAGCGCATCGCCGCTGGCCTGGCATCCGGACCTGCTGCACTGCAACGACTGGCAGACCGCCTTGGCGCCGGCCTACCTGCATTTCGCCGCAGGCGCGGTACCGAGCATCATCTCCATCCACAACCTGGCGTTCCAGGGATGCTTTCCGCCGGAAACGGTGCAACAACTCGGCCTGCCCGCCGCCAGCTTCGCCATCGACGGCGTCGAGTTCTACGGCAGCCTGTCGTTCCTCAAGGCCGGCCTGTTCTACGCCGACCACATCACTACCGTCAGCCCGAACTACGCGAAAGAGATACAGCACGCCGAGCTCGGTTTCGGCATGCAGGGCCTGCTGGCGACGCGCAGCAACGAACTCACCGGCATCCTCAACGGCATCGATACCGACGAATGGAACCCGGCGACCGACCCGCATCTGGCAAAGAAATACAGCAGCGCGCGCATGGCCGGCAAGGCCGCCTGCAAGCAGGCCTTGCAGAGCAAGTTGGGGCTGAACATCGATCCGGACATTCCCGTGCTCGGCGTAGTCAGCCGCTTCACCTACCAAAAGGGACTGGATCTGCTGCTGGAGATCGCGCCGCGCCTGACCGGCATGCCGGTGCAGCTGGTCATGCTCGGCAGCGGCGAAGCGCAGATGCAACAGGCTGCGCACCAGCTGTCGCTGCGTTATCCGGGCAGGATAGGCGCACATGTCGGCTTCAGCGAAGAACTCTCGCACCTGATCGAAGCGGGGGCGGATATGTTCGTCATGCCCTCGCGCTTCGAACCCTGCGGGCTGAACCAGCTATACAGCCAGCGCTACGGCACGCCGCCCATCGTCCACGCCACCGGCGGACTGGCCGATTCGGTGGTGGATTGCACCGAGACCACGCTCAAGGACGGCAGCGCCAGCGGCTTCGTGTTCCACGGCATGAGCGTCGACAACCTGTATGCCGCGATCCAGCGAGCCGTCGCGCTCTACCATGACCCGCGCAAATGGAAAGCCCTGCGCAAGAACTGCATGGCCAAGGATTTCAGCTGGGAGCGCAGCGCCGAAGCCTACCGCGAGGTCTATCGCAAGGTGCTGCCATGACACGGTGCGGCGGAGCCGACGGGTGCGGGAGTGGCAGCAGAGCACCTTCTCCCGCAAACGGCTGGTTTCGTCAATAACGTGTCGAAGGTGCTGGGGCGCTGACCGGATTCGAATAGAGGATGCCTTAAAAACACTTCAAGGGGGAAGCAATGCACTACTCCGGACAAGATATGCTGTGGCTGATCGGCGGACTGTCCCGCGTATTCCGCATGCCCTTCGATGCGCAGCTGGTGCGCCAGAAATTCCCGCCGCCGTATTCCCGCACGACCTTGCTCAATGCCTTGCAGGCGCTGGAATTCAGGGTCGGCGAGATGTATCTGGACGAGGAGGGGATCGCCACGCTGGAGCGCATCCCGTTTCCCGTTGTCGCTTTCGTGCGCGAGGACGAAGATGAAGTGCTTGTAGAGCCGGATAGTGGGTTGCAAGCAAACACCCTCAGCCCCAGCCCCTCTCCCGCCTGCGGGCGAGGGGAGCATGATTCCACCGAACCCGACATCCCACCGCCCAAACCCGCCACACCCGTCCTGCTGATCAAAGCCGACGAAGAGCGCGTGCTGTTCTTCCGCGCCGGGGCCGAGCAGCCGGAAACCGTGCCGCTGGCCGAATTCTCCAAGCACTTCCGCAACGACATCCTGCTGGTCGCGCGCGACACCGCGCAGAGCGTTGCCGACCTCGAAGAAGAGCAGGCCGCATCCGCGCCTCAGCCGCCGAAGTCAGGCCATATCCCGTTCGGCTTCCGCTGGTTCGTGCCGGAGCTGATGAAACACAAGCGCGTCTGGCGCGACATCCTGATCGCCTCGTTCGCCATCCAGCTCGTCGGCCTGGTCACCCCGCTGTTCACCCAGGTCATCATCGACAAGGTCATCGTCCACCAGACCCAAAGCACCCTCATCGCCATCGCGGTCGGGCTGGTGATGTTCATGCTGTTCAACAGCGCCATGACTTGGCTGCGCCAGTATTTCGTGCTGCACACCGGCAACCGCATCGATGCGGTGCTCGGCAGCCAGGTGTTCCGCCACCTGCTGCACCTGCCATTGCCGTATTTCGAGCACCGGCCCACCGGTACGCTGGTCGCGCGCCTGCACGGTGTCGAGACGGTGCGCGAATTCATCTCCGGCGCGGCGGTATCGCTGTTGCTCGACCTACCGTTCCTGTTCATCTTCCTCGCCGTGATGTTCTGGTACAGCTGGCAGCTCACCCTGATCGCGCTGTTGCTGCTGTCCCTCATCACCGCGCTGAGCTTCGCCGTCACCCCCGCGCTGCGCGACAAGCTCAACCACCAGTTCCTGCTGGGCGCGAAGAATCAGGCATTCGTCACCGAATACGTCGCCGGCATGGAGACGGTCAAATCCCTGCAAATGGAACCGGTGCTGGAACACAAGTACGGCGACCTGATCTCGAACTACCTCGCCGCCGGCTTCGCCACGCGCCAGCTCTCCAACAGCTACAACGTCGTCGCCAACGCGCTGGAACAGATCATGACATTGTCCATCCTGGTGGTGGGCGCGCTGCTGGTGATGAAGAACGAAGGCTTCACCATCGGCATGCTGGTCGCCTTCCAGATGTTCGCCGGGCGCATGAGCCAGCCGATGCTGCGCCTAGCCGGGCTGTGGCAGGAATTCCAGCAGGCCGATATCGCCGTCAAGCGCCTGGGCGACCTGATGGATGCCCCCGCCGAACCGCACGCACTCGTTCCCGCCCGCGCACGCGGCAATACCGGCGGCAAGGTCGAACTGAAAGACGTCAGCTTCCGCTATAGCGACAAACATCCCTACCTGTACCGCAACCTCGACCTCATCCTCCAACCCGGCAAGCTCACCGTACTGATGGGTCCGTCCGGCTGCGGCAAGAGCACGCTGGGCAAGCTGTTGCAAGGCTTCTACTGGCCGACCGACGGCAGCATCCTGCTCGACGGCTACGACATCCGTCACCTCGCCGCCAACGAGCTGCGCGGCAACTTCGGCGTGGTGCCGCAGGAGACGCGATTGTTCTCGGGGACGCTGTTCGAGAACCTGCAACTCGCCAACCCCCACGCCAGCTTCGAAGAGATCGTCCACGCCTGCAAGCTGGCCGAGATCCACGATGTCATCGAACAACTGCCGCAGGGCTACCAGACCCCGGTGGGCGAGAACGGTGTCGGCCTGTCCGGCGGGCAGCGCCAGCGCATCGCCATCGCCCGCGCCCTGCTCAAACGCCCGCGTGTGCTGATCTTCGACGAGGCGGTGAGCAACCTCGACCAGACCACCGCCGAACACTTCGCCGGCACCATCAACAAGCTCAAGGGCAAAGTCACCATCCTGTTCATCACCCACCAGATGCCCAAGGCATTGCAGGTGGACGAGGTGATACGCTTCGGCCAGCCGGAGGCGGGTTGACTTCTTGCGGACAATCCTTACAATCAGGTAAGGAATAAATGAGGAGCCGACATGACTATCGCCGTATTGACCAGCAAAGGACAGATCACCATCCCGCTTCCGGTGCGCAGCAAGCTCGGCGTCGAGGCGGGCGACCGGATCGAGTTCGTCGAATTGGGTAACGGGCAATTCGGCATCGTCGCCGCGACAGAAAACATCTCTTCGCTGAAAGGCATCGTCGGCAAGCCCAAAGCGCCCGTCACGATAGCGGACATGAACCGCGCCATCGCCAAACGCGGGGCGGGCAAGTGATCGGGCTGGACACCAATGTGCTGGTGCGTTACCTGGCCCAGGACGACAAGAGCCAGTCCGCATCGGCCAGCCGCCTGATCGAGAAAGAACTGACCCCGGAAAATCCCGGATTTGTATCGCTGATCGCGCTGGTCGAAACGGTTTGGGTATTGGAAACCTGCTACGCCTGTTCCCGCGCGGATATCGCCGCCATCCTCGAACGCTTGCTGCGCGTCAAGCAACTCAGGATACAGGATGCCGAAACGGCATGGCGCGCATTGCGCCAGTTCATTCCCGGCAAGGCGGACTTCTCCGATTGCCTGATCGAGCGTTTGGGGCATGCCCACGATTGCCTGCATACCGCCACCTTCGACAAGGCCGCCGCCAAATTCGCCGGTATGAAGCTGATATAAAACCGCTACGAATAGACAAAATTCCGCCTCCAATCATTAGGCGGATAACAAATATCCCGCAAAACCATTCCCCGGTTGATACCCCAAAAGACTAGGCCGAAATATATAGGCAATCCGGCCTATTGTTTAATACCCTCCCCGAGATTATGGTCACGCCTGCGTAACAACGGCAGTCAACCTGACACCACAATCTCACGGGAGGCGGCAAATGCGGAGCAAGAAACACTGGAAGCAACGCCTCACCGGCGTAGACCCGCTCGACTTCTCCCCTGGCCTGTTGCGCATCCAGGCCCAGCCGCCCGCCCCGTTCGCCCGCGCCCTGCTGTACAGCCTGCTCACCCTGCTGGGATTGCTGCTGATCTGGGCCATCTTCGGCAAACTCGACGTCGTCGCCAGCGCCGAAGGCAAACTCATCCCGCAGAGTTACCTCAAGATCGTCCAGCCCTCCGAACAAGGCGTCATCCGCGACATCCTCGTGGACGAAGGCCAGCGCGTCAAAGCCGGCCAAGTCCTGATGCGCATGGACACCACCCTGTCCGCCACCGATGTCGCCACACTGGAGACCGACACCCACGGCAAACAGCTCGCCCTGCGCCGCATCGACGCCGAGTTGGGCGGACGCCCCTACACCAGACAACCCAGCGATCCGGCAGACCTCTACAGCCAGACCCTCGCCCAATACCAGGCCAACCGCACCGCCTTTGAGGCCGCACTCGCGCAGGAACGCAGCCTGCATGACAAAGCCCAAAGCGACCTGTCCGCCGCCGAAGAAATCCGCACCAAACTGCTCAAGACCCTGCCGCATTACCGCCAGCAGGACGAAGCCTACCAAAAGCTCGTCAAAGACGGCTTCGTCAGCAAAATCATGGCCACCGACAAAGCCCGCGAACATATCGAAAAGGAACAAGACCTCAAATCGCAGGAATACCTGATCCAGAGCGCCCAATCCACCCTGGCCCAATCCACCCGCAAACTCGCCCAGATCAGCGCCGACTACCGCCGCCAGCTCCAGACCGAACGCGCCGACATCGAAGACAAACTCGACAAGTCCCAAGGCGAACTCACCAAACAACAATACCGCCGCAACCTGCACGAACTCAAAGCCCCGCAGGACGGCATCGTCAAAGACCTCGCCACCCACACCATCGGCACCGTCATCAGCCCCGGCACCATCCTCATGACCCTCGTCCCCAACGACGAAATCCTGCGCGCCGAAGTCTGGGTCGGCAACGGGGACGTCGGCTTCATCCACACCGGCGAACCCGTCAAGATCAAATTCGCCGCCTACCAGTTCCAGAAATACGGTATGGTCGAAGGACAAGTCGCCCACTTGTCCGCCGATGCCAGCGACAACAACCAGCAGCAACAAACCAACAACAAAACCGGCAGCAACCTGCCGTTCGCCTACCGCGCCCTGATCGACCTCAAGGCCCAGCACCTCATCGCCAATGGCGTGCGTCACAGCCTTGCGCCCGGCATGCAAGTCACCGCCGAAATCCACCTCGGCACGAGAACCATACTCGAATACCTGCTATCGCCGGTGATGGGGGCGTTTCAGGAGGCGGGCAGAGAGAGGTGAGAGAGATGCGAATCAATCCAATTTTGAATTAATGACGGGAGAATTGAGATGCGAAAACATATTGCGATGCTGAGCCCTTTAATCCTCCTGCTATTTGTTTCTCAATGTTATGCACTGAATGTTAATGATGAAAGAATTTCTACTGAATGGGTGTCTAGCTTATTTCCAAAAATAAATAATTGCACCCCCAAAGACTGGTATTCATCGAAGAACATCACTGCCAACCTGCTTGAGAAGAGGGGATACAAGGCATATGAAATCGGGGAGTTTTCGGCAAAGTATCAAATTAAAGAAAGATTCTTTGGGTTTGACGCGATTGAAATATCAATTCCTTCTGGAGAGGATTCCATTTACACAGTTACTGTACAAGTGTCAGCCGAAAGGCTGGCTAGCCAGATCAAACGAGTTACGGGTAACAAGATTTTTATCCTACGCAATGATGAACGGCTTGCAAAAAGTGGCAGTGCATACATCGTTCCTCTGGACAAAAGCCAATCTATGTTTGTTTGTTTTACTTATGGGGAAGGGTTTTAAATCATGACTGCATACAATCCAGGATCAGGCTACATACCAACTTCTGGAGTTGGTTATCGCAATACGGGTATTCCAGGTGCATCAACCAATCATAAAGGCCAAGATTATGCAGCGCCACTTGGTACGCCAATTCCGGCAGCGGCAGAAGGAGTTGTTTTGTATTCTGGAGAAATACCGGGTTATGGAAATACTGTAGTAATTGAACATACTATTGGTGGTCAAAAGGTCTACTCGTTATATGGGCATCTGGAAAATCCGTCCTCATTGAAGAAGGGGGAGCCTGTTATCAAAGGTGGAACGATTGGTAATGTCGGGAGCACCGGTGTCGGAAATGGGCCACATTTACATTTTGAAGTAATTAAAGACCAGAAGTACCCGCTGAAAAGAGGGCATGGCACGTACGATCCAAAGTATTTCGATTTCGACACAGGTAGCTATACACCACCGCCCAATGTCTGCACCCCCGCCGACACCGACGGCAACGGCATCCCCGACTACATCGACGACCTCAAAAACAAAGTCGCCAAAGCCTCAATCACCCGCTCCCCCATCGCCCTAGACCTCAACGGCGACGGCATCACCACCACCGCCCTGACTGCTGGAGCCTACTTCGACCACGACGCCAACGGCTTCGCCGAACAGACCGGCTGGGTGAACAGCGAAGACGGCATTCTCGTGCGCGACCTAGATGGCAACGGCATGATAGACACCGGACACGAACTCTTCGGCTCTGAAACAATCCTCGCCAACGGACAAAAGGCCGCCAACGGTTACGCGGCACTCGCCGAACTCGACACCAACCACGACGGCCAGATCGACGTACAAGATGCAGCCTATTCCACCCTCAAGATTTGGAAAGACATCGACGGTGACGGCTACAGCAATGCGGACGAACTCATGTCCCTCGCTGACGCAGGCGTACAAAGCATTGCCACCGGCTACGCCAGCGTCAACCAGACCGATGGCAACGGCAACATCACCCAACAGACCAGCACCTTCACCAAAACAGACGGCAGCACCGGCGCCACTGCCGACATCTGGTTCCAGACCGATAAAGCCTACACCATCGCCAACGACTGGCTGGCCGAGACCGACATCGTCGCCGCCTTGCCCGACCTCGAAGGCTTCGGCAACGTGCGCGACCTGCACCAAGCCATCCTGCGCGACAGCACCGGCCACCTGCAAGACCTCGTGCAGCAATTCATCGACGAGACCGACCCCGCTGCCCGCCACGCACTCACCACCCAACTCATCTACGCCTGGGTCGGAGTAGAGGACATCGACCCCGCCAGCCGCGCCGCCCGCATCATTTACGGCAACGTCATCGGCGATGCGCGCAAACTCGCCACCCTCGAAGCCATATTGGGCGAACCCTACCTGGGCACTTGGTGCTGGGGCGAACGCGACCCCAACCCGCACGGCCCCGCCTCCAGGATACTGCTGCAAGCCTTCAACGAATTCGCCGACAGCATCTACAACCAACTCATGGCGCAGACTCACTTCCAAGCGCTGATCGACACCATCGGCTACACCTGGAACGCCACCACCCTGCAATACGACTGGGATGTCGGCGACACTGTCGCCGCACTGCAAAGCATCTACGACGCCGATCCGATCAACAGCATCTTCACCATCAGCGAATTCGCCAACGTCCTGAACATGAGTGAAGAGAGCGGATTGCAAGTACTCGACGCACTGCGCGCCCAAGGCGATGTCACGGGCACAGGCTTCGCCCAACTGCTCGCCATCATCGGACTGGACACCACCCTGGGCGATGCGGGGGACAACACCCTGCGCGGAAGCCAAGCCGACGATGCCCTGTACGGCATGGGCGGACAGGACAACCTGTATGGCAACGGCGGCATCGACATCCTCAACGGCGGCACGGGTGACGACTATCTGGTGGGCGATGCGGGCAACGACACTTACCTGTTTGCGCGCGGCGACGGGCAAGACATTATTTACGACATCGATGCCACGCCGGGCAACACGGACATCATCCGCCTGGGCGCGGGCATCACGGAAAGCGACATCGCTCTCACACGCAGCGGCTATGACCTGGTGCTGACGATCAACCCGCCGATAGACTCTGGACTCGCTGCCGATCAGATCACCATCCACAGTTGGGGCGATAGCGATACCTACCGCATCGAGCGCATCGAATTTGCGCCCACCGTTGAAGGGCAACCCGGCGTGGTGTGGGATGCGGCGCAGATACAGGCGCACATTCCCGTGCCGGTCAGCACCGAGGGGGACGACACCTTGTTCGCCTGGCAGGGCGATGCCGAGTCCCCACAAGGTTTGGGCGGCAATGACATCCTCTATGGCAACAGTGGCGACAACGCGTTGGATGGCGGGGCGGGCGACGACTGGCTCGACGGCGGCACCGGCATAGACCAGATGGCAGGCGGCACGGGCAACGACACTTACGTGGTGGACAACACGGGCGATGTCGTCACGGAAGGTGTCGATGAAGGAATCGACCTGGTCAAATCCGGCATCAGCTACACACTGGGCGATAACCTGGAAAATCTCACCCTGATGGGCGGCGATTCCATCAGCGGCACGGGCAACGCGCTGGATAACGTGATCATAGGCAACTCTTCTTCCAACTTGCTGGATGGTGGTGTTGGTGCCGATGCCATGGCAGGCGGTGCGGGAGACGACACCTACATTCTGGATAATCTCGGCGATACCGTGACCGAGAATGTGAATCAAGGTAAAGACACCGTCGTCAGCCCATTCGATTACGTATTGGGGGCGAATGTCGAGAACCTCACCCTGACACAGGGTGCGGCACTGAACGCTACCGGCAACGAACTCGACAACACCCTCACTGGCAACAGTAACGACAACACGCTGACTGGGCTGGCTGGCAACGACACGTTGGATGGTGGAGCAGGGGCGGACGCATTGCTGGGCGGGACGGGCGACGACACCTACATCGTGGACAACCTTGGCGATGCAGTCATTGAAAACGCGGGCGAAGGCGTGGACTTGGTCAAGTCCGGCATCACCTACACGCTTACCGACAACGTCGAAAACCTCACGCTCACCGGCACGGCAAATCTTGCCGGCACTGGCAACGTGCTGGATAACACGATCATCGGCAACGATGCCGCCAACACCCTGACCGGGCTGGAAGGCAACGACACGCTGGACGGCAAGGGCGGTGCAGACACGCTGATCGGCGGCACCGGCAACGACACCTACGCGGTGGACAACGCGGGCGATGTCGTGATTGAACTGGCGGGCGAAGGCACCGACACCGTGCGATCCGGCATCGACTACACCCTCGGCGACAATGTAGAAAACCTCACACTCACCGGCAGCGCAATTGCGGGCACCGGCAACACGCTGGATAACACCATCACCGGCAACGGTGGCAACAATATCCTGGACGGCGGCATCGGCGCGGACAGCATGGCGGGCGGCACGGGCAACGACACCTACATCCTCGACAATCTCGGCGACACCGTTACCGAACTTGCGGGGCAGGGCACCGACACCATCATCGCCCCCTTCGACTACACACTGGGCGCGAACCTCGAAAACCTCACCCTCACCGAAGGTGCGGCACTGACCGGCTTGGGCAACGAACTCAACAACGTCCTTACCGGCAACAGTAACGACAACACCCTGACCGGGCTAGCGGGCAACGACACGCTGGATGGCCGCGCGGGAGCGGATACACTGATCGGTGGGGTCGGCAACGACACCTACATCGTGGACAACCTGCTCGACACGACCATCGAAGCGGCGGGAGAGGGCATCGACACCGTCAAGAGCGACCTGACCTGGACGCTGGCGGACAACCTCGACAACCTCACGCTGACAGGCTCGGCGGCCATCGACGGAACCGGCAACGTGCTCGATAACGTCATCACCGGCAATGAGGCGGATAACACGCTCACCGCGCTGGAAGGCAACGACACGCTGGACGGCGGCGCGGGTGCCGACACCATGCTGGGCGGAACGGGCAACGACACCTACGTGGTGGACAACGCAGGCGATCTGGTGATCGAGAATGCGGGCGAAGGCGCGGATTTGGTCAAATCCTCCATCACCTACACCCTCACCGATAACGTAGAAAACCTGACTTTGACAGGCTCGGCGGCAATCAATGGCACGGGCAACGTGCTGGACAACGTCATTATCGGCAATGGTGCGAACAACATACTCATGGGACTGGAAGGCAATGACACCCTTGATGGCGGCGCTGGTGCCGACATCATGCTGGGAGGCACGGGCAATGACACTTACGTGGTGGACAACTCAAGCGATGTAATTGTCGAAAATGCGGGCGAGGGAGTTGATGTTGTATTGAGCAGTGTTGGTTATACCTTGTCAGACAACGTCGAGAACCTCACGCTGACAGGTTCGGCAAGCGTTAGCGGCACCGGCAATGCGCTGGACAACCTCATCACGGGCAATACCGGCAACAACGCGCTGTCCGGGATGGACGGCAACGACACGCTTTTGGGCAATGCGGGCAACGATACGCTGGATGGCGGCGCGGGCGCTGACAGCATGGCGGGCGATGCGGGCAACGACACCTATATCGTGGAAGATGTCGGCGATGTCGTGTCCGAGTTGCTCAACGCGGGTAATGACACGGTACGGTCTTCCATCGACTACACGCTGACCGACAACGTAGAGAACCTCACGCTCACCGGAGTGGGCAACCTCGACGCCACCGGCAACGCGCAAGACAACACCATCACCGGCAACGCGGGCGACAACCTTCTCTCCGGCCTGGCAGGCAACGACACCTTGGTGGGCGATGCGGGCAACGACCTGCTCGACGGTGGCACAGGTGCGGACGCGATGACGGGCGGTGCGGGTGACGATACCTACATCGTGGACAACATCGGCGATGTCGTTACAGAGAATCTGGACGAAGGCATGGACACCGTGCAATCTTCCATCAGCTACACCCTCACCGACAACGTCGAGAATCTCACTCTCACTGGTTTAGCCGCGATTGACGGGACCGGTAACGCGCTCGACAACGTCATCACCGCGAACGATAGCGGCAATACCTTGAGCGGCCTCGACGGCAACGACATGCTGCTCGGCGGCGCGGGCAACGACACGCTGGACGGCGGCATCGGCGCGGACGCGATGGCGGGCAACGCGGGCGACGACACCTACATCGTTGAGAACATCGGAGATATCGTCACGGAAAATGTCGGCAATGGCATCGACACTGTGCAATCCTCAGTCAGCTATGTACTGACCGACAATGTCGAGAACCTGATCCTCACCGGTGCGGCAAACCTGAACGGAACCGGCAATGCGCTGGACAACAGCATCACCGGCAATGGCGGCAACAATGTGCTGGACGGCGGCGCGGGTGTGGATACCTTGGCAGGCGGCGCGGGCAACGATACCTACATCGTGGACAACACCGCCGATGCCGTGATCGAGCTGGCTGGAGCAGGCATGGACAGCGTATTCGCCTCGGCGGACTACACTCTCTCCGCCAATGTGGAAAACCTCACGCTCACCGGCACTGACAACCTCAACGGCACCGGCAATGCGCTCGATAACCTCATCACCGGCAACGCCGGCGACAACACCCTCAGTGGCATGGCGGGCAACGACACGCTGGACGGCGGCGCGGGCGTGGATACGATGGCGGGGGGTATCGGTAACGACACCTACTACGTGGACAACACCGCCGATGTCATCGCGGAGAACCTCAACGAAGGCACAGACAGCGCCTATGCCTCGGCGACCTATACCCTCTCCGACAACATCGAAAACCTCACCCTCACCGGTACCGCCAACATCGACGGCATCGGCAACACGCTGAACAACGCCATCCTCGGCAACGGCGGCGCGAACGTGCTGGATGGTGGCGCAGGCGCCGACACCCTGACCGGCGGCGCGGGCAACGACACCTACATCGTGGACAACACGGGCGACAAGGCTGTCGAGGCGCTCAACGCCGGTACCGATACCGTGCTCTCGTCGGTGACCTACACCCTGATCGCCAATCTCGAAAACCTCACCCTCACCGGCGCGGCCAACATCAACGCGACCGGCAACGAGCTGAACAACATCCTGACCGGTAACACCGGCAACAACGGGCTGTACGGCATGGCGGGCAACGACACGCTGACCGGCAACACCGGCAACGACATTCTGGATGGTGGCACGGGTGCGGACAGCATGGCGGGCAATGCGGGCAACGATACCTATGTGGTGGACAACGCAAGCGACGTGGTGACAGAGAATGCCGATGAGGGCACCGATACCGTGCAGTCCAGCATCAGCTACACGCTCACCGCCAACGTCGAGAACCTCACTCTCACCGGCACGGCCGCGATCAACGGCACCGGCAATGCGCTGGACAACGCGATCATCGGCAACACCGGGAACAATGTGCTCTCCGGCCTGGGCGGCAACGACACGTTGACCGGCAACGCGGGCAACGACACGCTGAACGGCGGCACGGGCGCGGACAGCATGGCGGGCGGTCTGGGTAACGACACCTACGTGGTGGACGATGCGGGCGACCTGGTGACCGAGGCATTGGGTTCCGGCACCGACCTGGTCCAGTCTTCCGTCACCTACACGCTCACGGACAATGTCGAGAACCTCACGCTCACCGGCACTACGGACATCGACGGCACGGGCAACGCGCTCGGCAACGTCATCACCGGCAACAGCGGCGCGAACCTGCTGGACGGCGGTGCGGGTGCCGATACGCTCAATGCCGGGTCGGGCAACGACACCCTGACCGGCGGCGCGGACAATGACACTCTGGACGGCGGCACGGGCGCGGATACCATGCTGGGCGGCACGGGCAACGACACTTATGTGGTGGACAACATCGGCGATCTCGTCGTCGAGAACCTCGCCGAAGGCACCGACCTGGTTCAGTCGTCCATCACCTACACGCTCACCGACAATACCGAGAACCTCACCCTCACCGGCACGGCGGCGATCAACGGCACCGGCAACATCCTCGACAACGCCATCGTCGGCAACACCGGCAACAACACGCTGTACGGTTTAGAAGGCAATGACACGCTGAACGGCGGCGCCGGAGCTGACACGATGCTGGGCGGGGTGGGTAGCGACACCTACGTGGTGGATAACGCGGGCGATATCGTCACCGAAAACCTCGCCGAAGGGACTGACACTGTTCAGTCCTCCATCACCTACACTCTGACGGCCAACGTCGAAAATCTCACCCTGACCGGTTCGGCGGCGATCAACGGCACGGGTAACGCGCTCAGCAACGTCATTACCGGCAATTCAGGCAACAATATTCTCTCCGGCCTGGGCGGCAACGACACGCTGATCGGCAATTCCGGCAATGACACCCTGGACGGCGGCACCGGCGCGGACAACATGGCTGGCAGTCTGGGTAACGACACCTACGTGGTGGACGACGCGGGCGATGTGGTGACCGAGGCGGCCAGCGCCGGCACGGACACAGTCCAGTCGTCGATCAACTACACCTTGACGGCGAATGTGGAGAATCTGACGCTGACCGGCAGCGCCAACCTGTTTGGTACCGGCAATACCCTTGCCAATGTGATTACGGGCAACGCGGGGCTGGATACACTGGCTGGCGGCGCGGGCAACGACACTTACGTGGTCAACAATACCGATGACGTCGTAGTGGAAAACCTCAACGAAGGCACCGACCTGGTTCAGTCTTCCGCCACCTACACGCTCTCGGCCAACCTCGAAAACCTCACTCTCACCGGCACGGCGGCGATCGACGGCACCGGCAACACGCTCAGCAACGTCATCACCGGCAATACCGGCGCAAACCTGTTGGACGGCGGCGCTGGCGATGACACTCTGAACGGTGGAGCGGGTGCGGACACCATGCTGGGCGGCACGGGCAACGACACCTATGTGGTGGACAACGTCGGTGACATCGTCACCGAGAACCTGAACGAAGGTACCGACATCGTGCAGTCGTCCATCACCTACACGCTCGCCGACAACGTCGAGAACCTCACGCTCACCGGCTCGACGGCGATCAACGGTACGGGCAACGCGCTCAACAACGTCATCACCGGCAATACCGGAAGCAACATTCTCTCCGGCATGGACGGCAACGACACGCTGACCGGAAATTCCGGCAACGACACGCTGAACGGCGGCACCGGCGCGGACAACATGGCAGGCGGCGCGGGCGACGATACTTACATCGTCGAGAATGCCGGCGATGTGGTGACCGAAGCCGCGAGCGCGGGCACGGACACAGTTCGCTCCTACATCTCCTACACCCTGGGAACCAACCTCGAAAACCTGATCCTGGACGGCACTGCCGCTATCAACGGCACGGGCAACACGCTCAACAACGTCATTGCCGGCAACAGTGCGGCGAACGCACTGAACGGCGGCACGGGTGCGGACACCATGGCGGGCGGTGCGGGTGACGATACCTATGTGGTGGACAACACTGGCGATGTGGTGACGGAGGCGTTGAATGCGGGCATCGACACGGTGCAATCCAGCATCACCTACACACTGACGGCAAGCGTCGAGGATCTAACTCTGACGGGTGCCACCGCGATCAACGGCACCGGCAACGCGCTGGACAATTCGATCACCGGCAACAGCGCGGCGAACGTGCTGAACGGCGGAGCAGGTGCGGACACGATGGCCGGCGGCGCGGGCAACGACACTTACGTCGTCGATAACATCGGCGATGTCGTGGTGGAGGGCGTCAACGCCGGCACGGACCTCGTGCAGGCCAGCGCCAGTTACGCGCTCTCGGACAATGTCGAGAATCTCACCCTCACCGGCACCGCCAATATCGACGGTAGCGGCAATGCGCTGGACAACGTCATCACCGGCAACAGCGGGGTGAACGTATTGGCCGGTCTGGGTGGCAACGATACCTACTACGTGGACAGCACCGCCGATGTGGTGGTGGAGAATACGGGCGAAGGCATCGATAACGTGAACTCGTCGGCAACTTACGCGCTGGGCGACAACGTCGAGAACCTTACCCTGACAGGGACTGCCGCGATCAATGGCACGGGCAATGAGCAGGACAACACACTTGCCGGCAACAGCGGCAACAACGTGCTGGATGGCGGTGCGGGCGCGGACGTCATGGCGGGCGGTGCGGGCAACGACACCTATGTGGTGGACAATGTCGGCGACATCGTGACGGAAGCGCTGAATGCGGGCACGGACACGGTGCTATCCGGCATCAGCTACACCCTCGGCAATAATCTGGAGAATCTCACCCTGACCGGTGTGGATGCGCTCAACGCCACCGGGAATGCGCTCGACAACGCGATCACTGGCAATAGCGGCAATAACCTGATCGACGGCGGTGCCGGCTCAGACACTATGGCAGGCGGTATGGGCGATGACACTTACGTGGTGGATAGCACAGCCGATGTCGTCGTGGAGGCCATGAATGAAGGATCAGATACGGTTCTGGCCAGCGCAAATTACACACTGGGTGCCAATATCGAAAATCTGGTTCTCACAGGGACTGCAGGCATCAGCGGCACGGGTAACGCGCTGGATAACGTCATCACGGGCAACAGCGGCAACAATACGCTGGCCGGTATGGAAGGCAACGATATGCTGGATGGAGGTATCGGTGCTGACACGATGGCAGGTGGGGTGGGGAACGATACTTACATCGTGGACAATGTTGGCGACGTGGTGGTGGAAGCGGTCAACGCAGGCATCGACACCGTTCAATCCAGCGTGAGCTATACCCTCTCCGACAACGTCGAGAATCTCACACTGACGGATACGGCGAACATCAACGCCGGCGGCAATACGCTCGACAACATCCTCACAGGCAACAGCGGCGCGAACGTGCTCGATGGCGGGGCCGGTGCGGATACGCTGATCGGAGGTGTTGGCAATGACACCCTGATGGGCGGTGCGGGTAACGACCGCTACGTGTTCAATTCCGGCGATGGAGTGGACACCATCGTGGATGCGCTGGGCAACGACACGCTCTACATCGGCAGTGGCCTGACCGAGGCCAATCTGGAAGGCGTGCGTGACGGCGACAATATGATCATTAACGTGCTCGGCACAACCGACTTCATCACACTGACCAACTGGTTCGTGCAGGGCGGGGGAGTAAGTCGTATCGAGTTTAGCGATGGTTCCTCGCTTGATTACGCGGGCATCGAAGGGCTGATGAATCGTCCGCCTGTTGCCAACCCGGACGCGATCACCGTGTATGAGGACGGCGGCGTAATGAACGTGCCGGTGGCTGCCTTGCTTGCCAACGACAGCGATCCGAATACCAACGATGTGATTTCCGTCATTTCCGTCGGCACCTCCGCTGTTGGAGCTTCCATCGCGCTGGTGAACGGCCAGGTGCAGTACGACATCGGCAACCGCTTCCAGGAGCTGAGCGCAGGGCAAACAGTAACCGATAGCTTTGTCTATACGATCAGCGACAGTAAGGGGGTGACCGCAAGCAGCATAGTGAATGTCATCATTGCCGGCACCAACGATGCACCCGTCACGGCAGATGATGATGCCGCTGCCGTGCAGGAGGATGCCGCTCTCGTTGCCACCGGCAACGTGCTGTCCAACGACAGCGACATCGATCAAGGCACCGTATTGAGCGTCGCCAACGCGGGTACGCTGCAAGGCAACTACGGCAGTTTGCTGCTGAATGCAGACGGCAGTTATACCTACATGCTGGACAACGCCTCGCTCGCGGTTCAATCGCTGGCCGCTGGGCAAATCGTCACCGAGAGATTCACCTATCAGGCCACCGACGGCATCGCGTTCACCCCGGCCACGCTCACCGTCAGCATCACGGGCACCAACGATGCCCCGGTGACCGTCGCCGATGCGGTCGCCGCACAGGAAGACCTGACCATCATCGCGACCGGCAACGTGCTCGCCAACGACACCGATGTGGATCAGGGTGCGGTGCTTAGCGTGGCCGATGCGGGCTTGTTTGCTGGCAGCTACGGCCAGCTCACACTGGCAACCGATGGCAGTTACAGCTACGCCTTGAATAATGCCTCGCCCGGCGTGCAGTCACTGGCCGCAGGGCAGGTTGTTACCGAGACCTTCGCCTATGCGGCAACGGATGGACTAATTGCAACGCCATCCACATTGACCGTCACCATCACAGGGACGAATGATGCGCCGGTGACTGTTGCCGATGTGGCGGCTGTGCAAGAAGACCTCACTATCTCCGCGACGGGCAATGTGCTCGCCAACGACACCGATGCGGATCAGGGGGCGGAGCTCAGCGTGCTGAATGCGGGTGTGTTCGCAGGCAACTATGGTCAGCTCACCCTCGCTGCTGACGGCAACTACAACTACGCACTGGACAACGCCTCGCCAGGCGTGCAGTCGCTGGCCGCAGGGCAGGTTGTTACCGAGACCTTCGCTTATGAAGCAACAGACGGCACCGTAGCCACACCATCCGCCCTCGCGGTCAGCATCACCGGCACCAACGATGCGCCTGTCGCCGCCGCCGATGTAGCCTATGTGCGGGAAGACCTCAACATCACCGCAACCGGTAATGCGCTCGCCAACGACAGCGATGTCGACCAAGGCACGCTGCTGACGGCCGCCGATGCCGGCACGCGGCAGGGCAACTACGGCCAGCTCGCTCTGGCTACCGACGGCAGCTACAGCTACACACTCGATAATGCCTCCATGCCGGTGCAGTCGCTGGGACGCGATGCGCAGGTCGTCGAGCATTTCGGCTACACCGCGACGGACGGCATGGTTGGAGCGTCCGCGGTATTGGATATCTTCCTGAACGGGACAAATGATGCGCCCATCCTTGTCGCGCCGCTGGACGACCAGAACTTCACCTTCCACAAGCACTTCTCCTGGCAGATGCCGGAAGGGAGCTTTGCCGACATCGACCAAGGCGACACGCTGACCTACGGCGCGGCTCTTGCCGACGGCTCGGCGCTGCCGGATTGGTTGAAGTTCGATGCTGCCACCCGAACCTTCTCGGGCGAGACGCCGAAGGAAGTCGGCTTTGTGGATGTCCAGGTGACCGCGACAGACAGCGTGGCCGCCACCGGCAGCACGGCTGGCAGCCTCTCCGCCTCGGATGTCTTCCGCATCTCGGTCAGCCATGGCAACGAGGGAGTGGGCAACGGAGAAGACGCACCGCCACCCGGTCACGACCACAACACCAATGACGGTACAGGCACTTCGCCCGGACATCCAGGTTCGCAAAGCGGCAACGGACAATACGCCTCCGGCGACGATGCAAACAGCCAGAGCGACGACGGTGATGATGACCACGACCAACAACAAGACGATTCTTCCTCGCACGGCGACAAGGATTCCGATAGCCACCGCACCGAAGAACTGATCCGTTCCTGGTTCGAACAGGAAAGCCGCGACGAACGCCATGCCCCCTTCGGCGCCACGGGCCGGAACGGCGGCGGAAGCAGCCAGACCGACTGGCAGGTGAATCGGAATATTGCCGGAGGCCTCTCCGGCGACTACAGCACGGAATGGGCGCGCATGGATGCGCGGCTCAAGGAGCACCTGGCGCAAAGCGGGAATGATGACAGCCACTTTACCGAATCCGGCGCCGGCGCCAGATCGTTCGGGCTGTTCGGTTCGGGGGGCAGCCAGAGCCTCTCTCGGCAGGGCATGGGCAACGGGCAGCAGATGAAGGGGTTCGCGGGGCTCGGGGAGGGATTGGAGAGGCTGGGGGTGTGACGGGCCACGCATCCATCAGCCGCCCCGGACGGGGGGGGCTGAACTTCGGTCAGCCGGAGGCGGGGGTGCGAGCGGACGCGAATGGATTGATTTTGGTTGTGCGCGGGAATTACCAGACTATCGAGTATCCGCTGCTGCGTCCGCCGCCGCTCGGGTGCAGGCAACCTTTTTCAACCAGATCGGCCAGTTCGCGATAGGCCGTTGCGCGGCTGATATTGGTCAGACTCATGTATTTGCGTGTATTGATTCCGCCTGTAAATCCATCTGGACCGGCATCCAGCAAACGGTTCAACACCTTGCGTTGGCGTTCGTTGATGCCTGTGGACTGATGCCCGAGCCAGAATCTGGCTTTGGCCAGCGTCGTGGCAACCGTCTGTTCCGCAGCATTGGCGGCAGCTTCGACCTGCGCCAGAAACCACAACAACCAGTCCGTCACATCCAGATTGCCGCGCTGTGTGCTTTCAAGAATGGCGTAATAATGTTCCCGCTTTCGCAAAATCTGCGCGGACAAACTGAAGAAACGCATGGATTGCCGCTCGTCTTGCGATAGCGCCATATCGGTGATCGCGCGCGCCAAACGACCGTTGCCGTCCTCGAAGGGATGCAGGGTGACGAACCAGAGATGTGCGATTCCCGCACGAACCAGCCCATCGATATCGCCGGGCGCATTGAACCATGCCAGGAAGCGGTCGAGCTCCATCTCGAGAACTTCCCGCTGCGGTGCCAGAAAGTGAACCTTTTCGTGGCCGATGCCGCCCGAAACCACTTGCATTGGCTCGGTTCCGCGCAACGATCCAGCCCGGATGGTGTGCAGACCGGAGCGACCAGTGGGAAACAATGCCGCCTGCCATCCGCACAGGCGATCCACTGCCAGTAGCTGGTCGTGATGCATCGTCGCATCCAGCAACACCTCGATCAGGCCATCTACTGCCCTTGGGGGAGAAGGGAGCCCCGCAGTCGGTAAACCCAGATGGCGCGCCACCGAAGAACGTACGGAATCCAGATCGAGGCGATCTCCCTCGATGGCGCTGGTCGTCAGGCCATCTTCCGCAAGAATGGCGGCGATAGCCTCCAGCGACAGCTTGGCATCAAGCAACTTGGCAGTGCCCAACACCTTGCCCTGAGCCAATCTGGCACGCGACAATGCATGCGAGAGCCGGCCTTCATCCCAGCGGAAATGCGGCCAGTCAGGTTGTTGCCATATCCAGGTAAGAGGCGTTTGCATCGCTTAATCGCTCCACTTAATGAAGCAATTATGGCGGTTAATCGCTTCAGCCGCAAGGGACGAAGATGGTGTTTTTGATTAACCCGATAGCCCCAACCCCCTCCTAACCTCCCCCTTGAAGGAGGAGGAATCTGAGCCACCTTGAGCGGCGCAAGGTTTTTTTGCCGCTTTGAGCGGCTCACAAACTAAAGCCCCCGGCTTTGCCGGGGGATATACCTCTGCTGAATTCCGGGGTAAGCCAGAAATAATGACGAAGGCGATACTTTAAAAGTGCCGGATCAATAATCAGCGTTTCCTTTTTGGTATCATGCGCGCCCCCAGAGAAAACGCTCATCCAGCAGTTCCGAATGTCGATCCCAAGTAAATGTTGAACAAGCTCAACGCTGCCCAGCGCGCAGCCGTGACCGCTATCGATGCGCCCCTGCTGGTGCTGGCCGGTGCAGGTAGCGGCAAGACGCGCGTCATCACCCACAAGATCGCTTATCTGATCGAGAAATGCGGCTACGCGCCGCGCAACATCGCCGCGATCACCTTCACCAACAAGGCGGCCAACGAGATGCGCGAGCGCGTCGCCGGGCTGTTGCAGGGCAAGGACAGCAAGGGGCTGGTGGTGAGCACCTTCCATTCGCTGGGCATGAACATCCTGCGCAAGGAGGCCGCGCTGCTGGGTTACAAGCCGCAGTTCTCGATCTTCGATAGCAGCGACAGCTGGAAGATACTCGGCGAGCTGGCCAATTCCGGCGACAAGCAGGAGCTGCGCGACGTGCAGACGCAGATTTCGAATTGGAAGTCGGCTTTCGTGTCGCCGGAACAGGCGGCGGAGCTCGCGGGGGATGCGGAGGAGAAACTGCATGCGCGTCTTTACAGCCGCTATCAGGAAACGCTACGTGCCTATCAGGCGGTGGATTTCGACGACCTGATCCACCTGCCGGTGCTGTTGTTCCGCCAGCATCCCGAAGCGCTGGAGCGCTGGCAGGGCAAGCTGCGCTATCTGCTGATCGACGAATATCAGGACACCAACGATTGCCAGTACCAGTTGACCCGCTTGCTGGCCGGCAGCCGCGCGGCATTCACCGCGGTGGGCGACGACGATCAGGCGATCTATGCCTGGCGCGGCGCCAGCGTGGAGAACTTGCACAACCTGCGCAACGATTATCCCAGCCTGCAGGTGATCAAGCTGGAGCAGAACTACCGCTCCTCGCAGCGCATCCTCAAGGTGGCCAATAATCTCATCAACCACAATACCAAGGTGTTCGAGAAGAAGCTGTGGAGCGAGCACGGCATCGGCGATGCTATCCGCATCTATGCTGCGCGCGACGATGAGCACGAGGCCGAGAGCGTGGTGATGAAGCTGCTTTCGCACAAGTTCGAGCACCGTAACAAGTTTTCCGATTACACCATCCTGTACCGCAGCAACCATCTGTCGCGCGGTTTCGAGGAGCAGCTGCGCGCCCAGCGCGTTCCTTATACCGTCAGCGGCGGAACCTCGTTCTTCGACAAGGCGGAGATCAAGGACATCACTTCATATTTGCGTCTGATCGCCAATCCGGACGACGATCCGGCCTTCATCCGCGCCGTCACCACGCCCAAGCGCGGCATCGGCAACACCACGCTGGAACGGCTCGGCAGCCATGCCGGCGCGCGCCATATCAGCCTGTTCGAGGCGGCGTTCGAGCCGGAAGTCGAGCGGGAGCTGGCCGCGCGCCAGCATGAAGAGCTGATGCTGTTCTGCAACTTCATCAACCGCATTCAGGAGCGCGCCGACAAGGATCCGTGCGGCGAACTGCTGGACGAGCTGCTGCGCGCGATCAACTACGAGACCTGGCTGTTTGATTCGCATGATCCGCGTCAGGCCGAGGGCAAATGGAAGAACGTCGAGGATTTCATCGGCTGGCTCAAGCGCAAGGCCGAGGCGGACGAGAAATCGTTGCTCGACATGGTGCAGACCGTCGCGCTGATCAGCATGCTCGAAAGCGGCGAACAGGAGCCGGACGCGGTCTCGCTGTCCACTCTGCACGCCGCCAAGGGGCTGGAGTTCCCGCATGTGTTCATCGTCGGCGCGGAGGAGGAGATACTGCCGTTCCGCGACAGCGACGAGAAACAAATCGAAGAGGAGCGCCGCCTGATGTATGTCGGCATCACCCGCGCCGAGCGTTCCTTGCAGATCAGCTATTGCAACCGCCGCAAGCGCGGCAAGGATTGGTTCGCCTGCGAGCCGAGCCGCTTCATCGAGGAGATGCCGCAGGACGAACTGGCCTTTGCCGGTGGCCACAAGGATGCGGCACCGACCGTCAGCAAGGATGAGGGCAAGAGCAAGCTGGCCAACCTGAAGGCGATGCTGAACAAAGAGTAATGAGTGAAGCTTATTGACCATGCCGCAAGGGCGGGGTAGGGTGCAGACCTTGTAGCAGTTAACCGGGAAAGATGCTGTTGCCTGCCGATTTTTTGACCAACTTTTAAAGTTTAACGACCCATGAATACCGATACCCAGAACGAATACCTGATGATCACCGCTTCGGGAGAAGACAAGGTCGGACTTGTCGACCGCCTCTCGAGCCGGATCACCGAGAGCGGATGCAATATCGAAGAGAGCCGCATGGCCGTGCTCGGCGGGCAGTTCGCGCTCATCATGCTGGTTTCCGGCCCGTGGAACGCGCTGTCCAAGCTCGAAGGGCAGATGGATGCGCTGGGCGAGAAGCTGGGCCTGACCATCATCCACAGCCGCACCCGCAAGCGCGACCAGACGCGGCCTGCACTTCCCTACAGCGTGGAAGTGGTAGCCATGGATCATCCCGGCATCGTGCGCAGCCTGTCCACGTTCTTCTCCAAGCACGGCATCAATATCGAGGAATTGCGTACTGACACCTATCCCGCGCCGCATACCGGCACGCCGATGTTCTCCGTCACCATGACGGTGGGTGTTCCGGCCGACACGCATATTCCCACTCTGCGCGGTGATTTCCTCGATTATTGCGACGACCTCAACCTGGATGTGATCTTCGAGCCAGTGCGCGGCTGAAGCATAACCAACCGGTAGCCCGGCCATGCTCAGTTACCGCCACGCCTTCCATGCGGGCAACCACGCCGATGTATTGAAGCATCTCGTCGAGGTGCAGTTGCTGCGCTATCTGGCGCAAAAGGACAAGCCGTTCTGGTACATCGACACCCATGCCGGAGCCGGGTGCTACGAACTGGATCGCGGTTATGCCACCCAAAATGCCGAGTTCGAGGGCGGCATCGCGCGGCTGTGGCAGCGCGATGATCTGCCCGCGTCGCTGGCGGAATATGTAGCGCTGGTGCGGCATTTCAATCCGGACGGACAGTTGAAGCTGTATCCCGGCTCGCCGCTGGTCGCGCTGCAACTGTTGCGCGAGCAGGACAGGATGCGGCTGTTCGAGCTGCATCCGACCGACAGCGAGTTGCTGCAACAGAATTTCGCCGGACATGGCGCGCAGGTGCTGATACAGGCCGCCGACGGCTTCGGCGCGCTGAAAGCCTTATTGCCGCCGCCGCCGCGCCGCGCGCTGGTGCTGATCGACCCGCCCTATGAGGACAAGCAGGATTACCGGCATGTGGTAGCGGCGTTGCGCGAAGGTCTGAAGCGTTTTGCCAGCGGCGTGTACGCGGTGTGGTATCCGCAGTTGCAGCGCGCCGAGGCGCGGCATTTGCCGGAGCAGCTCAAGCAGCTGCCGGTGAAGTCTTGGCTGCATGTCGCGCTCAGCGTGCAAGCGCCGAGCGAAGACGGTTTCGGCATGCATGGCAGCGGCATGTTCGTGCTCAATCCGCCGTGGACGCTGCACGGTGTGCTGCAGGAGACGATGCCGTATCTTGCAAGGCATCTGGGGCAAAATGGCGAGGGCGCGTTTTTCCTGGAGATGAAAGAAAATTCTTCCGCATGAAACAATTGACCATGCCTGAATTTAACAACGATTGCTGCCGTTGCGCGCGCTTGGCCGGTTTTCTCGATCGTGTTCGCAGCGAACACCCGGACTACCATGCGCTGCCGGTCAGCTCGTTCGGCGCGGCGGGCAGCGCGTTCCTCGTGGTCGGGCTGGCGCCCGGCATGCACGGCGCGAACCGCACCGGGCGGCCGTTCACCGGCGACTTTGCGGGTAATTTGCTATACGGCACACTGCACAAATACGGCTTCGCCAGCAGCCCCGAGCCGCTGGATGCGGCGGGCAACGCCAACCCAGCCCTGCATCTGACGGGTTGCCGCATCACCAATGCGGTGCGCTGCCTGCCGCCGCAGAACAAGCCGGAACCGGTCGAGGTGCGTACCTGCAACGCTTATCTGGCGGAGGAGTTGGCGGCGCTGCCGCCGGGCACGGCAGTGATGGCGCTCGGCACGATCGCGCATCAGGCGGTGTTGATGGCGTTGCAACTGCGCAAGAGCAGCTTTACTTTCGCGCATGGCGCGCGGCATGAATTGCCGGGCGGGTTGACGCTGTTCGACAGCTATCATTGCAGCCGCTACAACACCCAGACCAGACGCCTGACCACGGCGATGTTCGAGGCGGTCGTCGATAACATTGCAAAACACATTGCAGGAGCGGGCCATGCCCGCGATTGAGAAGGTCGCGGGCATGGCCCGCTCCTACGAATTCGATCCCAAGCCGATACTCGATAGCCTGCCGCTGCTGCCGGGGGTGTACCGTTTCTTCGACGGCAAGGGCGAGGTGCTGTATGTCGGCAAGGCAAATCAGCTGAAGAAACGCGTCGCCTCCTATTTCCAGAAGACCAACGTCTCGCCGCGCATCCGCCTGATGGTGTCGCACATCGCGCGCATCGAGACTACCGTGACGCGCTCGGAAGCCGAGGCGCTGCTGTTGGAAAACAACCTGATAAAATCCTTAAGGCCACGCTATAACATATTGTTTCGCGACGACAAGTCCTATCCTTATATCGTGCTGACCGGGCATGCGTTCCCGCGCCTGACCTATTACCGCGGTACGCCGAACCGGCAACAACAATACTTCGGGCCATACCCGAATTCGTCTGCGGCGAAGGAGAGCATCCAGCTGTTGCAGAAGATCTTCCGCCTGCGCACCTGTGAAGACAGCGTGTTCGGCAACCGCACGCGACCCTGTCTGCTGCACCAGATCCACCGCTGCACCGCACCCTGCGTGAAGCTGGTCTCCGAGGAAGGTTATCGGGTCGATGTCCGCAACGCGGTGCTGCTGCTGCAAGGCCGCCATCAGGAGGTCGAGCAGACCCTGCGCGATGCGATGGAGCAGGCGGCGGAGGCGCAGCATTACGAGCAGGCCGCCGTGTTGCGCGACCAGCTGCGCGCGCTGCACACGGTACAGCAGAAACAGTTCGTCGAATCCACTGGCGGCGCGACCGATGCCGACATCATCGCGCTGGCCCAGCAGGATGGACAAACCTGCGTGAACCTCGCCATGGTGCGCGGCGGGCGGCATCTGGGCGACAAGAGCTTCTTCCCGGAACATGCCGAAGGGCTGGATGCGGAGGAAATCGTATCGGCCTTCATCGCGCAGCATTATCTGGAACGCAGCGTGCCGCCGTTGCTGGTGCTGGCGGAGGAATGCCGCGACGAGGCACTGGCGCAGCTGCTCGGCGAGCAGGCCGGGCGCGCGGTGAGCATCAGCACGGCCACGGGCGGCGAGCGTCGCCAGTGGCTGGAGATGGCGCAGCGCAACGCTCAGTTGGCATTGCAGCAGCGAGCGGCGCAGCAGGGCGGGCAGAAGCTGAGGCTGGACAAGCTGCGCGAGGCGCTCGACATGCCGGAGTTGCAGCGCATCGAGTGTTTCGACATCAGCCACACCATGGGCGAGGCGACGGTGGCCTCCTGCGTGGTGTACGAGCATCCGGACATGCGCCCGGCGCAGTACCGCCGCTACAACATTACCGGGGTTACGCCGGGCGACGACTACGCGGCGATGCGTCAGGCACTGACGCGCCGCTACCAGAAGCTGGCGGCGGGAGAGGGGGCAAAACCCGATCTGATCCTGATCGATGGCGGCTTGGGGCAGCTGCATATCGCGCTGGAGGTGATGCACGAACTGGGTTTGAACGAGCTGGCGTTGATCGGCGTCGCCAAAGGCGAGGAGCGCAAGCCGGGGCTGGAGCAGCTGATCTTTCCGGATGGCACGGCGCGCCAGTTGCGCAGCGACGATCCGGCGCTGCACCTGGTCCAGCAGATCCGCGACGAGGCGCATCGTTTCGCCATCACCGGGCATCGCGCCAAGCGCGGCAAGGCGCGCACCGCCTCCAGTCTGGAGGAGATCGGTGGGGTGGGGGAGAAGCGGCGGCGCAGCCTGCTGACCCACTTCGGCGGCCTGCGCGGCGTGATCCAGGCCAGCGTCGGGCAGTTGTGCCAGGTGGAGGGAATCAGCAAGGCACTTGCCGAAAAGATCTACCGGCAACTTCATTGAAAATCAATAATGGGTTGCTGAAGCGATTCACCAGCAGCTACACTGAACACATGTTCAGCAATATCCCCAATCTGATCACCTGGCTGCGTATCCTGCTGATCCCGGTATTCGTCACGGTCTTCTACCTGCCCGATGCTACGCTATCGCCGCACCTGAAGAACCTCGTCGCCACGCTCATCTTCCTGCTGGCTGCGCTGACCGACTGGCTGGATGGCTATCTGGCGCGCAGGCTGAACCAGTCTTCCGCCTTCGGTGCGTTCCTCGACCCGGTGGCCGACAAGCTGATGGTCGCCGCGGCGCTGATCCTGCTGGTCAAGCTGGGACGTGCCGATGCGATCATCGCCTTCATCATCATCGGGCGCGAGATCACCATCTCCGCCTTGCGCGAATGGATGGCCAAGCTGGGCGAAGCCAAGAGCATCGCGGTCTCGATGCTGGGCAAGATCAAGACCGCCTTCCAGATGATCGCCATCCTGCTGCTGCTGTACCACGAGCGCCTGCTCGGCATCGACTGCCAGGTGGCCGGCGCGCTGTTGCTGTACATGGCCGCGCTGTTGACCCTGTGGTCGATGGGTTACTACCTGATGCTGGCATCGCCGCAGCTGAAGAAACATCAGAACTGAATTGATTTATGGGGCTGCGTCTGTATAATGCGCACCCTTCGGGGTGTAGCGTAGCCTGGTAGCGCGCCTGCTTTGGGAGCAGGATGTCGGGAGTTCGAATCTCTCCACCCCGACCAGGTTGTAACGATATGCCTGGAGGCTTCGAAAGAATTGTGCCCGTAGCTCAACCGGATAGAGCACCAGCCTTCTAAGCTGGGGGTTACAGGTTCGATTCCTGTCGGGCACGCCAGTGTCTGTTCAGGCAGTTTCAATGGTGGTTGTAGCTCAGTTGGTAGAGTCCCGGATTGTGATTCCGGTTGTCGTGGGTTCGAGTCCCATCAGCCACCCCATCATTCATAAGGCTTGCAGCGATGCAGGCCTTTTCGTTTTTCCTCCCGTATAATCGCGCGCGGAGCCGCAATCGCACGATTGCGCGCTTCCCACGAAAAAAAAACAATCAGAACACAGGGAGTGTATGAACATGATGCGGCTCAAACGCTGGTCAGGGGTCATCGTTCTGTCGGCAGGCGCTGCCTGCACCGGCGCGATGGCGCAAAATTATCCAAGCGAACAGGACTATCTTCAGGAGTTTCCGGTAGTGCTCAGCGCCTCGCGCTTGTCACAACCTTTGTCGGAAGCACCGAATGCCATGACGGTGATCGACCGCGGCATGATCGTGGCATCGGGGTTCCGCAGTATCGCCGACCTGTTCAAGCTGGTGCCGGGAATGTATGTCGGCTACTACCATGGCAGCCAGCCTTTTGTTGCCTATCACGGTTCGACCGACCAGTATGCGCGGCGCATGCAGGTGCTGATCGACGGGCGCAGTGTGTATCTGCCACCGGTCAGCATGGTCGACTGGTCCAACCTGCCTATTACGGTGGATGACATCGAGCGCATCGAGGTGATCCGCGGGCCGGCTGCGGCATCGCACGGCGCGAATTCGCTGCAAGGTGTGATCAGCATCACTACAAGGGGCGCGGATCAGGTGGAGGGTAAAACGGTCTCTTTTACGCGCGGCAGCAAAGGCATCAACGATGCCGCAGCCTATTTCGGCAAGCGTGGCGAGACGCTGGATTACCGGATGACAGTAGCCTATACGGCGGATAACGGCTATGACGGCCAGACCAGTCCGCCCAATGGTTACCCCATCACGAAATTCCAGGCTGACACGCTCATTAATAACAGCAATGACAGCAATCAGGCGCGCATGGTGAATCTCCGCGCGAACTACCACCCGGATGGGGTGAACAGCTTCGATGCGCAGTTCGGCTTCAACCACGATATTCAGGGCGTCGGCTTCTGGGACTCGGCTAAAGACCCGTTCCATGACGTGATCAGCAATGCAGGTTTCCTGCAGTTGGACTGGACACACCAGACAGACGTCGCATCCGAATTAAAGCTGCGCTATTACCATATCCGCCAAGACCAGAGTGAATCGTTTACCCATACCAGTGGAACAGTGTCGGCTGTCCAGACGAGCCAGGTCGAGCGTGACGAGATGGAGTTGCAGCACACCTTGCAGTTCGGTGACAACAATCGTCTGGTCTATGGCGCCGGCTGGCGCAGGGACCAGATCGATGCGCGGGGGTATTCCACTTCCGCCCCGACGTTCTACTCATCGGCCTTGACGATGGATGAATACCGCCTGTTCGCTCACGACGAGTGGCGCATTACGCCGAGGTTGTTGCTCAACACGGGTGCCATGTTCGAGCACGACCGCATGGGTTTTCAAGGTTGGTCACCGCGCGTTGCACTGAATTTCCATCTGACGCCGGAACACACCATCCGGGCGGGCGCTTCGATGGCCTACCGCACCCCCTCGCTGGTGGAAGAAAGGTTCCGGGCTTCATTGCCTGGCGTGCTCTTCATTCCGAACCAGAACGTCACTTTTGCCGGATTGAAGCCGGAACGCATCTTGTCGCGCGAGATCGGTTATCTCGGTGAATTCCATGACTGGGATGCCTCGCTGGATCTCCGGCTGTTCAGCGACGAGGTCGGAGATGGTGTTTATATCCGCTCCGCTCCAACGGCATTTACTAACGGTGTGTCCAGCCGCTATCAGGGGCTAGAGGCTACTTTCAAGAAGTCGTTTGGCAAAGACAGCGACCTAACCGCTAATTTTGCCCATGAACTGGCAAGCAGCAACGGGCCGGCCTTGTTGGCCGCCGGGCATGGCTCCATGTCATCAAAGGACCCGTCGGACAATGACATCCTTTCAGCCAGTACGCCGGAGAACAGCGCCAGCCTGCTTTATGCGCATCGCTGGGCTAATGGCATTTCAGGCAGCGTCTCTTGTTATTACCAGGGTGCTTTGCAGCCTTATGATCGCGGAGCTATCGACTACCAGCCGATACAGCGGCGTGCCGATATCCGCATTGCCAAGGCGTTTCAACCATCTGCCGGCGTGGAAGGCGAGGTCTCGGTAGTAGTGCAGAATCTGCTCAGTACCGATTACACCGAATACATCGCCAGTAATCTGTTCAAGCGGCGTGCATGGTTCAACGCTACGCTGAAATTCTAGGGATACGACTTGTTGCGTTACCTGTTCATTCTACTGTCAGGCGCGGCCATGTTGCTGGCCGCCACGGTTCAGGCTGCCCCGCTGAACGTCCGCCTGCTGTTGAGCGACAGGTCGCCCGCCTATCTGCAATTCTCTATGTCCCTCTCCAAAGCGCTGGCTTCGGAGAGGGCGGATGTGATCGTCTCGGAGACAGGGGGAGGCGCTCAACCCGACCTGATCGTCGCCGTCGGCATGAAGGCGACGGAATTCGCCATCACCAATTTCACGGCGCCGGTGCTGGGTGCCATGATCCCCAAAGCGGGCCATGATTCGCTGCGCGAACGATACGCGGCGCAACACCGCTCCAGGCCTCTGTCTGCCATCTATATCGAGCAGCCTCCGGAACGCCAGCTGGATTTCATCCGGGCCGCGCTGCCCGGCCATCGCAGGCTGGGGCTGCTGTACTCGCCGGGGGCGCGGATCAACCTGCAAGAACTGCAATCGGGCAGCGTCGAACGTGGCTTGTCGCTGGTCGCGCTAGCGGTCCGTTCGAATGAAACGCTGTTTGCCAGCCTGGACGAAATCCTGAACCAGAGCGATCTGCTGCTGGCGGTTCCCGACAGCGCGGTCTACAACGGCAGCAACGTGCGCAACATCCTGCTGACCAGCTACCGGCACAAGGTTCCGCTGGTCGGGCTGTCGCAGGCCTATCTGAATGCCGGCGCACTGTGCGCCATATTTTCCACGCCCGAGCAGATCGCCGAACAGACCGGCACGGAGATACTCCTGTTCGCAAGAAGCAGGCGCCTGCCTGAAGCGCAATACCCGACTTCATTCGATATCGGTCTGAACCGACAGGTCGCGCGTTCGCTGGGGATATTCCTGGATACGCCGGAAACGATACGTGAACGCATGAACAAGGCAATGGAGGAAAGACGATGAAACAATTTGGCATCCGCACACAGGTTGCCCTGCTGACGCTCATCCCATCGCTCATCATGGTGGTTAGCCTGGAAGCATGGTTTCTGCACGACCGTTTTTCTGGCATGGACGAGGATCTGCTGGAACGAGGCAAACTGGTCGCGCGCCAACTCGCATCGAGCAGCGAGTACGGCGTGTTTTCCAGCAATCAGGAGTTCCTGCAGAACATCGCCAAAGGAGTTTTGCAACAGCCGGATGTGCGCGGGCTGGCGGTGCTGAACTCGGCTTCCGAAACTCTGGTCAGGGCCGGCGAATTTTCCGGGCATCTCAAGGATGGCCTGGAAGCAGGCGATGGCGAACTGTCCGATTATCTGAACCGCCCCCAATTCAAGAAAGCCGAAGACAAGGAAGTGAATCTGCTGACGCCTATCCGCAGCAACGAGCGCAGCTTGTGGATATACCATCCGATCATCCCGGCGCAAGTGCCGCTGGGCGAGTTCGAAGAAAAGCAACTGGTGCAGCAGGTAGGGTCGGTCGTCGTGGAAATGGACAGGCTCCGCATGGAGCAAGCCAAGACGCGCATGCTCCGGTTCACGCTGCTTGCGACTTTGCTGTTCGTGAGCATCGTGCTTTATCTGGTACATCGTGCCAGCCGCAGCATCACCCGCCCGGTGCGCCAGCTGAGCGAAGCCGTGCAGGCCATCGGCGAGGGCAAGCTCGACACCCGCATTGTGATGCAATCCCCGGTTGAAGAATTGGATACTCTGGCGCAAGGGTTGAATCAAATGACCGAGGATCTGCAGGAGGAGCACGGACGGCTGGAACAGCGCGTCGAAGAGGCGACCCAGGCGTTGCGGCTCAAGAAAGAAGAAGCGGAACGCGCCAGCTATGACAAGAGCCGTTTCCTGGCAGTGGCCAGCCATGATCTGCGCCAGCCGCTGCATGCACTGGGTTTGTATATAGCCGAATTGCAACACAGGATTTCCGATGCCGGGCAGCAACATCTGGTCGGGCAAGTGGAACAATCCGTCGAGGCACTTTCCACGCTATTGAACGCCTTGCTCGACATTTCCAAACTGGATGCCGGATCGATCATGCCGCAAGTGCAGAATTGCGATATGAATGCCATGTTGGAGCGGGTTGCGGCAGACTACCGGATGGTTGCCAGCATCAAGAGCATTCGCCTGGTCGTCAGGCCATGCAACGCCGTGGTCACCAGCGATCCCTTGCTGCTGGAGCGTATTCTGACGAACCTGGTCAGCAATGCGATACGCTACACATACCCGAACGGCTGCGTCCTGGTCGCCTGCCGTTGCCGCGGACGGTTACTGCGCATCGAAGTGCGCGACAACGGCGTCGGCATTTCCAGAGAGGATCAGACCAACGTCTTCCGTGAGTTCTTCCAGTTGAGCCAGCCGCAACTGGATGCAACCAAGGGATTGGGGCTGGGATTGTCCATCGTGAACCGCCTGGTGAAATTGCTCGGACATCGCATCGATCTGCGCTCCGCACCCAACAAGGGTTCCGTGTTCGCCGTGGAGGTGCCGGTCGCGATCCACCCCGGCAGGCAGCCTGCCGCAACGGCAGCCGCGCAGACCCGGACGGATTCCGAACGGGCCATCGACAGCCATCCGCTGGAAGGAAAGAAATTGCTGGTGGTGGACGATGACCCGATGGTGCTGGCCGGCACGGCGGGAATCCTGGCTTCATGGGGTTGCGAGGTGACTGCGGCAGCCTCGCTGGCCGAGGTGGAAAGGCACCTGCGCGAAGGGGCGAGATGGGATTTCATCATCAGCGATTACCAGCTGGGAAATGACGCAAACGGCGTCGATGTCATCACACGGGTTCGCATGTACTACAACAGGCTGATACCCAGCCTGCTGATCAGCGGGGACACCAGCCCGACGGTGATGAAGCTGGCCAGCGTCAATGGGCATCATCTGCTGCACAAGCCGGTCAAGCCGGCCAAGCTCAGGTCACTGGTCCTGCATTTGCTGGGGGAAGAGGCATGAAGCGTTGCGGCAGGTTGCAGCGTCAGCGCAGGTCGGCGACCAGCGAATCGCGTACCGGCTGAGGGACATCCGTTTCCGCGTGGTAGGCGGCGTGTTCGATGCCCGCCCGCAAGGCCTCACCCCGCTTGATCGCCGCAATCATCTCCGGCGTCAGCTCGAAGCGCAGGAAATGTACCGATGAAGTCTTGTCTGCGGTTTGCCGGTCGAGGTCTTCGTTGGCGATGGGATGCACCTTGTCGAAGCCCTTTACCTGGATCCAGATGGCTTTTTCGACACCGATCAGCCGGGCAAGCGCCGCGCGGCGCTCGGCCACATCCTGATATTCCAGCATGAAGGTCGCCTTCCAGTTGCTGCCATTGGGGATGAGCGGGTTATAGACTGCGAGTTCTTCCTGTATCTTTTCCGGCTCGAAGATGCGTTCCAGGCGCAGCATCTCCTGCACCTGATACTGCATGGTGAGCCTGTCCTCGAAATACAGGGTGGCACATGGGCCCAGCGGCAGCCTGCGGCGCACCTTGTGCTTCATGACCTTGTTGCGGAACTCGTTGCGGATCCTGGCGTACTCTTCCAGGGGGTAAAGATTTTCGGGGGTCAACAACATGCTCATTCGCCTTACTCCTTAGATGCCGTAAGCCTGCCGCAGCAGGGTGACCGGGTGTTCCGGCGCGCGCCCGTCCGCCAAGGCATGGCCGATGTGGTGGCCGGCCATGGCGCAGTCGCTACCGAAATGCTGCGCCTCGGCCTTTTTCACCCGTTCTACCACGGGCTTGACGATCTTCATGGCGTGCGCGTGAAACTCCTTCTTTACCGCATAGGTGCCATCGTGGCCGGAGCAGCGCTCGATGATCTCCACTTCGGTATCGGGAATCATTGACAGTGTCTCGCGTGTCTTCGGGCCGATGTTCTGCACGCGCTGGTGGCAGGCCGCATGATAGGCCACTTTGCCCAGCCCGTTCCTGAAATCGGTGCTGAACTTGCCTTCCTTGTGGCGCAACATCAGGTATTCGAAGGGGTCGTAGAAAGCCTTGCTCACCTTTATGACATCCGCATCGTCCGGGAACAGCAACGGCAGTTCTTTCTTGAACATGAGCACGCAGGAGGGTACCAGCGCGGTCAGGTCCCAGCCTTCGTCCACCAGCTTGGCGAGGACGGGGATGTTGGCTTCCTTGGCCTCGGCGACGGCTTCGAGATGGCCCAACTCCATCTTGGGCATACCGCAACAGCGTTCCTTTCCGGCCAGTGTGACGGGTATGCCATTGTGTTCGAACACGGCGACCAGATCTTCGCCGGGGCCGGGTTCGTTACGGTTCATGTAGCAGGTGGCAAACAAGGCCACCTTGCCGCGGGTGCGGCCGGCCGGCTCGGCGACCAGCTCGCTGGCATGGCCGGACAGGCGCTTGCGCAATGAATTGCTGTCGAATTCGGGCAGCCAGGCGTCGCGGTGCACTTTCGCGACGGATTCCATGACGGCGCGGGCAGGGCGGAGACGGTTGACCGCATTGACCACCTGCGCCACCACCGGGATGCCCGCGATGCTGCCTACCGCATCGGTACTGGTCAGGATGCGGTCGCGCAGCTTGACCTCGCCCTTCCGGTATTTGACCGCCTTGGCGCGCAGCATCAGATGGGGGAAATCCAGATTCCACTGGTGCGGCGGCACATAGGGGCACTTGGTCATGTAGCACAGGTCGCAGAGGTAGCAGTGATCCACGACCTGCACGTAATCGCCTTTGCCGACCCCCGCCACATCCGTCGATTCTGACTCGTCCACCAGGTCGAACAGGGTAGGGAAGGCATGGCACAGGCTGACGCAACGGCGACAGCCGTGACATATCTCGAAGACCCGCTCCATTTCCCGGAACAGCGATGCCTCATCGTAAAAATCCGGGTTGCGCCAGTCCAGTGGATGGCGGGTGGGTGCTTCGAGGTTGCCCTCGCGAGCAGGGTCAGCCATGGAGAATTTCCTGTATTTATTCAGCTACAAGGGTGCCGTGCAGCGCTATGTACCGGCGCCGGGTTTCAAATGCTCAGTTCCCCCAAGGCTTTCTGGAAGCGGTTGGCGTGAGAGCGTTCCGCCTTGGCCAGCGTTTCGAACCAGTCGGCGATTTCGTCAAAACCTTCCTCGCGGGCGGTCTTGGCCATACCGGGATACATGTCCGTATATTCGTGGGTCTCGCCGGCAACTGCGGTCTTGAGATTGTCCGACGTGCCGCCGAACGGCATGCCGGTGGCAGGATCGCCGCACTGTTCCAGATATTCAAGATGGCCGTGCGCATGACCGGTTTCGCCTTCCGCAGTGGAGCGGAACAGGGCGGCCACATCGTTGCAGCCTTCGACATCCGCTTTGCTTGCGAAATAGAGATAGCGGCGATTGGCCTGGGATTCTCCGGCAAATGCGTCTTTCAGGTGCTGCTCGGTCTTGCTGCCTTTCAGGTTCATGATGTTCTCCTTTGTGGGTTGAAATATTCAATCATCAGGCTATGGCGTCAATCATAATCAACAATGATAATCTAGTGGAACCGCTTCATCACGGGAAATGTTTTTTTCCTATCGCGCCGATTGTTTTTGCGTATTGAAGACAGCGTCAGCGCAGAGCGCGATGCGGTTTCTGGCGATTCAGCATCGCCATTGAGATGCAATGAAACAATATGATAGAGCAGACTCTTCATGTTTTATCGGTTATTGCCTGGGCTTGGCGGTCGAATCGGAGCATAGGTCTTGCCGGGTATGTGATATCCGGATTTCGGATACAACCATACGGTGTTGGGCTTTCCTGAATTACGCATAATGTATATTATGTCAAATTAAATAAAGGCGTCCGTATCCCAGGTATCACGGGCGCTATAAGCCGGATGGCCGTGCCCCTCTGCTATCATGGGGCGATGCTCAACATACAGAACATGACCTTCCTGCAAGGCGGTGCTCCGCTGTTCCAACAGGCGAACCTGCAGGCGTTCGCCAACCAGCGCATCGGTCTGGTCGGCAAGAACGGTTGCGGCAAATCCACCCTGTTCCGCCTGATACGCGGCGAACTCAAACCGGACGGCGGCGACATCTCGCTGCAAAGCGGCAAGACCATTGCCTATGTCGAACAGGAGATCGCCAGTTCCGACCAGCCCGCGCTGGAATTCGTGCTGGACGGTGACGTGCAGTTGCGCCGGCTGGAAAAGACCCTGGCGCGCGAACAGCATGACACCGCTTGGTTCGATGCCCAGCACCAGTTCGAAGCTATCGACGGTTACGGCGCTCCGGCGCGCGCCGCGCAACTGCTGAACGGGCTGGGCTTTGCCAGCGACAGTCTGGTGCGCCCGGTGACCAGTTTTTCCGGCGGCTGGCGCATGCGCCTCAACCTGGCGCGCGCGCTGATGCACCGCGCCGACCTGCTGCTGCTCGACGAGCCGACCAATCATCTCGACCTCGAGGCGATCCTCTGGCTGGAGCAATACCTGTCGCGTTATCCCGGCAGCATTCTGCTGGTGTCGCACGACCGCGAATTCCTCAACGCCACCGTCAACCGTATCGCCCATGTCCACGACTGCGTCATCGACAGCTATGCCGGCGACTACGACGACTTCGAGCGCGCCCGCGCCGAGCGCATCGCCCAGCAGAATCAGGCATACCAGACGCAACAGGCCAAGATCGCGCATCTGGAAGACTTCGTGCGTCGCTTCCGCGCCAAGGCCACCAAGGCCAAGCAGGCGCAGAGCCGCGTCAAGGCGCTGGAGCGGCTCACGCGCATCGCCCCGGCGCATGTCGCCGACGGTCATTTCGAGTTGGAGATCGAAGCGCCGGAGCGCAGCCCCGACCTGCTGCTGCGCGCCGAGAACATGGGCTTCGGTTATGGCGACAAGCAGCTGTTCCGGAACATCGACCTGCTGCTGCGCGCCGGCGCGCGCATCGCCCTGCTCGGCCCGAACGGCGCCGGCAAATCCACGCTGATCAAGCTGCTGGTCGGCGAACTTGCGCCCACCTCGGGCAAGCTGGAAACCACCCCGGATATCCGCATCGGCTACTTCGCCCAGCACCAGCTGGAGAACCTCGACAGCGCGGCTACCCCGCTGCAGCATATGGAACGGCTCGCGCCCAAGGAAACCACGCTGGCGCTGCGCACCTTCCTCGGTCGCTTCGGCTTGGCCGGGGACAGCGAAGATCGTCCTGTGGCCAGCTTCTCCGGCGGCGAGAAGAGCCGTCTTGCCCTCGCCCTGCTGGCCTGGCAAAAGCCGCACCTGCTGCTGCTCGACGAACCCACCAACCACCTTGATCTGGACATGCGCGACGCCCTTACCATCGCGCTGGAGGAATACACCGGCGCTGTGGTACTGGTGTCCCACGACCGCAGCCTGATCCGCGCCGTGGCCGATGAACTGTGGCTGGTGGCCGACGGGAAAGCCCAACTGTTCGACGGCGATCTGGAAGACTACAAGAGCTGGATAGAAGCACGCCGCCCGCGCGAGACGGCGCAAGCCAAGCCGGAAAAACCACCCCAGAAAGCCGCGCCCAAGCCGAACAGGAAGGCGCTACAGTCGAAACAGACCAAGCTCGAAACCGAGCTGAACAAAGCGCAGACAGAGCTGGCAGAGATCAACGGCAAGTTAGGCGACCCGGCCACCTATGCCGAATGTAGTAGCGACTTCATCGCCAGCCTGAACGCCAGGCGTGAGGTGCTGGAAAACAAGGTCGCAGAATTGGAGGAAAGCTGGCTGGAGCTGGAGATGAGTTTAGAAGAGGTGGCGTAAACTTTATCTGGAGATGCGCCGGGAGGAAGCGGTGTAGATACCGCTCACTCTCCGTGGCGATTTTCAGGGCGACTCTTCAGGACATGACCATTCCGCCATCTACATTGATGACTTGGCCGGTCACGTAATCCGCATCGGCACTGCACAGGAAGGCCACCGCATCGGCGACATTCTCGGCGCTGCCGAAATTGCCTGCCGGAATGTTCTTGATGAAATGCTGCCTCACGTCTTCCGGCAGGCTTGCGGTCATTTCCGTATTGATAAAACCTGGGGCGACCGCATTGACCTGAATGTTGCGCGCCGCAAACTCGCGCGCCAAGGTCTTCGTCAGACCGATCAGGCCGGCTTTCGATGCTGCATAGTTCGCCTGCCCCACATTGCCCATCTGACCGACCACCGAGGCAATATTGACGATCTTGCCCGCACGCTGCTTGAACATCTGTTTATTGACCGCTTTGCACACATTGAAAGCGCCAGTCAGGTTGACGGAAAGAACCATATCCCACTCTTCCGGCTTCATCCGCAGGAAAAGATTGTCGCGGGTGATCCCCGCATTGTTGACGGCGATATCGAGGCTGCCGAACGCGGCGATCACTTGTTCGATGGCCTGTTCCACCGATTCCAGTTTGGTGACATTGGCTTCAACGCTGATGGCCTTGACCCCAAGCGCCTCGATCTCCTTGACCGTTTCGGGAGCTAAGGCCATGTCGAGAACGGCGACATTTGCACCCTGACGTGCCAGCTTGAGCGCAATGGCTTTTCCGATTCCCCGTGCTCCTCCCGTAACAAGCGCTGTTTTTCCATTCAGACTCATAATATTCTCCCCATTGCCACAAACTTAGCTTATGCAAGTATACCCAAAACGGACATTAACGCTTCGCCGTCGTTGATGGCCAGCGCCTGCTGGTTGGTGTCGATGCGCTTATTCAGGCCTGCCAGCACCTTGCCCGGCGCGCATTCCACGTTATGGGTGATGCCCTGTTTACCGAATGCCAGCACGGTCTCGACCCAGCGCACCGGCGAATACAACTGGCGCACCAGCGCATCGCGGATGCTGGCGGCATCATGGTACGAGGCGACATCGGCGTTGTGCAGCACCGGGATGGACGGGGCTTGCAGCGGAACATCGTTCAGGTATTCGCGCAATTGTTCCGCAGCGCCTTTCAGCAAGGCGCAATGCGACGGCACGCTCATCGGCAGCATGATGGCGCGCTTGGCGCCACGAGCCTTGGCCAGTTCCATGCCGCGCTCGACCGCGGCGCGGTTGCCGGCGATCACCACTTGCCCCGGCGAATTGAAGTTCACCGCTTCCAGCACCTCGCCCTGCGCGCCTTCGGCACACACTGCGCGAACTGCATCGTCGTCCAGCCCGAGGATGGCGGCGATGCCGCCCACGCCTACCGGCACGGCCTGCTGCATGCACTGCGCGCGGAAGCGCACCAGCGGCAGCGCGTCGGCGAATTGCAGCGCACCCGCCGCGACCAGCGCGGTATATTCGCCCAGGCTGTGTCCGGCCATGATGGCCGGCTGCGCCCCGTTCTGCGCCTGCCAGGCACGGTACACCGCGACGCCGGCAGCCAGCATGACCGGCTGGGTGTTCACCGTGGCGTTGAGGTCGGCATCGCTGCCTTCGGCGACCAGTTGCCACAGATCTTGCTTCAATATATCGGAGGCCTCGGCGAAAGTGTCGCGCACCGCCGAAAAATCGGCGTAGCCGTTCATCATGCCGCGCGATTGCGAGCCTTGCCCGGGAAATACGAATGCGAATCTGGTCATAATGCAGTCGTTAGTTATTAGTCGTTAGTCGCTAGTTGGGGTTTCAGATTTAACTAGCGTCTAGCGACTAACGACTAGCTACTGTTTTCTCTACCAGCGTATCAGCACCGCACCCCAGGTGAACCCGCCGCCCACCGCTTCCAGCAGGATGTTCTGCCCGGACTTGATGCGCCCGTCGCGCACGGCGGTGTCCAGTGCCAGCGGAATGGAGGCTGCCGAGGTATTGCCGTGGTGCGCGACCGTCACCACCACGTTGTCCATGCTCAGCCCTAGCTTCTTCGCCGTGGCTTCCATGATGCGGATGTTGGCCTGGTGCGGTATCAGCCAGTCGATGTCGGAACCCTTGAGCTGGTTCTCTTCCAGTACTTCCTCAACTACTTCGCTCAACACTTTGACGGCAAACTTGAATACGGCTTGGCCATCCATCTTGATGAACGGGTCGCCCTGAATTTCGCCATGACGGATATTGCCGTCGGCTGTAAGCATGTCGCGGTGGCGACCGTCGGCGTGCAGCCTGCTGGCGAGGATGCCCGGCGTTTCGGCGGCGCGCAGCACCACCGCGCCGGCGCCGTCGCCAAACAGCACGCAGGTGGTGCGGTCGCTCCAGTCCAGCATGCGCGTCAGCACTTCCGCACCGACCACCAGCACGGTCTTGGCCTGCCCGCCCTTGATGTACATATCGGCGGTGTTCAGCGCATATACGAAACCGCCGCACACGGCCTGAATGTCGAAAGCCGCGCCGCAGTTGCGGATGCCCAGCTTGTCCTGCAGGATGCAGGCGGTGCTGGGGAACATCTTGTCCGGCGAGGTGGTGGCGACGATCAGCATGTCGATCTCGTCCGCGACGATGCCTGCGGCCTCGATGGCGCGGCGGCTGGCATGCAGCGCGAGGTCGCTGGTCATCTCGTCGTCCGCCGCGACATGGCGCTCAAGAATGCCGCTGCGCGACAAGATCCAGTCGTGCGTGGTCTCGACCATCTTTTCGAGGTCGTAGTTGGTCAGCGTCTTGGCTGGCAGATAGCTGCCGGTACCGATTATTCTGGAATACATCAGGATGCCTCTTGTTCTGTATTGTTGCGCTCGTGATGCCACTTCTCGATATGCTCGCTGATATGGTGCAGCATGCCCTCGTGTGCCTCGCCGGCGGCGCGCTCGATGGCGCAGCGGAAGGCCAGCACGTCCGCCGAGCCGTGGCTCTTCACCACGATGCCCTTCAGGCCGAGGAAGCTCGCGCCGTTATAGCGGCGATGGTCCACCCTGCGCTTGAATGCGTTGAGCACCGGCAACGCCAGCAATCCGGCCAGTTTGGTGAATGCGTTGCGGCTGAATTCCTCGCGCAGGAAACCGCCCAGCATCTGCGCCAGCCCCTCGGTGGTCTTCAGCGCGACGTTGCCGACAAAACCGTCGCATACCACCACGTCGGTGGTGCCCTTGAAGATGTCGTTGCCCTCGACGTTGCCGTAGAAATTCAGGTCGCTGGCGCGCAGTAATTCAGCAGCCTGCTTGACGATCTCGTTGCCTTTGATGTCCTCGCTGCCGATGTTCAGCAGGCCGATGCTGGGATTGGGTTTGTGTTCCAGCGCGGTCACCAGCGTGGCGCCCATCAGCGCGAACTGCAGCAGATGCTCGGCACTGCAATCGGTGTTCGCGCCCAGATCGAGCATGCATATCTGGCCTTTTTTGGTCGGCAGATATGAAGCGATCGCGGGACGGTCGATGCCTTGGATAGTCTTCAGCACATAGCGCGCGGTGGCCATCAGCGCGCCGGTATTGCCCGCGCTGACGCAGGCCAGCGCCTCGCCGTTCTTGACCAGGTTGATGGCGACGCGCATCGAGGAATCTTTTTTGCCGCGCAGTGCGGATTGCGGCTGCTCGTCCATCCCCACCACTTCGCTGGCGGGATGGATGCGCAGATGCACGCCGGTCTGCACGCCGAGGGCGCGCAGTTCGCTCTCGATGGCATCGGGGATGCCCACGAGGACGATGGTATCGCCGGGGTGCTGCTTCAGGTATTCGACTGCCGCGGGAACAGTGACCGTGGGGCCGTGGTCGCCCCCCATCGCATCTATGGCCAACGTGACATCCACCAGACGGTCCTTGGATAAAAAGAAAGTTGCGACAGAAAAGAAAACGCAGCCGATCTCAGCGACCGGCTGCGTCGTTCAAGGCCTTATTCGCCTTTGGTCTTGACTACCTTCTTGCCACGGTAAAAGCCGGTCGGGCTGATGTGGTGGCGCAGATGAGCCTCGCCGGTGGTTGGCTCGACGGCCGTCGCCGGGTTGGTCAGGAAGTCATGGGCACGGTGCATGCCGCGCTTGGACGGGGATTTTTTGTTCTGTTGGACTGCCATGCTCTCTACTCCTCAAAAAAACTATTCGACTGCTTTCAATTTCGACAGGACCGCAAAAGGATGTTTCTTCTCCTTCGGCAGATTCCCGCCTTCTGCCGCCTGACAAGCGCCCGGTTCATGCCTGGGCGCGATCGGCAGGCTCAGCAAAATCTCTTCTTCCAGTAACTCCTGCACGTCCAGATGCGAGTCGGCCAGGATGCTGTCATACTCTGCTTCCCCGTCCGGGTGTCCGGCCAAAAGCTGTCCGGACTCCAACACATCCAGGCTTGCCTGGTCGTGCAGCACCAGCCGCGTCTCGATGCGCACCGGATGATCCATGCCGCCCAGACAACGCTGGCAACGTAACCGGCAGACACCGTCGATACTGACTTCCAGCATGGGACCGCCCTGCTTGTCCAGAGCGCCGCGCAGCACATATTTCAGCGTACCCTGCGGACTTTCCAGCACGTCCTGCAAGCGCGGCAGGTCGGCAATCGCCATTTCACCATCCATTTCCCTGCCGTTTCTGGCGAAATCCAGGCTATCGATGAAAGACCGTGCAGACATGAGGCGCGCATGATATATTTTTCGCTGCCCCCTGTCAAAAAAACCAAGGAATATTTGTTGAATTCTCAGTTGCTTGTCCTCGCCTCTACCTCGATCTACCGCAGCGATCTGCTCAAACGCCTGCAACTTCCCTTCGAGACCGTTGCGCCCGATGTGGACGAGACGCCCCTGCCGGGCGAATCCGCCCGCGCCACCTCGCTACGTCTGGCCCAGGAAAAGGCCATGGCCGTGGCCGCTGCCTACCCGAAAGCGCTGATCATCGGCTCCGACCAGGTCGCGCTGCTGGACGGCGAGCAGCTCGGCAAGCCGCTCACCCACGACAACGCGGTGCGGCAGCTGCGCGCAATGCGCGGCAAGACCACCGTGTTCTACACCGCATTGGCGCTACTGAACAGCAAGACCGGCAGCATGCAGACCGGGGTTGCGGAGAACCATGTCACCCTGCGCGACCTGAGTGATGCCGAGATCGAAGGCTATCTGCAAAAGGAGCAACCCTATCACTGCGCGGGTAGCGCCAAATCGGAAGGACTGGGTATCGCGCTGATGCGCAGCATGAGCGGCGACGACCCCAATGCGTTGGTCGGTCTGCCGCTGATCATGCTGTGCGACATGCTGCGCCGCGAGAACGTGCGCCTGTTCTGACCATGCCCGGCACGCTCTACCTGATCCCTTGCACGCTGGGCGACACACCCGCCGCACAGGTGCTTCCGCAGCACGCCATCGACACCGCGCGCCGGTTGCGGCATTTCGTGGTAGAGGAACCCAGGAGCGCGCGCCGTTTCCTGTCGGCGCTGAAACCCGAACAGCCGGTCCAGTCGCTGCATTTCGCCACCCTGAACGAACATACCGGCGCACAGGAGCTTGGCGGCCTGTTGGCCCCGTTGCTGGCGGGCGAGGATGTCGGCCTCGTTTCCGAAGCCGGTTGTCCGGGCGTGGCTGACCCGGGCGCCGAACTGGTAAGCCTGGCGCACCGCAACGGCATTCGCGTCGTGCCGCTGGTGGGGCCTTCTTCCATCCTGCTGGCCCTGATGGCTTCCGGACTGAACGGGCAATGTTTCGCCTTTCACGGCTACTTGCCCGTCGCGGAGGCGGAAAGGGACAAGGCCATCGCGGAACTGGAAGCCGAATCGGCAAGGCGCGGGCAGACCCAGATATTCATCGAAACGCCCTACCGTAATGAAAAACTGCTCACCGCCCTGCTCGCCCGTTGCCGCCCGCAAACGCTACTGTGCGTCGCCAGCGACCTCACCCTGCCCGGGGAATCCATTCGGACGCAGTCCATCGCGCAATGGAAGGCGCAGCCCTTCCCACCGCTGAACAAGCACCCCAGCCTGTTTTTGCTGTTGTGCCAGAAACGATGATATTTACCCATCCGATCACTTTATATTTGCCTGAACCTGCGCTTTCTGGTATTAAAGCAGACTTTGAATTTTGACCCGTTGGAGAAGCGCAATGCCGGTAAAACCACCTAAAGCCATCGCCCCGTACAAGGCCAAGAAGGGCGAGGACTACATGAACCCCAAGCAGCTGGATCATTTCCGCCATGTCATGAATGAGATCAAGGCCGGTCTGGGCGAAGACATCGACCGCACCGTGCATACCATGCAGGACGAGGCAACGGTATTTGCCGACCCGAATGACCGCGCCACACAGGAATCCGACATGGGCCTGGAATTGCGCAACCGTGACCGCGAACGCAAACTTATCAAAAAAATCAATGAGATGCTCGCAAAAATCGATGCCGGCGAGTACGGCTACTGCGATAATTGCGGAATCGAGATCGGATTGAGCCGCCTTGAGGCAAGACCGACCGCCACCCTTTGCATCGACTGCAAGACCCTGGACGAGATCCGTGAAAAGCAAGTCGCAAAATAATTTTTTGCGACTTGCTTTCGGCGTAGACTAATTTGCGCATAGCGCAAGTTATGTCGGAGCCAAAAACTCCTTTAATGTTTTCGCTACTTGCTTTCGGCGTAGACTAACCTTCAGGTTGGTCGTAGTCAAAAGCACCTGAATTAATTTGGCCACCTGCTTTCGCTGAAGCCTAAGCTTTTGCAGCTTGGCTATAGCCAAGCAAGCCAAAAAAGCAAAAAGCCCCGCATCGCGGGGCTTTTTGCTGGCAAGGCGGGAACCATTATCCGGCAACTGGCTCCGACTTGCTTTCCGGTGCGGGCAGCAACACCTTCATGCTTAGCTTCATACGACCCTTGTCATCCACTTCCAGTACTTTCACGCGCACGATCTGGCCTTCCTTGAGGTGATCCGACACGCTGTTGACGCGCTCATGGGCGATCTGGGAGATATGCAGCAAGCCATCCTTGCCCGGCAACACATTGATCAGTGCACCGAAGTCGAGCAGCTTGACCACCGGGCCTTCATAGATCTTGCCCACTTCCACGTCTGCCACGATGTCTTCGATGCGCTTCTTGGCCAATTCGCCCGCCTCGCCGTTCACGCAGGCGATGGTGATATTGCCTTCGTCGTCGATATCGATGGTGGTGCCGGTCTCCTCGGTCAAGGCGCGAATCACCGCCCCACCCTTGCCGATCACGTCGCGGATCTTTTCCGGATTGATCTTCATCTTGATCATGCGCGGCGCATAATCGGACATCTCGGTACGCGCTTCCGGCAATGCCTGCTTCATCAGGCCCAGGATATGCATGCGGCCTTCGCGCGCCTGCGTCAGCGCAGCCTGCATGATCTCGCGCGTGATGCCGTTGATCTTGATGTCCATCTGCAACGCAGTCACGCCGGTTTCGCTGCCGGCCACCTTGAAGTCCATGTCGCCCAGATGATCCTCGTCGCCGAGGATGTCGGTCAGCACCGCGAAGCGGTTGCCTTCCTTGATCAGACCCATGGCGATACCGGCCACGTGCGCCTTGAGCGGCACGCCGGCATCCAGCAGCGACAGACAGCCACCGCATACCGAAGCCATCGAGCTGGAGCCGTTGGATTCGGTGATCTCGGATACCACGCGGATCGCGTAGCCGAAATCCTCCTCGCTGGGCAGTACCGCGACCAGCGCGCGCTTGGCCAGACGACCGTGGCCGATCTCGCGGCGCTTGGGCGAGCCTACACGCCCGGTCTCTCCGGTGGAATACGGCGGGAAGTTGTAATGCAGCATGAAACGGTCGGTATATTCGCCTTGCAGCGCATCGATCTTCTGCGCATCGCGCTGGCTGCCCAGCGTTGCCACCACGATGGCCTGGGTCTCGCCGCGGGTGAACAGCGAAGAACCGTGAGTGCGCGGCAGGATGCCGTTACGGATGGTGATCGGGCGCACGGTACGGGTATCGCGCCCGTCGATGCGCGGCTCGCCGCTCAAAATCTGGCCGCGCACGATCCTGGCTTCTAGCGCGCTGAACAGGTCGCTGACATGGTTCTTCTGGCCAAGCGCGGATTCCGGGGTGATGACTGCTGCCATCACCTTGTCGCGGATCGCGTTCACGGCATCGGTACGCGCCTGCTTGGAGCGGATCGCATAAGCCTGTCCAAGTTCGGCTTCGGCAAGGCCGGAAATCTGCGCAATCAAGGCTTCATCCTTGGCCGGAGCAACCCAATCCCAAGCCGGGGCACCTACGGCATCGGCCATCTCGTTGATGGCCTGGATCACGATCTGCATCTGCTCGTGGCCAAACATCACCGCGCCCAGCATGATCTCTTCGGACAGTTGCTGTGCTTCGGATTCGACCATCAGCACGGCACGGTCGGTTCCTGCCACCACCAGATCCATTTGCGAGGTCTCGAGTTCGGTGGCCGTCGGGTTAAGCAGATACTGGCCGTTGGCATAGCCCACGCGCGCTGCGGCGATCGGGCCGTCGAACGGGATGCCGGACAACGCCAGCGCGGCAGATGCGCCAATCATGGCGGGAATGTCGGAATCGATCTCGCTATCCGAAGACATCACCGTCGCGATGATCTGGACTTCGTTGTAAAAGCCTTCCGGAAACAGCGGGCGCAACGGGCGGTCGATCAAACGGCAAGTCAGGATTTCCTTTTCGCGCAAAGCGCCTTCGCGCTTGAAAAAGCCCCCGGGAATCTTGCCCGCCGCGTAAGTTTTTTCTTGGTAATCCACGGTCAGCGGGAAGAAGTCCTGATCCGGCTTGGCGTTTTTCCTGCCGACTACGCTGACCAATACCATGGTGTCATCCAGGCTGACCATCACCGCACCGCTGGCCTGACGCGCGATTTCACCCGTTTCCAGCGTCAGCTGATGGTTGCCGAACGCCAATGTTTTTTTGTAGTGACTCAAGATAGACCCCCTGTGATGGCATGACGCGCCGTCGCGTCATACGAGATTGACAAGACCAAACGAAGCGGGCCGCATTTGCGACCCGCTTGATGCAGACTGTTACTTACGGATTTCCAGGCGCTGGATCAGTGTGCGATAACCCGCGTCGTCCTTGCTCTTGAGATAATCGAGCAGCTTGCGGCGACGGCTCACCAGGCGCAACAGGCCGCGGCGGGAATGGTGATCCTTGGCGTTGTCCTTGAAGTGCTCGGTCAGGTAGGCGATGCGTGCGGTGATCAGAGCCACCTGCACTTCGGGAGAACCCGTGTCGCTCTTGGCACGTTGGAAGTCGGTAACGATTTGCGCTTTTTGCGCGGCGGTAATTGCCATTTGTGTCTGCTCTCCTGGAAAAAGTGCGGCATTCTACCCTTGAATGCCCCTGTTACTCAACCCCAAAATTCACTCTCAACTCAGTATCGGCGGCCTGTTTTGCCACCCCGTTCAACAGCCGTTCCGGGGCGAGACGGCGGCCTTGCAGCAGCCCCACCCCGATAAAGCCCTGCGGGCCGTGCAACCGGACCTTGCCGTCCGGCAGGCCGGCATCCAGCGCCAGACGCTGCCCCTGCGCCAGGCGCTTGGTCTGCGTGGCATCCAGTTGCAGCACAGGCACTCCCGGCATCAGGCTCTCCAGCGGCAGTAAACAGGCGTCGCGCTCCGCCCCGGTCATGGCTTCCAGCTGTTGCAGGGTATAGCCGTCCCGCAGATCGAGATGGGCGATCGCGGTGCGGCGCAAACCGATCAAATGTGCCCCGCAACCCAGCGCAGCGCCGATGTCCTCGGCCAGCGTGCGCACATAGGTGCCCTTGCTGCAGTGCACGGTGAGGTCGATCTCATTGCCGCTGAAGCGATGCAGCACCAGCTCGTGTATCACCACGCTGCGCGGCTCGCGCTCTACTGTTTCGCCCTTGCGGATGTATTCGTAGAGCGGCTTGCCTTGGTATTTGAGCGCGCTGTGCATGGGTGGCAGCTGCTGTATCTCCCCGTGGAACCTTGACAGCACCGCCTCGACATCGGCCAATCCGGCCTCGACCGGATGTTCGGCAACGATCTCGCCCTCGGCATCGCCGGTGGAGGTAGTTTGCCCGAGGCGCAGCAAGGCGCGATAGGTCTTGTCGGCATCCAGCAGGGCGTTGGAGAATTTGGTGGCTTCGCCGAAACAGACTGGTAACAGGCCGGTGGCAAGCGGGTCGAGCGTGCCGGTATGCCCGGCCTTTTCGGCCTGAAACAGACGGCGAACTTTTTGCAGCGCGGTGTTGGAGCTTAATTCCAGCGGCTTATCGAACAACAGCACGCCGTCGAGCGGGCGATAAGTCCGTGCCATAGTGAGCTCGTTGCTTGTGGCTTGTAGCTTGTAGCAAACCCGGTTTAGCTACCCGCTACAGGCTACGGGCTACGAGTTGCCTCCCTTGTCGCCGGCCACCGCCTGATCGATGAGTTGCGACAGGCGGCTGCCGCGTTCGACCGAAGCGTCGTAGACAAAATGCAGTTGCGGCATGATGCGCAACTTGAGGCGGTGCGCCAGCTGGGTGCGCAGGAAGCCCGCGGCATGCTCCAGCCCCCGCTGCGCCTCCTCATGCTTGCCGTCCAGACGGGTGAAGAACACCTTGGCATGGGAGTGGTCGCGCGCGACCTCGACATCGGTGATGGTCAGCAGCCGCACGCGCGGGTCGCTGAGTTCGAGGCGCACCAGCTCGGCCAATTCGCGCTGGATCTGCTGGGCGATGCGGTCCGTCCTCTGGAAATTAGCCATTACAGCGCGCGTGCGACCTCGACGATCTCATACACCTCGAACTTGTCGCCCACCTGGATATCGTTGTAGTTCTTCAGCGACATGCCGCATTCGAAATTGGCCTTCACTTCCTTGACGTCGTCCTTGAAGCGCTTCAGCGTATCCAGCTCGCCGTCGTGCAACACCACGTCGTTGCGCAGCACGCGCACGCGCGCACCGCGTTTCACCACGCCTTCCAGTACATAGCAGCCGGCGATGGTGCCCACCTTGGAAACCGTGAATACCTGGCGCACCTCGACCATGCCGAGGATGACCTCTTTCTTCTCGGGTGCCAGCATGCCGGACAGCGCAGCCTTGATCTCGTCCACCATCGCGTAGATGATGTTGTAGTAGCGTATATCCACGCCGGAGATTTCGGCGAGTTTGCGCGCAGCCGCGTCGGCGCGGGTGTTGAAGCCGATCACGATCGCCTTGGAAGCCAGTGCGAGATTGATGTCCGATTCGGTGATCGCACCGACGCCGCCGTGGATCAGGTTGACCTTGACCTCGCTGGTCGAGAGTTTTTGCAACGACTGCGCGATCGCTTCGGCGGAACCCTGCACGTCGGACTTCACGATCAGCGACAGGGTGCGCGTTTCGCCCTCTCCCATCTGTTCGAACATGTTTTCCAGCTTGGCGGCCTGCTGCTTGGCGAGCTTGACGCCGCGATACTTGCCCTGGCGGAACAGCGCGATTTCGCGCGCCCGCTTCTCATCGGCCATCACCAGTAATTCTTCGCCGGCGGCAGGCACTTCGGACAAGCCCTGTATCTCCACCGGAATGGAAGGGCCGGCTTCGGCAACCGCCTTGCCGTTCTCGTCCAGCATGGCGCGTACGCGCCCGAACACCGAACCGACCAGCACCGCATCACCACGCTTCAATGTGCCGGATTGCACCAGCACGGTAGCGACCGGCCCCTTGCCCTTGTCCAGGCGAGCTTCGATCACCAGACCCTTGGCGTGGGTCTCGCGCGGCGCCTTGAGTTCCAGCACTTCGGCCTGCAACAGTACTCCCTCAAGCAGCTGGTCTATGCCCTGCCCGCTCTTGGACGAAACTTCGACGAACATCGCATCGCCGCCCCAGTCTTCCGGCACCACGCCTTCGGCGACCAGTTCCTGCTTGACGCGCTCGCTGTTCGCATCGGGTTTGTCGATCTTGGTGACCGCCACCACGATCGGCACCTTGCCGGCCCTGGCGTGATGGATTGCCTCCTTGGTCTGCGGCATCACGCCGTCATCGGCGGCCACCACCAGGATTACGATATCGGTCGCCTTGGCGCCGCGTGCACGCATCGCGGTGAACGCCTCGTGACCCGGGGTGTCGAGGAAGGTGATCATGCCGCGCGGCGTATCGACGTGGTATGCGCCGATATGCTGGGTGATGCCGCCAGCCTCACCGGAAGCGACCCGTGAGCGGCGGATGTAATCCAGCAGCGAGGTCTTGCCGTGATCGACGTGGCCCATCACGGTGACGACCGGCGCGCGTGGCTCCGGCGGCACATCATGGGCTTCGCCCTGCTCGCTCAGGAAGGCATCGGGATCGTCCACCTTGGCCGCCTTGGCGATATGCCCCATCTCTTCCACCACGATCATCGCGGTTTCCTGGTCGAGCACTTGGTTGATGGTCACCATTGAGCCCATCTTCATCAGCGTCTTGATGATCTCGGTCGCCTTGACGGCCATCTTCTGTGCCAGTTCGGCAACGGTGATGGTTTCCGGAACGGCTACCTCATGGACGATGGGTTCTGTCGGCAGCGAGAAAGCATGGGACGCCTCAGTTGCGGCATGTTTGGAATGCTTGTCGTGGCGCGGTGCGCGCACCGCGGTGGACCATCCGCCGGTCTTCTCACCCGCCTTGACGGGGGTGCGTTTTTTGTGTCCCTTGTCATCCCACGGGCTGGCCTTGGTCTCAGTCTTGGCTTTCTTGCCGGGTCTTTCCACCTTGTCGCCGGGCTTGATGGCCGGCTTGTGCAGCGTCCCTTCGGCCAGATTGGCCACGGGAGCGACAACGGCGACAACCTCAGCCTTTTTGGCTTCAGGCTCGGCAGGTTTGGCTTCCGGCTCTGCCGCCTTGGCCGTCTTGCGCTTGCTGCGTTCCTGCTTGGCCTGCACTTCGGCCGCCTGACGCGCCGCCAGTTCTGCCTGCAAACGCGCTTCCTGCTCGCGCGCCGCCAACTCCTGTTCATCCAGCACCTTGGCTGGTTCGGCTTTGGTTGCGGCAGCTTCGACCGGCGCGGCAGTTTCTGCTGCGGTCGTTGGTGCGACCACGCGGCGCTTGCGCACTTCCACCTGAATGGTGCGCGCGCGCCCGGAGCTGTCCGCCTTCTTGATCTCCGTCGTTTCGCGGCGGGTCAGCGTGATCTTCTTGGCAGTCTTTTCGGCACCATGCGACTGGCGCAGATGCTCAAGCAACTGCGCCTTGTCCTTTTCGGAGACCGGATCGGTTTCCTGCTCCTTGCTGACCCCGGCAGCCTTCAGCTGCTCGAGCAGCAAGGCAACCGGCAATCCCAGCTCAGTCGCAAACGTCGCTACGTTCAATTTTCCCATTACCGTCCTTTAGACAACACTCACTGCAACAACCCTGCAAACTCAGGCGAACCAGGGCGCACGCGCCGCCATGATCAATGCATTGGCACGCTCGCCATCCATGCCTGACAATTCCACCAGCTCGTCTGCATCCAGATCCGCCAGTTGTTCCTGCGTCGTCACCCCCTTGGCAGCCAGGGTGCGCGCGGTCGGTTCGTCCATACCGTCCAGCTTGAGCAGGTCTTCGATGCCGTGTTCCACCTGCTCCTCGTTCGCAATCGCGGCAGTCAGCAGGGTGTTGCGCGCACGGCTGCGCAGCTCGTTGACGGTTGCCTCGTCGAACGACTCGATCTCCAGCATCTCCTCCAGCGGGACATACGCCACTTCTTCCAGCGTATTGAAACCTTCCTGCACCAGGATGTCTGCGACCTCTTCGTCCACATCCAGCTTTTCCATGAACATCACACGGATCTTCGAGAACTCTTCGGCGTGTTTCTCGCTGGACTGCTCGATGGTCATGATGTTGAGTTCCCACCCGGTCATCTCGCTGGCCAGACGGACGTTCTGACCGCCGCGACCGATCGCCTGCGCCAGGTTCTCCTCCTCGACCACCACGTCCATGCTGTGCCGTTCCTCGTCCACCACGATGCTGCTCACCTCGGCGGGTGCCAGCGCATTGATGACATAAGTGGCCGGGTCTTCCGACCACAGGATGATGTCCACGCGCTCGCCGGCCAATTCGTTGGTGACGCCCTGCACGCGCGAGCCACGCATGCCGACGCAAGTGCCGATCGGATCGATGCGCGCATCGTGCGACAGCACCGCGATCTTGGCGCGCGAACCGGGGTCGCGCGCGGCGCTGACGATCTCCAGCAACTCTTCCTCGATTTCGGGGACTTCCAGCTCGAACAGCTTGACCAGCAGCTCATTGGAGGTGCGTGACAGGATCACCTGCGGGCCGCGCGCACTGCGATCCACGCGCAACAGATGCGCCTTGACGCGGTCGCCGACGCGCAGGTTTTCCTTGGGAATCATTTGTTCGCGCGGTAACAGCGCTTCGATCTTACCGAACTCGATGAGTGCATTGCCCCGCTCCAGGCGCTTCACCGTGCCCGAAATCAGATGCTCCTTGCGCTCCATGAAGTCGCTCAGCACCTGTTCGCGCTCCGCGTCGCGGATCTTCTGGAAGATCACCTGCTTGGCCGCCTGTGCGCCGATGCGCCCGAAATCGATGTTCTCCAGTTGCTCTTCGACGAACTCGCCCAACTGGATATCGGGATTGTGCTTCTGCGCCTCTTCCAGCTTGATGTGTAGCTCGGGGGTTTCGAAGGTCTCGTCGTCCATCACCTCCCAACGGCGGAAGGATTCATATTCGCCGCTCTCGCGGTCTATCGAAACGCGCACATCGGACTCGCCCTCGAAGCGCTTCTTGGTGGCCGAAGCCAGCGCAGACTCCAGCGCGCCGAACACCTCTTCCTTGTCCACGTTCTTCTCGCGCGACAACGCATCCACCAGCAATAAAATTTCACGGCTCATACTTGATTCTCCGACTAACGCAGGACTGGTCTGAACCAGCCTAAAAATTGGGCACCAAACGTGCCTTATCCAGGTTCGACAGCTCTATCCCCACCGGGCTGCCCTCAACATCCAACTGCAATATGCCATCGCCGACCGCACCGATGATCCCGACGAAATTCTTGCGCCCGTTCAGCGGCATGCGCAGCTTGAGCTGCGCCTTCTCGCCCGCGAAGCGCACAAAATCCGCCTCCTTCTTCAGCGGACGATCCAGCCCCGGCGAAGAGACCTCGAGACGGTCGTAATCCACGTTCTCGACCATGAACAGCCGCGTCAACTGGTTGCTCACCGTCTGGCAGTCGTCCACCGAGATGCCCTGCGGCTTGTCGATGAACACGCGCAACAAACCGCGACCCGAGCGCTCGAAGTCCACCAGCTCATAGCCGAGGCCATTCACCGTCGTCTCCACCAGCTTCAAAACATCCATGATCGCAGCCCACAAATAAAAAACGGGCCCGAAGCCCATCTCAAAACGCCGCGCATTGTAGCAAACCTATCGGGCAAATGGAATCAGATTAAGGAAATAGCGGACAAGCATGGTGTTGTCGCTCCTGTAAAAGCGGCGATCCGGTCAATTCGTATGGTTACTGGTGCGCGCCAAGGCTTCCGCCAAGTACGAATGCACCGTAGGCGGAGGGCGTAAATCCTTTGACACGCAATTCATTGCGCGCAGCCAGCCAGGCCTTGCCGTAATTCCCGCCGCGCGATTGCCGGTGGAAAGTCTCCATGAACAATCGAGTCGCCTCGTCGTCCACAGGCCACAGCGACGACACCACGGAGGATGCTCCGCCGAGATAGAAGCTGCGCGCAAGACCCAACAGGTCGTCACCGCTCGCCACCTGCCCCATTCCGGTTTCACAGGCCGACAGCACCACCAGCCGCGCGTTCAGCGGCTGTGTATACAGGCGCTCCGCGCTGAGCGGTACGGCGCGCTGCCCGTCGCTCATGATCAGCGATGACTGCAAGGGATAGACCGGGTCGAACAACGCATGGGTGGCAAAATGCAGCACATCCACCCCACGCCCTACACGTTCGCGCAACTGCGCCTCGGTAGCTGCTCCGCCGATCAGTGCGGACGCACCGTAGATCTTCGATACTGCTTGCGCTTCCGCGCGAGCGCCCGGCAGTTGCGGCAGCAGGCCGCCGAATTCCGGGTCGCCTACGATGACCGAGCGTGCCTCGTCACGCAGCACCAACGGCGCGCGCGCGACCCAGCCGCCGGCAGGCAGCACCGCGATAGCAAAATCCACGTCCAGCGCTCCCCACGGCAGGAAATATGCGGGGCCGCTGGGCACGAAGTACACCGCTCCGGCACGCGGCCAGCCGTCAAGCGCCAGTGCCTTCCGGATGCGCCCGAGCGCCACGCGTTGCGGGCCGGCGTCCGGCTTGCCCAGCGTGGCATTGAAATCGCCGAGCAACTTCTGCAATTGCGCGGCACCCAGATCCAGTTGCCGCAGTTCTACCGCGTCTCTGCTGACGAACAGCAGGCTCAGGGGAGCGCCATTGTTCGCCGGCACCGAATACACCATCAGCGTTTTTTCGGGCAGTGCCGCGCGTACTGCGGCAAGATCGATGGAGGACACCGCCAGCGCATCGGCGAGATCGGGGTCACTCTCGCGCAGTTTGACGACAAGACCGGCACGTTGCTCCAGCAACGCTTGCTCGCGCCCGGCATCGACCGTCCCCTCGACGGAAAGCGCGTTCTTGCGCTGTCTTTCGCGCTGCACCTCCTTGTCGAGTGCCCGTATCTGCGCGACCAGTTCGCCGCCGCGTCCTTCGGCCACGACGCGGTTGGCCAGCATGGAAATGAAGGCGCGCGCGCGTCCGCGCTCCATGTCGTCGAACAAGCGGGGCAGGTCGTGCTTGCGCATGTCGATGCTGATCAGGTCGCGGGTTATCCCCTCCTTGCCGACCCCGAAACGCACCTTGGCGTCGTCCGATGCCAGCGTGCCCGCCATCAGGTCGACCACCGCCTGCGCGTGGCGCAGCGAACGCTCCGCCTCATCATCCTGCCCGAGCTCGAGCAGCGCCCTGCCGCGCAAGGCTTCCAACCGCCAGACATATTCGATCAGGCCGAGTTCTTCGGCCAGCGCCGCGCCGGACTTCGCCTGTAGCTCCGCCCGCACATAATCGCCTGCGGAGAGCAGCGCATGTGCCTTGAAGGTTTCGATGAGCACGTTGCCTGCGCGGAAACCCAGCGCATCGAAGAACTCCTGCGCTTGTCCGAAGGTTTCCTTTGCGCGTTCCGATTGCGGATCAAGGGTCATCAGCGCTGTGCCCAAGGCGACCAGCGACATGCCGCGCCCCCAGAATATCTCCTCCGGTGGCTGGAAATACAGCGAAGTTATGGGATGACGCGAGGTGAAGATCACGTTGTTCATGGTCTGGTTGGCAAGCTCCAGCCAAGGCAGTGCCGCGCGCGTCTGTCCCTTGGCCAGCAGCGCCAGCCCGAGCACGATGTTGGCCCGCGCCTGCGCGGTCGTGCAACGGGCCAGTTCCACCTGATCCAGCGGAGGGGTCGAGTAGGTGGCGGAATAGCGCCAGGAACCCAACCCCCTGACCACCAGTGCTGCGTCTTCCAGCGCGCCCTCGATATCGCCTGCCCAGTATTTCACCTCGGCACGCAACGCGCGCGTGGTGTGGTTCTTGCCCATGGCGGCAATTTCCAGCCGTTCGAGACGCGCGGTTTCGCGCTCCGCCGCGTCCGGCCTGCCCATCATGATGAGCACGTTGACCTTGAGATACGACGCCTGCCACAACAGGGTCGGCTCGTTTCTATTGTCCGCGAGGATGCGTTCGATCTGCTCGACCGCATCCTCGCCCTGGCCGTTGAGATACAGCGAAGTGGCGCGCTCGAATTCGGGCGTGATGGTGAAATTGTAGTAGTGGCGCGAACCCGCCTTGAGCTGGCGGAACTTGAAGGCATGGATGTAGGCGCTGGAGAATTCCTGTTTGAGCTCCGCCGAGGGCAGGCTGTCCAGCAACTCGGCATCCGACTTGCGCGGCTCCACGGCCAGCACGCGTCCCGAGCGCATGGACATCAGCACGTTCCGGCTGCCGCCCTGCTCGGCCTTGAGCGCGGATTGTACCAGCGGGATCTCCGCCTTTTCCGCCAGCATCTCGGTTGGTGGCGCGAACTTGATGACAGGGATGGGAAACAAAGGCACACCGCAGCCCGCCAGCGCAAAGCTGAACAGCAAGCTGGCCAGTTTTCCGAGAACGTTGGTCTTGCGGCGGCATCCCGTATTCATTCCTGCTCCCCTCTGACATCGCTGCGCATGGTCATGCGCGGCGCTTTTTTGTTACCCCAGGACAAATCAGCTTCATCTGGTGCGCATCAACGCTTCCAGGATAATCGGACACCCGCCGAACAGGTGAGCCGTTTCTATCTGTAACGCGAATAATCACCACGCCCTACCGGACTATGTCTCAACTTCCTGCCTTTCTCCGCACGAAGATGAAATCGCCGCCCTCGTGCCCGGTCTGGCGGATGTCGCCGTATTGCGGGGTCTGCTGGGAGCCGAGAATCACTTCGCGGCGCATCGCCGAGAAGATCTGGCTCATGTCGGCCACGCCCGCATTGGCTCGCAGTGCGCCCAAGAATGCCTTGGCGAATATCGAGTGTTTCCCTCCGCCCGAATCCTCGACGGGCTCAAGTCCGCCCGAAGTCAGGGCGGTGCGGGCACGTTTTTGCGCCAGCCGGGAAAGGTCGTCGAGACCGGACATTTGAACCGACAGGCTGCGGGTCAGGGTGCCCGCATAACAGCTGTCCGCGACAACCAGTACATGCTTGGCCCGCGTCGCCCGCACCATGTCGGCGAGGTCGGAATTTGAAAGCCAGTTGGCGCGGCGGTTCGGGTCGGCGTCGACGGGTAGCCAGAAACCGCGGTCGGAATCGGTGTCCAGATAGCCGTGCCCCGCGTAGTAAATCAGCAGGTTGTCGTTGTCGGTCAGCGTGCGGCGCAGGTCATCGAACGCGTCGAGCGTCTGGTTGCGCGTGGCATCGACCAGCAGCGTGACCTTGAACCCATAATCCTTCTTCAGTTCTTCCGCCACTTCTTTAGCATCTATCGCTGCCGTCTTGAGCGGTGTGACCGAACGGTAGTTATTGTTGCCGATCACCAGTGCGTGGTAATTGCCGAAATCGGTCTTGCCGCTCGCGGGCTGGCCAATCGGTTTGGCGCGTGTCGGTGCCGGTTCGCCGAGCGCCACAAGCCGGGAACGGGCGAGGCTTTCGAAGCTGCCGTTCGGGAACTTGCGCAGGTAGGCCTGGAAGTCCGCCGGGTTGGTGCTGTGTTTGACGCTGTCCCAGAAGGCAAGGTCAATCGCTATCGAAGAATCCAGCTGCGGTACCGATGCCGTGCCAGAAGCAATACTGTCCGTTGTGCTTGCCACAAACGCTAGCAGCGGCTCGGATTTATCAATGTGGCTGCCAAAATCAGCGATTGCTGCATTCCACGCATCGGCAGCAGCTTCTCCTATTGCGTTCCACGTGTACTTTGTTGCCTTAACCGATACGCTATCCAGCCGCTGCCCCTTATTATCGGCAAAAGATGCCATGATTTCCGTTACACCTTCTTTACGAATGCCCGGTGACATTGTTATTTTTATATCCAGTGACAACGCCAGCCCGCAACCATGCGATTGCAACTCGGCGAGTGCATTGATCGGTGTAACTTCGCGAAAACGGGATTGCAGCGTATTGGTGATGTCAGCGACAAGACGCTGGGAATCAAACCCTGACATAGCACCCATCGATCCGACGAAACTGCCGCGCATCCCATTCAAATAATCGAAGGTTTTATCGGTGTTCTCTGTCAGCAACACGCACAGTTTGGCTGTGGAATAAAATCGACTGGTCTTGCCGACCAATGATCCGCGAAGGTCTTCTGCCGCCGCTTGGCCGGACAGAAACACGCATGCAGCGAACAACGTTGAAATATATCCAAGATGCATGAATCTGGCCGGCCAACCCATTGGGATCAGATCGTCACGATGAGCAAAAGCGCTCAAAAATTTGCCTGCATCTAACCGGCAAGCCATATTGCTATTTTCTCCGCACGAAGATGAAATCTCCGCCCTCATGCCCGGTCTGGCGAATATCCCCGTATTGCGGAGTCTGCTGGGAACCGAGAATCACCTCGCGGCGCATCGACGAAAAGATCTGACTCATGTCGGCCACACCCGCATTGGATTGCAGTGCCCCCAGAAATGCCTTGGCGAATATCGAATGCTGTCCTCCGCCCGAATCCTCCACCGGCTCGAGTCCGCCCGAAGTCAGGGCGGTACGGGCACGCTTTTGCGCCAATCTGGAAAGGTCGTCAAGGCCGCTCATCTGAACCGACAAACTGCGGGTCAAGGTGCCCGCGTAGCAGCTATCCGCGACAACCAGCACATGTTTGGCCCGTGTCGCCCGCACCATATCGGCGAGATCCGAATTCGAGAGCCAGTTGGCACGGCGGTTCGCCTCGGCATCAACGGGCAACCAGAAACCGCGATCAGAATCGGTGTCCAGATAGCCGTGACCCGCGTAGTAGATAAGTAAATTATCGTTGTCGGTCAAATTGCGGCGCAGGTCGTCAAACGCGTCGAGCACCTGATTGCGCGTGGCATCGATTAGCAGCGTGACATTGAATCCATAATTCTTTTTCAATTCTTCCGCTACTTCCTTCGCGTCTATCACCGCGGTCTTGAGCGGCGCAACCGAACGATAGCTGTTGATGCCGATCACGAGCGCGTGGTAATTGCCGAAATTGGTCTTGCCGTTTGCTGGCTGCCCAATTGGTTTGGCACGCGCCGGCGCCGGTTCACCGAGCGCCACGAGCCGCGACTTGGCGAGACTTTCAAAACTGCCGTTCGGGAATTTGCGCAGGTAAGCCTGGAAGTCAGCGGGGTTGCTGCTGCCCTTGACGCTGTCCCAGAAGGCAAGGTCGATATTGGCCGGCGCAACTGACGGCGCTGCGATGGTTGTACCTGGCTCGGCATATTGGGGCAATCCGGCAACAAAGCTCGCGATGGCCTTCGAATTATCCAGGTTATCACCAAAGCTGGTCAGCGCCTGATTCCACGCTGGCAAAAATTTAAGGCTAGTATTCGGCCAGGGTACCGTCGATTTACCGACACCGGGCAACATATCAAGCCGCCCTCCCTTGTCATCTGCAAAGGTTCCGCTGATTTCCACTGAATTTGTTGCAAACGAAACAGTTCCAATCTGAACCTGAATATCCAAAGCAAGCGCTAGGTTGCACCTGTGTACTTGAACCTCATCAAGGGATTTCACCCGGATGGTCTCGCGGAAGCGTGAAGTGAAAAGTTCTGTCAACTCCGCAACGCGCTGTTTTGTGTCTACCTCTGATGCATAGCTGTCACCAAATGGGGTATTTGCATACATATTCCGGGCTTCATTGAGATGGCTCATCGCTTTCTCGGTATTCTCCGTAAGCATCAGGCAGAGTTTGGCCGAGGCGTATGTGCGCTGCGCCTTTGTGGGCGAGAGGGATTTAAACGGGTCATCTACTTTGGTGTACTGGGCAGGCGCGACACAACCGCCAAGGATTCCCAATGCCGCACCCAGGAAGATAAAACGTGAAACGCGCATCATCGACCGGAAATTGCTGTTCATTGCACACCTCATATCAAAACCTGAACACTCAGTAAAATCCTGCAGCTCTTTTCTTAAGCCTTGGCAGAATCCATATGCCAGCCTACAAGATTATTGGACTGAAAACATAACGAACCTGGCAAACGGTGAAATATTGTTCTCGTAGCGTCTAATGCTGACATCTTATTTCAGCTTGTCCAGAATGGCCGGGCGCCAGCCAAACAGATGCATGGACGCATGCCCGCGTATGGACTGCTCACCCAGATCAGCCAACTCGGCAGATGCCTTTACCGTATCGGCCACGACCGACGAACAGATGACGGGATAGCCCAGCGTCTTAGTCATGCCCTCCAGCCGCGAGGCGGCATTCACCGTGTCGCCGATGGCGGTGTATTCGTGGCGCGCTTCGGAACCGATATAGCCGAGGATGGCTTCGCCGGTGTGTATCCCGATGCCGATGGCAACCGGCTCTACCCCCTGCTCGATCAAGGTCTGGTTAAAACGATGCAGGCGCAGCAGCATTTCCTGGGCCGCTTCCAATGCTTTTCTTTCCGGATGCTCAAGTGGCTGAGGCGCACCGAAGAAAGCCATCAGCCCGTCGCCGATGAATTTGTCCACCACGCCGCCATGTTTGTGTATCGCCTCGGTCATTTGCGCAAAATAACCGTTCAGTAGCTCGATGATTGCCTCCGGGGACGTCTGTTCCGAGCGTGCGGTAAATCCGCGGATATCCGCGAACAGCACACACACGCGCTGTCGTTTCCCCGCCCCGAGCTGGACATTGCCGGCCAATATCTCATTCATGACCACCGGGCTGACATGGCCGCCGAACGCCTGCTTCAGGAAACGCTTCTCCCTGAATTGCCGCAACGAGTCGAAGGCGGTTCGCCCCACGAACGCGACCCAGGCCATCCCCATGGCATCCACCGGCGGCAGATATTGTCCCTGCCACAGCCGCAAGGTGCTGAGCGCAAGAACGCCGAGGCTGAACGCAACCAGCGCGGCGCCCTTCGGCCACGCGCTCCTGCCCCACCAGAAAACCGCCGGCAACAATGCGAACACCAGCAACAGACCGGGTTGCGTCGTGGCGATTGCGCCCCGGTTCAACATCGAGCGCAGCGTCTGTGCGTGGATCAGCACGCCGGGCAAACGCCGGTTTTCCGGCTCCCATGCGGCAAGCGGCACCGGCAGTTGCAGCCGGTCGCTGAACGGCAATATCACGCCGAGCAGGACGGGCTTGTTCTGGAACACGCGCGCCAGTTGTGCGGTATCGCCCTGCTCTTGCCAATTCAGCACCTGAGTGAACGGAATGTACTGGAACGCCGCTCCCAGAGAATAGTCGATCATGCCGCTCCATGCGTGCCTGACGCCGAGCTTGGCGGACATCCCTTCCGACAGCGTCTTCCCGCGCGACTGGTTGGCGCATTCATTGCCGTCAAGCCGCCGTGGCACACCGTCACGGTCAAGGCAGACCAGCGGAAACGCCATGGCATCCGCCCCCGCCACCGCGACATAGGGCGAAAAAATGGGACGAATGTTTCCCTGGTCGTCCAGCGACTGGCTGAGCACCAGCGGGACCGTTCCACGCATGGCAATCAATCCCTGCAACAAGGACTGGTCGTAACCGGGAGCGAGGAACTGGTAAGAACGGTCAGGCAGGACGACATCCATCCCGACCACCGAAGGCCGCGCACCGGCCATGGCCTGAAAGAACTTGCCCAGATGCGGATGCCACAGCGCGAACGGTTCGCGAATCTGTTTGAATGTCGCTTCGTCTATGCCGACCACCACGACATCGTTGGCGAGCGGCTGCGGATGTTCGCGCAACAGGTTGAACTGGCGGTCCAGCACAAAAAGCTCCAACGGAGCCCATGCACGATTCATGTGAAGCGCCAGCCCCAGCGCCAGCACGGCCAGAAAACCGATGAGACGGGAATAGCGGCGCAGCTTTTGCGTCAGCTTCATGGCGCCTTGTTCTCTAGCGCCAGACGGATCGCCTGCTCGCGGCTGCGATAGGCTTCCGCCTCTGTGTGCTGCCCCAGCAGGTCTTTCGCCTCCGCCAGCCAGCGCAGGTCTTCGGCGATCTTCCTCGACAGGCCGAGCTGCTTGTCCAGCGACAGCGCCTGCTCGAACAACGGCACGGCTTCCGCAGCCGCTTTCAGGTGCAACTGTATTTCCCCGAGCAGTCTTTTGGCGTTCGCCAATTCGGCGGGTTGCCTGTTTTCGGCGATAGCTGCGGCGCGTTTCGCCAAGTCGGCGCTTGCCTGGATTTGTCCGAGCACGAAGGCTGAGCGTGCCTGAAGATTGGTGATCGCAGCCTCCAATGTGCAACCGCCGGCCTTGCAAAGGGTCTGCGCCTGATTCGCAAGATCGGCCGCCTTGCCGGGCTGCTTCGACAGCAGTGCCAGTTGAGCGGAACGCGCCGCCGCATCGGCCATCGCAGCAGCCGCAAACAGATGATCCTTGTTGGACAGAACAACTCGCAGCTGCGCCTCGGCCTGATCGTATTCGCCGCGCTCAAGATGAAGCTGCGCCAGACTCAGCAAGTTCGCCGCGATGCCGCTCGCGTTCTCGATGCTGCTATTGAGTTGCAATGCCTTTTCATAATACCGGCCGGACTGTTCGAGGTGTCCGTTGAGATAGGCTCTCTCGCCCTGGGAGGCCCACTCCATCGCCTGCTTGTGGCGGACGCTCCATGCGTCCGGATGGGATGCGCATCCGGACAGGATAACGAGCAACACCAGCCAGCAGAGATCAGGGATTGTTCGGGACATGGCTATCCAGAGGCAAGGAACGTTCTTCCTGAGGGGGCAACATATTGCGAACCGGCCAGCTGCCCTTGACGGCATTCACCACATCATGGGTATCCCGCAAAGTTTCGCGCCCCTCGCTGACGGCCGGTGGCAGATCCTCCGCCAGTTGGCTGGTGATCGCCTGCACGTCGGCAGTCGCTCCCTCGACATGGCGCAGACTGGTATCCATCCGCCCGATCAGGCGCGGCAATTCGGTATTCAGCGTTTTCAGCGTGTTCGACGCATGGGCAATGGCCGACTGTATCTGCTGCTTGTTGCGTCGCGTCGTATCGCTCACGTCTTCGCCGGCATCCGCCAGCGCAGTGGTGGCGCGCTTCAATTGCTGAACGGTTTGCTTCAGATCGCCGTCGGGGTTGTCGACGTAAGCCGTGATGCTTTTCACGTCCGCCAGAATGGGTTGCAACTGGTTGGCCAGCTTGCTGAGTTCCTCGCTGACATCGCGTGCCCGCTCAAAAGCGATCACCGCATTATTTTCGGCTATGGGGGCGCTTCCCGAGCCGGGCAATATCTCGATCACGCTTTCGCCGAGCAGGTCTTCCTTGGCCCAACGCGCCTTGGCGTCCTTATGGATCAGGTGCACATACTCGTCGCTCACCAGCAACTCCATGCTCACCCGCCCATCCGTATCCATCGCCAGCTTGCCCAGCGTGCCGACCTTGAAACCGTTCAGCTTGACCGCCATGCCCGGCACCATGCCTTTCGCGCTATCCGCAAAAGAATGCAACCGCGTGGTGCGCTGGAACATCCCCTTCTGCACCGACATGGAAACCATCGCAGCGATCACGATCAATGCGGCTCCAGCCATGAACCATCGCACCCTGCGCTCGCGGGCCTGCGATTCGGCATTTCCGGAGTCAGGGAACTGTTCCAGACCGGTTCTCATGCGTAGCTCACTGGATCGTTCAACACCGCATCGCCGGACCCGCGATACAACAATATCCGGAACGGGAAACGCAGGCGGAACACTTGCATCCAGTGCGATGCCTTTTCCTTTTCTGCAAACGAAAGGCCGTCGAATACCCCATCCAGCATCAGCACCTCCGGTTCCAGCAACATTGCCCGCACAAATCCCACCAGCCGCTTTTCATACAGGGACAAGGTATCCGGGTAGCTATCCATCAGACGCGGCAGACTTGCCCGGTCCTCACCGCACAGCACAAACAACAGCGAAGCATCCGCTGCCGCATGGCTGATATCCCGTGCGCGACATTCCAGCGGCAGGATCAGGTTCTTCCACACACTCAAATGACTCATCAGACCGCCGTCATGGTCGACCCTCACTGTCGTCGGGAAGGGCGGCAATCGGGCAAGTTCCCCAGCTTCCGCATCGTCCCCGACACGATAGCGCCCACCGGCCTGAAGGGCCGGCATTAGCTTGTCCGGCATTTTCACCTGTATCGTTTCCACTTCGGAGTACCTGGCATGATGACTACTCCGCCTCTTCCACCATCGTCAGCGCCGCGCCATAGGCATCCGAGCAAGCCTGCACTACCGCAAGCGTACGCTTGCCGGCACTGTTGCATTCGCTCTGCAATGCAACGGAAGGCGTGGATGTCACCAGCTGGATGCCGCGCTTGCCGCCCGATGTCGCAGCCACGACCGAGAACGGTCCGGCATTGACCATGGGCAACCTGGCAAGATCACGCGGCGCATCGGCGACGATAGCAAGGATGTGGTCTTTCCCGATCGGCCCTTGCGCGATGATTTCCCAACTGGCACGCGGGAACTGAACGGTCTGTCCCGCCTGAATATAGTTGTTGCCGTCCAGTTTGTTGGGGAAAAGCAGGTCGAAAGTCTTTCCGTCAGAGCCCACCATCATCAGATACAGGTAGCCTTCCTGGCTCGAACGGACACTGAAGCTGAATTTGTCACTCCCGATCTTGAGCCTGTTCTTGTTCGGTATGATTTCGACGGTCCGGCGATCATCCCTGCCGTTGAAAATATCCAGCAATGTGGCCGGCGCTTGCGATTCACGATGATCGACCCGGACAGGCGGCTGCGGGGCAGCGGCTGGCTGTGTCACATCGGTTTGAGTGGCGGGCAACTGCGGCACGGCAACCTGATCACCCGTTTGAGGGACGGCGGTTTGAACCGCTGCCTCTTGCGGCGCGTCGGAACTATCGCTCGCCAGCGTCATGACCAGGTCGGGATTCCCCGTCACGCTGATGTGGTGCGGCAGAAACCCTGCCACGTCTTTCAGCTGAGCATCGATCTTCGCCTGCGCGCAACTGCGGATCTCCTCGACCGTCAGTCCGCCGCTTCGATCCATATCCACCGCCTCGCCGGACATGCAGGCCAACCAGGCCTGGGTGGCGACCCCGCCCTTGCCCGGCTGATCGAGGGAAATCTCATTGTCTTTTGCGGCAGCGATATAGACATAATTCCTGCTGCCGCTTCCGGCTGTGCGTGCGGCCAGACCCAGGTTGCGGGTGATGACGTTCACCGGTTTTTCACAGCTGCTCTCCCCGCCCTTGCTCCAGAACTTCGGCGCGAACGCCGCACTGTTCATGCCGCGCACCGTGGCTCCGCCCGAATGGCAGGCATCGAACATGGCGATTATCTTTTGTGCCTTGCCGGAAAGCTGCTTGAGGCGCGCCTCCATTTCCGCATCGGTCAGGCCATAGCCGTTCACGGTCACCAGAGATTCGGCGCAACGCTCATCCGGGTCGCTGATTCGTTGCCTGCTCCCGTGCCCCGAGTAATAGACGAATACTTTATCGCCCACCGCTACGCGCTTGTCCAGTTCATCGAACGCCTGTTGCATCCCGTTCAAAGTCAATTGCCCGTCATGGAACTGCAAGATGTTCTCATCCTTGACGCCCAGCAGACGCGCGATCGAGCGGGCGCTTTCGCGATCATGCGCGACACCCTTCAGGCTTGGAATTCCGGCCTGGTAATCGCCTATCGTCATGATCAGCGCGTGGATCTCGGCACGCGCCGCACCGGATGCGATCAACCCGAAAAGAATCAAGAAACCAATCCGCCAATTTTTCATAGTCAGTCTTTCATCCAAGTTCCAGAACGATCGGAGTCGGCATGCCTAGTTCGCATTCCCGGTGAGCTGGAATGCCGCCCAATAATACGGGTGTGCATATTTCTTCCGGGTATCCATCTGTGCCTGGCGCAGTGCCTCGCGCTTGTCGGCCTGCTTCAGGTTGTCGTAGAACCTCGTCATCAAATACGAGGTGGCTTGGTCATCCACTTGCCATAAGCTGGCGACAATGGTCGACGTGCCCGCATAGAGGAAGCCGCGCGTCAGCCCCACCACATCGTCTCCGTTGGCGATCTTGCCCAGCCCGGTCTCGCAGGCGCTGAGCGTGACCAGATCGGCGTCCAGCTTGAGCGAATAGAGCTTGTCCACAGTCAGCATGCCATCGTTCTTCGCATCCTTAGCCAACAGCAGAGCGGACTTGAGCGGCGCATCGGCATTAAATTCCCCGTGGGTGGCAAAGTGCAGATAGCGGAATGCGCCGCCGTATTCCCGGAAAGCCGCCTCATTGGCGGCTTTGCGCAGCAATACCTTGGACTGCGGACGGTTCTGGGTAATGGCGATGGCTTCTGCCTGGGCATAGGCGAGATCGAACTTGGGGTTGCCAAGGTCGGGATTGCCGAAGGCGAGAATGTCCCCCTGCTTGGCTGTCGGTTTGGTACGCAGATATTTGAGCACGCTGGCGCTGGGCAACATCCTCAAGCTGTAGCGTTCGATCATGTAGTCCTGCCCGTCGTGCAGGGCGTTGAACGGCAAGTAATGCAGCGGGCCATGCGCAACGATGATGAGTTTTCCGGCGCTGATCTGATCGGTGACGGGACGCACCAGTTGGTTGTATAGCTGCCTGGACAAGTCAAGATGACCCGCTGAATTGGCGCTTTCAAGATGTTTGCGATACTGGCGGACGTTGTCCAGCAGGCCGGTGCTGTCGAGCCGGACGGCGCTCAACCCCTTGGCGGTGAGGACGAAAGCGATCAGATCGGGCGCGTTATAGTAATACTCGATCAGCGCTTCGTCCTGAGGTATCAGCGTCTGGATTTCTGCGGCCGCCAGAGAGGAAACGTTGACCAGCGAGGACAGTTCGGGAGATTCGCTGCTCAGTTGCTGCCGGGCGCTGACCACCAGGCTGCGAGTCTGGTTCTTTTCAGGAACAGCACCCTGCAACATTTCCTGGCTCCGGGCTTCATCTGCCATCGCCAGCAACTGCTTGACCTTTTGCGGGTCTCCGCTTGCTACTGCAAAATCCTGCTTCGCCGCGAGCATATCCACCAGCGCCCGTGACTTGGAACGCTCGACATATTCGAATGCCTCGCCAAACTGCCCGTCGGCAAACAGGGTTGTGACCAGATGCTGATACACGGCCTGCTTGTCGCCGACGAAGCCGATCTTGCTGGTCTCGGTGTTGATGGTGGAGCGCTGCAACTCGATCACTTCCACGGCCTTGCGGAAATAGTCTGCCGCTGCTTTCAGATCACCCTCTTTCTTGGCGATGCGCCCGCGGTCGAACAGGATCAGCCAGTAGATATCGCCATTGTCGCGAATCTTTGATTTGCTCAGCAGGTTGTCATAACCCGCTTTGGCCTCCGTGAGATTGCCCGTTTCGAACTGGCATTTGTAGAGCAGGAAATCGGCAGGCAGTTGCTGGAATTCCCACATGCTCTCGCCGCGCATGGCCGAACCCGTCATCGCATCGGCAACGCCCTTCGCAAAGGCGTCGAATGCCCCGCCTTTGATTTCCATGAAATGCAAAGCCCGCTGGTAGTCGCCCAGAGAAACATAGGTTTTTGCCAGCCATACATGCTTATCGGTCGCCAGGAGGGTGTAAGGGTAAGCGGTGCTGATCCCTTCCAGCCGTTTGGCGCTTTCCAGGGCTTTTTCGCGGTCGCCGCTCAACGCATAGGCCAGCGTCAATACTCCAAGCGTGTTGATTTCTTGCCACCGCACCTGGTTCCAGTCCTTGGGTTTGGCCGCAACGCCCTTCTTGCCGTCCGCAATTGCCCTGTCATATTCCCCGACGTCCATATACGATTCGGCGCGGGCGATATAGAGCATGGGCGACACATCCTGTTCCAGGCTTGCCCCTGCCATGGCGGAACCCATTTTTGCCAGTCCCATCATGAACGGGCTTTCCTTTTCCATCTCCTCCACGTCCACCATATTGGTATCGCCGTTCATGACGTTTTTCTCAATCTGGTCGAGGCAGGGGAAAACCTTGTTGTACTTCTTCTCCTTCGCATAAGCCATGCACAAGGGAAACAGCTTTACCGTCTTGGCCTTGGTTATGTCGGGGACATCCGCCAGGGCGGCTTTCTCAAGATCGCCGTAGCGCGCGCCGGTCAGTGCCTCCATCTTCGCTCCCATGGACATGCAGCCGGACAGGAAAAGCGCCGCAATAAAGGCAATGGTAATTCTGAGGTTCGGTAGCATAATTTTCCTCCCAATAAGTGTTAGCGGAATTCTCCCGCTATTCATCACGGATTCCCAACCAGTTCGAAAGCGCTATTGCCGATGCTTCAGGGCGATTGATTCAGCGATGGCCGCGAACTTTCCTGCAACGACTTCCTGCAACAATCCCGTACCTTGATCGTTCTCCTGGCGATGCACCATGGTTCTTGCCACCGCATCGCCCTGTGCGCGCGAGTCGCGCAATGTGACGAGCAGTTTCTCTTCCCCGGCGTCCTGGTCGAACTGGAAGAAACTGTCCTTTTCCAGCGGCAGGATCACCGGTACGCCGGATTTGATTTTCACGATCTGTCCGGCATCTGCCGGATAGAGCCGGCTGCGCTTGCCCTGCGGGTCGATGTTGTCGAGAGAAAGTTCGCCTTCGAAAGTGGAGCCGAGGCGGATGCGGAATTTTTCCCCGGACTTGAAACCTGCGCTCAAGGGACGCACCGCCAGCGTCTCCCCATCCGGTTGGAGAACCAGCAGCGCAAGCATGACACCCTGATAATTTTCCTTGCCATTTTCCACTGACAGCGGAGCGGTAGGCGCCTTTTCTGTCACGTTGGGGATTATCGGCGTTACTCCCCCCTTCCGGGCGGGCGCCAGCGATGCTGCCCCGGGCGCTGATACTGCCGCAGCCCGCGGCAGCATTGAAGAGAACGACATGCCCTGAAACATTTTCTCCGCAGCCCATTGGAAGAAAATATCGAATGCCTTCGACGCCGCGAACTTGATCAGGATGCCCCAGATGAATTTGGGTTGCACGGATTCTGGATCGGCCGGTTTTTCATCGGCCGACTTTGCGTTTTCCCGTACCGGCGAATCCGCCGCCGCGACCGGCGGCGCCAGAAACAATGCGATCATGCCAAGCGCCATGCGACGGCGCCATACCGATGGAATATTCGACATCATGACATCCTCCTGTTTTTCGCTATGCCGTGTCCGGGTTGGCCAATATCCGCTGGATTATTACCCGTGCTGATATCTATCGCCTTGTTATTCGATCAGCGCCGAAAGCAGCACTGTTCCTACATCCAGCAGACCCAATGCCAGCAGGCTGCCGGTGAATGCTTCGCTCCCTGCCTGCGCCAGGCTTTTGGCATCCCGTTCGATCGCCAAACCATGGTAGCAGGATACCAGTGCCACCACGCCGCCAAACAGGCTGCATTTCAGAATGGCGATCAGCATGCTTAGCGGATTCATGATTTCAAAGAAACGCGCCAGTTGGGGCAGGAATGCGAAATCACGCATGAATGAGGCGACCAGCATTCCGCCCAGCAGGGCGCTGGCCATGAAATAGATCGCCAGCAACGCGCTTACCAGTATCAGCGGGATCACGCGCGGAACAACCAGATAATCTGCGGCGGATATATCGATTGCGGCGAGGTGCCCCAACTCGCCGCGAAAACGCATCAAGGCCAGATCGGCCGCCATGGCCGGCGCCACCCGCGCGGCAACGAGAAATCCTACGGCCAGAGCGCCAGCCTCGCCGAACAAGGTCCAGCTCAACAGCTTGACCGGAATTTCTCCGGCGGCCCCAACCATGCCGACCGACTGGTCGATGATGACTGCGCCGGAAAGAATGCCGATTACTCCGACAAGCCCGAGAGAGCGAATGCCTGCCGATTCGATTTGCTTCAACATCTCCTCGCGCATCGGGCGCAACCTGAACAGGTACCAGCGGGAGATGCTGTAAAACAAGGCCAGGCAAGACCACTTGATCATGCCTTGACTCGATTTATCCCTGGCTGTCATGGCGAGGATGCCTAGCGGATCGAGCGTTCTTTTACTACCGCGTCATCCGGACGCTCTCTTGCCAACTCTTGCCAGATACGCCTTGCATCGTATTTGAAGCCATTTTCTTCCAGAAATATCGCATACAGGACACGCTCGGAAAACGAGGCGCCGGCCTGCGGTCTTTGTGACCGGATAGCCTTGGCGGCAGCACTGTCGGACACACTGAATCCCGCGCGCGCCGTCAGCATCTCGCCATTCCCGATCTCCGCCCTGATTTCCCACGCATAGAGCTTGCCTGCTTCCAGCAAGCCTTCGGCTGGCCGCCAAATGTTGCCCATCAAGGATGTCCGGTACAGGACGTTATTGCGGCTATCAAACAGCGTCAGGTCGTACCCCTTGTCAGTGCGTGGCCCTTCCCAACTGAAAGAGACGTCATCTCCGGTCAGGCGGCTGTCTACCGGGTCATTGAGACGCAAACCCGGCCGAGCCGCACGCATTTCATAAGCGGCTTGCGCAACGCTCTCGCGCTGGGCGGCAGTGAACTTTTTCGCCGTGGATGCCTGGGTCAACGGGATGACGCGCATCTCGCTCTTTCCTGGCCCGCTGCCGATCCGGTCCTGCTGTATCTTGATCTTGACCGGGCCGGTAAAACGATATTCGACCGAACTGGCAAAGAAGGTTACCGACAAATGCGCACCCGCCTCGATCTGGAGAGTCATGTCCGGTTCGAGATAGGCCAGCAACTCGATCTTTTTCTGTGTTCCTGCGATGGATACACCGCCGGCAATATCGGTCACCATGGCGACCGGTTCTGCCAGTGCAGCCCCTGCCGATAACAGGGAAAAAAGCCAGAAGGCCAAAATCGTCCGTGGTTTCATTTTGATGCCCTTCACGAATTGAACTCGCCTCGAAATATCCTCTTGCAGAGTACGGGCTTCATGCTATCAGCTTTTCCCGTTGCCGGGCATTGTTATGCCCTCGCTACCGCATCAGAACCCGTCCTGATACCGCGCCGTGATCGGGTAGCGCCAGTCCTTGCCGTAGCTGCGCTCGGTGATGCGGATGCCGACGGCGGACTGGCGGCGCTTGTATTCGCTGATGCGGATCAGGTGCACCACGCGACGTACGTCGGCTTCGGCGTAGCCGCGCGCGATGATCTGTGGGATGGCCATATTCCTTTCGACGTAGCATTCCATGATGGCGTCCAGCACCTCGTAGGGCGGCAGGCTGTCCTGGTCGGTCTGGTCGGCGCGCAGTTCGGCGCTGGGCGGGCGCGTGATGATGCGCTCCGGGATCACCTGCCCCAATGTGTTGCGGTAGCGCGCCAGCCGGTACACCAGCATCTTGCCGACATCCTTCAGCACCGCGAAACCGCCCGCCATATCGCCATACAGCGTGGCATAGCCCACGGTCATCTCGGACTTGTTGCCGGTGGTCAGCACCAGCGAGCCGAACTTGTTGGACAAGGCCATCAGCAGGTTGCCGCGGATGCGCGCCTGCAGGTTCTCTTCGGTGGTATCCGCCGCGCATCCGGCGAAGGTGTCCTGCAATGCGGATAGGTAGCTCTGGAACATCGGCTCGATGGAAAATTCGTCGTAGCGCACCCCAAGTATCTTCACCATCTCGCGCGAATCGTCCAGGCTGATCTGCGCGGTATAGGGCGACGGCATCATCACCGCGTGGACCTTGTCCGCTCCCAGCGCATCCACCGCGACCGCCAGCGTCAACGCGGAATCGATCCCGCCGGACAAACCCAGCAATACGCCGGGGAAGCGGTTCTTGACTATATAGTCGCGCACGCCGAGGCACAGCGCGCGGTACACGCCGGCTTCCTCGCTCAATGGTGTGACTTTCTCGCCGACCGGGCGCAGATCGCCCTGCACTTCCAGCAGCAGCAGACTTTCTTCGAAATGCACGGCCTGCGCAGTCAGCGCGCCGCGGCTATCCATGGCGAACGAACCGCCGTCGAACACCAGCTCGTCCTGACCACCCACCAGATTGGCATACGCCACCGCCATGCCGGTTTCCGCGATACGTTCGCGGATGGCCTTGTAACGCGCCTCCTGCTTGCGTATGGCATAGGGCGATGCGTTCAACACCAGCAGCACTTGCGCGCCCGCCTTGCGCGCCAGTTGCGGCGCTTCCTGCTCCCAGATGTCGGCGCAGATATTGATTCCGAAGCGGATTCCGTCCAGTTCGAATACGCAGGGTTCGCTGCCGTGGTCGAAATAGCGCTCCTCGTCGAACACCGAGTAGTTCGGCAGTTCATACTTGAGATAAGTCGCCTCGACACGGCCGCCGCGCAACAGCGAGGCCGCGTTGTAGCGCCCGTCATCCTGCTCGTGCGGATGTCCGACCACCACCGCGATATCCGGCAGTTTGCCAGCCAGATCGGCCAATGCCCGCTCGCAGGCGTGATAGAAACCGTCGCGCAGCAGCAGGTCCTCCGGCGGATAGCCGCACATGCCGAGTTCCGGCGTGAGCAGCAGTTGCGCGCCCTGCTGTTTTGCCTGTTCGGCGTGCTGCAATATTTTTGCGGCATTTCCTGCCAGGTCGCCCAGCACGCTGTTGATTTGTGCGATTGCTAGTTTCATCGTTATGTTCGAAAACACCAGGGACGCGCATCTTACCATTGCGCCATGCGCTTGTTATGGGCAACAAAAAGCGGGCTGTTGCCAGCCCGCTCCGGTGTGGCGCGGCGGGAAAATCACTCGGTCACGCGCACTTTTTTCTCCACCTTGATTTCGGTACAGACCTCCACGCGGCGGTTCAATTCGCGCCCCTCGCGCGTGTTGTTATCTGCCATCGGCCTGGATTCGCCATAACCGACCGTAACGACGCGTTGCGCAGCGACTCCATTCTTGACCAGATAAGCCTTGACCGACTCGGCACGCCGCTCGGACAGCTTCTGGTTATATTCCTCGGTGCCGATATCGCAGGTATGCCCGCTGGATTCCAGTTGCACATCCGGGTATTCGTTGGCAAAGGAAACCACCTCGTCCAGCTTTTTGATCTCCCCGTCGCGCAACTTGGCCGAATCGAACTCGAAGTTTGCGCCTTCGATGCACACCGGCTTATTTTCCAGCAGCGTCTTCCAGGTTTCATTCGGAGCCGCTTTTGGGACAGGCTTCGGCTCCTCCATCTTCGCAGCCGGCGCGACCGGCGCAGGCGCGCCGAAGTAGAAATTCAGCCCGATGGTAAAGTTGTCGTTGCTCAGTTTTTGCGCGCCGGTCTTGGCGCTGGCGGTGGTGTATTCGCCTGCCAGGCTCCAATTGGGCGCGAATTTGTATTCCACGCCCAGACCGAAGTGGACATCGCCGCCGTCGATCGCGCCGGCGGCGCCATCGCCGTCGGTTCGAGCGTAGCCAAGTTTGGCATAGGGCAGCCAGTTGCCGGAAGGTACACCCAGTTTCGCATCTATGCCGTATGCGCTGCTGCCGTAGCTGAATGGCGCCGGATTGTGATCCGCGCTGCCATTGGAATCGATGAAGCCATTCACACCCAGCAGATAGCTACTCCTGTTCCAGTTATAGCCGCCTTCCAGACCGTAGCTGGTCGCGCTCTTCCTGTCCACGCCGGTCACCCCGGAACGGTTGGCGCCGATCTTGCCGCCCAGCCAGCCGCCATCGAATTCGCTGGCCTGCGCCGCAGGCATGGCCAGCAATACTGCTACCAGAACGATGCGCTTCATGTATTTTTTCATTTCTACTCTCCCTGAATGTCAGAGGCTATCCTCAACCTGTGGCGGCAGTGCCGCCACGTGATCCAATTCCACCTGCTCGATGCTGATGAAACGTTTCGAAATCTTCTGGCTGGTGGTACGCACGTCCTGTGCGTCCTCATGCGCCTGGCGGATGTGGTCGGCCAGCTTCTTCATGCGCTCGTCGAAGCGGCCGAACTCCTTGCCCAGCTTGCCCAGTTCATCCTTGATGATATGCACCTGCTTGCGCGTCTCCACATCCTTCATCACCGCGCGCGCTGTGTTCAGCACCGCCATCAGCGTGGTCGGCGACACGATCCACACACGCCGCTGCATGGCATAGTCTACTATTTCCGGATGATGCGCGTGGATCTCGGCGAATACCGCCTCGGCCGGCACGAACATCACCGCGCCGTCGGAAGTGACCTCGGGAATGATGTACTTGCCGGCGATGTCGTCCACATGTTTTTTGATGTCGGCCTTGAACTGGCGTTCTGCGACCAGTTTTTCTGCCGGATTCGCCGCGTCGAACATGCGGTGATAATTCTCCAGCGGGAACTTGGAATCCACCGCCACCATGCCAGTCGGCTCCGGCAGCTTGAGCACGCAGTCGGCGCGGCTGCCATTGGGCAGGGTGTATTGCATCTCGTAGGACTGCGGCGGCATGATGTTGCGCACCAGTCCTTCCAGTTGCACCTCACCGAACGCACCGCGCGAACGCTTGTCGCCGAGCAACTCCTGCAAACTCACCATGTTGGTGGTCAGCCCGTCGATCTTCTTCTGTGCCTCGTCGATGGTCGCCAGCCGCGCCATCACACTGACGAAGGTCTCGTTGGTCTTCTTGAAACCCTCGTCCAGGCGCTCGTTGACCTTGCCGCCGATTTGCTCCAGCCGTCCATCCACCGTCTTGGACAAAGTCTCGATGCTGGTCGCCAGATGCTGCGTGGCATTGCGGAAAGAGTTCTGAATCAGCTCCTGATCGGCGCGTCCCTGCTCCGCCAGCTTCGCCAATGTCTGCGCTAGCATCTCGGTGCGTAGCGTGTCCTGTTTGGCTTGCAGCGCGTTGATGGCATCGCGGGTGGCGCGCAACTCTTCGCCCACGGCGGTACGCAAACGCTCGGATTCCGCAACCTGTGCGGCAATCAGACGGTCGCCCTGTTTGTTCAAGCCGTCATGCAGATCGGTGAGCATGGCGCGGTGCTGCTGTTCGAGCACGCGCGCGACACGTGTCGGCTGTTTCAACTGCATAGCCAGCAGCACGACCAGCAGCAGCAACACAGCAACTATGGAAAGAATTTCCAGCATGATTGATCGGGGAAAAATATATGTGCGCAGTATAAAGCAGTTGAGGGGTATGCAGGTCTGGCTCCGCCCGACATGGCGGGCAGAGCCCGCCCTGCCAATGCCGTGCGCAGGGGCAAATTCATTCGCACCTACAAGAGCGACGTGTCAACGAAATGAACCCGGTTGCGCCCGTTCTCCTTGGCCTGATACATCGCCATGTCGGCTCGCTTGAGGACATCCTCCAAGCTGGCTTCATGGTTGATGAACATCTCCACGCCGATGCTTGACGTGCAATGGTGTTCCACTCTGGTTTCCGAACCGTCATCCCGTTTGCGTGTCAGCAGATAAGGTTCTGCCAGGGTGCTGCGTATCTTTTCCGCCACCCTGCCGGCCTGCGCGACGGATAGCGCCCTGTCCACATCCAGCTCGCTGAGTATCACCACGAACTCGTCGCCGCCCAAGCGCGCCACGGTGTCCATCTCGCGCACGCAATCCGTGATGCGGCGTGCCGCTTCGATCAGCAGCAGATCGCCCATCTCATGCCCGTGCGTATCGTTGAGCGCCTTGAAATTATCCAGATCGAGAAATATCACCGCGCCAAAACGCATGCTGCGTTTGCTGGCGGTCATCGATTGACCCAATCGGTCGGTCAGCAGCAGGCGGTTCGGTATTCCGGTCAGGGCATCGTAATGTGCGATGTGGCTTAACTCGGATTCGTGCGCCTTGATGTGGCTGATGTCGGAGAACACCCCGACATAACGCTGCCCCCTGCCCTGGTCGTCGCGGATAACGGCAATGGACAGCAATTCCGGATAAATCTCGCCGGATTTGCGCCGGTTCCAGACCTCGCCGCGCCAGACCCGGTTCTGCTCAAGTGACTGCCACATGGCCTGATAGAACGCCTGGTTCTGACGCCCCGAATTCAGCAGGCCGGGATCTTTGCCCAGCACTTCCTCGCGGGTGTAGCCGGTGATGCGAGTGAACGCCGGATTGACGTCGAGGTAATGGTTGTCCGCATCGGTGATCACGATGCCTTCCTGGCTGTTCTCGAACACGCTGGCGGTGATGCGCAGGCTCTCTTCAGCCCATTTGATCTCGCTGATGTCGTGACCGACAGCCAGCACCCCGACAGGCACGCCATCCGGCCCCAGTTCCGGCACCATCTTGATGACATGAATGCGCGGGCGACCTTCGGCCGGAACCGACATTTCCAGCGTGGCGCGCTCTCCACTGGCGGCGACCTGCAACAGCATCTGCTGGTATGCCTCGAACGGCCCCAATTCGACCGGCATTTTGCCAAGCTGATCGCGCAGAGGGGTGCCCAGCGTGCGTTCCAGGGCGGGATTGGCGTACAGCGTATGCGCCATGCGGTCGTAGCGCGCGATGTTATCCGGTGAATTCTCCGCCAAAGTGCGGAACTCCCTTTCCTGCGCGACCAGTTTCTCCTCGGCCCGCTTGTGCTCGGTGACATCGCGCCAGAGGGCGACGATCATGCGCTTGCCGGAGAGATGCAGGATGTGCGCGTTGATCTCGACATCGAGGATGCCACCGTTCTTGCAGCGATGGCGGTTGGGAAAGATCGCTCCGCCTTCTTCCTCGATCCGCCGCACGGCAGCAAGCAATGCTTTGCGATCCATGTCGACCTGGGTGTCTTCGAGGTTAAGCCGGAGCAATTCCTCATGCGTGTAGCCCAGCATGCGGCAGGCGGCGGGATTCGCTTCGACGAAACGCAACGTGTCCGGATCGATCAGTTCGATGCCGCTGTCCGCCTGATCGAACACGGCGCGGAACAACGCTTCGCGCTCTACCAGTTGATGTTCGAGTTTCTGGCGTTCGGATATGTCGCGGATGAAAGAACTTATCCCATAGCCGTCCGCTGTCTTGATCGGCGCGATGGACAATTCGATGGTGAATTCATGTCCGTCACGATGCAGCGCGGGTATTTCCATTCGTGAGTTGAGTACCGAGCCTTTGCCCGTGGACAGAAATTGCTGCATGCCGCGAACGTGTGCCTCGCGATAGCGCTCGGGGACCAGGGTCTCATGCATCAGTCTGCCGACGGCTTCTTCCTTGCTCCATCCAAAAATCTTTTCCGCCTGGCGGCTCCAGCCGGTGATGACTCCCCTCGAATCCATCAGAACGATGGCATCAAGCGCATTTTCAAAAACGGTATCCAGGAATTCCTTCTGTTCGCGCAAGGCGCGCGTGATCTTTTCGTTCTCCAGCGATGCCGCTTCCAGCTCCCGGGTGCGTTGGCGTACCTGACTCCCCAGCATGACCGATGTATGGAACAGGTTGAAATCGGAATCATGAGAACTGGAGTTGCGTTCGGCCCTGTCCATCAAGGCCTGGATGATCTTGTTCAGGCGTGCGATCTCGGCCTGCAAATCCTGCGCGCCCGCGCCGCTCAACGCTTCATCGTGCCCGGGCATATCGCGCTTATCCGTTTGATGCCGGGGCGTCGCCGATGGCGACCCCGGTTAAGGTCTGGTTGACGTGTACACCGTGGAACTGCTCGCCGTAGCTGCTGAAACCCACGGTGTTGTTGGCGCGGAATATTTCCGCGACACGCTCCTTCTGGCCGTTCTGGCTGATCTCCTCGTTGCGCAGGATGCAATCGCAGCCGAACACGAGTTGCGGCTGACCGATCTCTTTGCGGATATTGTCGAAAGCCTGCTGCAGTTTGTCTGCCAGATCCCGTCCGTGTGCCAGCCGCAGCACCACGCCCTCCTCGATGGCGCAGTAAAACTTCAGGCTGCCGTCGGGGGGCATTTTCTGGATGGCGCGCACATAGTCCGTGCCATCGATCACCACCACCAGCGGCGAGGCGGCAAACCGCCCGGGATTCAGTTCGGATACTGCAACCCCGACCAGTCGCGCATATTCTGCCGCAGCCGGAAGGCCGTTGATCTCCTTGACGATGCGCATGGCGGGATCGGCTGCGGTGACCACCAGCCGCTGGTCGCTGGATACAAAGTGCTGCGTCATGAACATCCTGAAAGGCAAAGCAGTGTTGATCAGGATCAGCACTGCGCTGTCGGCATGGAAGCGGCCATCGCAGTAAACCCAGGTCTGTACGAAATTTCCATCGTCGCCTGCCGACCCGCCGAACAACGGGATACCGCCGATCGCCGACTGCAAGGTATGCGCAACCGGCTCTTCGCGCATCGACAAGCCGTCGATCAGCAGCAGGGCGAAACTGTTTGCCGGGCCTGCTTGCGGTGCTTTGCTTTCCAGCCTTTGCAACAGTGCCTGCGAAAAATCATACCCTCTTGCAATGTCGAAACCGTCCAGGCGATCCAGCAATCCGCTGGCGGCGTAAAAACTGCCTGCCGCAAAACTGGCCCCGGTAAGACTGTGCTGGCGATAACCGCCCGGCCCGATCTCACCGGCTGTGGTGCAGCCCACCACTTGAATCCCGGCAAACAGACGCTGCATTTCCGCTGCCAGCACCTCAAGATCGAATTCGCTGGAACAGAAGAAGACCACCAGTTCCATGTCCGGCTGCGCCACTGCCGCGTGAAATTCCTGCACGGCCTGGCGTGCATCCAGAGCCGAAGATTGCGCGATACGAATAGCATGATTGACCATATCTCCACCTCCGTTGCAACAAGTCACCGTTCTTATGTCCTGCCTCAACGATCTTGGGAATCAGTATAGTCCAAGCTGGAAAGACAAGGGACGCCGAAGCGTCCCTTGTCGTCACAACGTCCCGGCAAAATCAGTCAGCCGCGCGCAAGGAACGCTTGCGGTCGTGCTCCTTGAGGAAGCGCTTGCGGATGCGGATCGACTTGGGTGTCAGCTCGACCAGTTCGTCGTCGTCGATGAATTCCACGGCGGATTCCAGCGTCAGGCGGATCGGCGGGGTCAGGCGCACCGCTTCGTCGGTGCCGGAGGCGCGCACGTTGGTGAGCTTCTTGCCCTTGATCGGGTTGACGATCAGATCGTTGTCGCGGGAGTGGATACCGATGATCATGCCTTCATACAACTTGTCGCCGGGAACCAGGAACATGCGACCGCGATCTTCCAGATTCCACAACGCGTAGGCGACGGCCTCGCCGTCTTCTGCCGAAATCAGCACGCCATTGTGGCGGCCCGGCAGATCGGCCTTGACCGGGCCGTAGTCGTCGAACACATGGCTGATCAGACCGCTGCCGCGCGTCATGGTCATGAAGTCGGACTGAAAGCCGATCAGGCCGCGCGCCGGAATATGATATTCGAGGCGGGTGCGGCCCTGGCCGTCGGATTCCATGTTGGTCAACTCGCCGCGACGGCGACCGATCTCTTCCATCACACCCCCCTGATGGCTATCTTCCAGATCGATGGAAAGATTTTCATACGGCTCGCATTTCTCGCCGTTGACCTCTTTGTAAACCACGCGCGGCTTGCCCACGGCCAGCTCGAAACCTTCGCGGCGCATGTTCTCCAGCAGGATGGTCAGGTGCAATTCACCGCGACCGGAGACGCGGAACACGTCCGCATCGGCGGTATCTTCCACGCGCAGCGCGACGTTGGTCAGCAACTCCTTGGTCAGGCGGTCGCGGATCTGGCGGCTGGAAACGAACTTACCTTCGGTGCCGGCCAGCGGCGAGCTGTTCACCATAAAGTCCATGGTCAGCGTCGGCTCATCCACCGCGAGGATAGGCAGGCCGACCGGGTTGTCCTTGTCGCAGATGGTGACGCCGATACCGATCTCATCCAGACCGGAGATGATGATGATGTCGCCCGCTTCGGCGCTTTCCACCGGCACACGGTCCAACCCTTGGAAACCGAGCACCTGATTGATACGACCCGAGCCGACTTGATCGCCATGGTTCATCACCACCACTTGCTGGCCCGGCTTGATGCGGCCATTCAGCACGCGGCCGATGCCCAAACGACCGGTAAAGGTGGAGTAATCCAGCGCGGCCAGTTGCAACTGCAACGGCGCATCGGGGCTGCCCGGTGGCGGAGCAACATGCTTCAATACAGTGCGGAACAGCGGCTTCATGTCGGCAGCAGATCCGCCATTGGAAGGTGCATCTTTCAGGTCCAGACAGGCCCAGCCGTTCAGGCCGGAAGCGTAAATCACCGGAAAATCGAGTTGCTCATCGGTCGCGCCCAGCTTGTCGAACAGATCGAAGGTCTGGTTCAGCACCCAATCGGCGCGTGCGCCCGGACGGTCGATCTTGTTGATCACGACGATAGGTTTCAAACCGAGTGCCAAAGCCTTCTTGGTCACGAAACGAGTCTGCGGCATCGGGCCTTCCACCGCATCCACCAGCAGCAGCACACCGTTCACCATACCCAGCACGCGCTCCACCTCGCCGCCGAAGTCGGCGTGCCCCGGTGTGTCGACGATATTGATATGCGTGCCTTCAAATTCGATGGCGGTGTTCTTCGCCAGAATGGTGATGCCGCGCTCTTTTTCCAGATCGTTGGAATCCATCACGCGCTCGTCCACCTTCTGGTTCTCGCGGAAAGTGCCGGATTGGCGCAGAAGTTGGTCCACCAGCGTGGTCTTGCCGTGGTCGACGTGGGCGATGATGGCGATATTGCGAAGTGCGCGGGACATGAAGTGCTACCTGACTGGAATTCGAAGGGCGCGCATTCTAGCACAAGGGATGCGGTCATCCCCCACAACTTGCAGATCGGGTTACGCCCGCATGCGGGCTAACCCGACCTGCGATCGCATCAGCCGCCCATATCCATCATCAACTGGTTGATACGCTTGACGAAAGTCGCCGGGTCGTCGAGCTGTCCGCCTTCGGCCAGCAAGGCTTGGTCGAACAGCACCGCCGCCCAGTCGTCGAACTTCTTCTCCTCGGATTTCAGGCGCAGCACCACCGGATGCTGCGGATTGATCTCGAGGATGGGCTGCGAGACCGGCGCCTGCTGGCCTGCGGCCTTGAGCATGCGCGCCAGATTGCCGCTCAAGTCATGCTCTTCGGTCACCAGACAGGCCGGGGACTCGGTCAGACGGTGCGTGACGCGCACTTCCTTGACGCGCTCGCCGAGGCTGGCCTTGATCTTTTCCGTTAACTCCTTGAATTCGCCGGCTTCCTGCTCCTGCGCCTTCTTCTCTTCCTCGTCTTCCAGCTTGCCGAGATCGAGCCCGCCCTTCGCCACCGAAGCAAGCTGCTTGCCGCCGAATTCATTGAAATAGCCCAGCATCCATTCGTCCACACGCTCGGACAGCAGCAGCACCTCGATACCCTTCTTGCGGAACACTTCCAGATGCGGGCTGTTCTTCGCCGCGTTGAAAGTCTCGGCGGTGACGTAATAGATCTTCTCCTGACCTTCCTTCATGCGCGCGATGTAGTCCGCCAGCGATACGGTCTCGTCCGGCGTGTCGGCATGGGTCGAGGCGAAGCGTAGCAGCCCGGCGATCTTGTCCTGATTGGCGGTGTCCTCGCCGACGCCCTCTTTCAGCACCTTGCCGAACTCCGCCCAGAAGGTCGCATATTTCTCCTGCTCGTTCTGTGCCATGTCGGCCAGCAGACCCAGCACCTTGCCGGTACAGCCTTTGCGAATCGCCTCGATGTCCTTTGATTCCTGCAATATCTCGCGCGACACATTGAGCGGCAGGTCGGCGGAATCCACCACCCCGCGCACAAAGCGCAGGTACAGCGGCATCAGCTGCTCGGCATCGTCCATGATAAACACGCGGCGTACATATAGCTTGATGCCGTGGCGCGCGTTGCGGTCCCACAGGTCGAACGGCGCATGCTTCGGGATATAGAGCAACTGGGTGTATTCCTGCCGCCCCTCGACGCGCGCATGGCTCCACGCCAGCGGGTCGTCGTAATCGTGGCCGACATGCTTGTAGAACTCCTTGTACTCCTCCTCGCCGATGTCGCTCTTGCTGCGCGCCCACAGCGCGGAAGCCTGGTTGACGGTCTCTTCTTCGGCGGTGATCTCCTGCTTGCCTTCCTTCCACTCCTCCTTGAACATCACGATGGGCTGGACGATGTGGTTGGAGTATTTGCGGATGATCTCGCGCAGCTTGTAACCAGCCAGCAGGTCGTCCTGCCCCTCGCGCAGGTGCAGCGTGATCTCGGTGCCGCGCGCGGACTTTTCCACCATCTCGATGGAGAACTCGCCGCCGCCGTCGGACTCCCAGCGCACGCCCTGACCGGTATTCTCGCCCGCGCGGCGGGTCAGCACCGTCACCCGCTCCGCCACGATGAAGGCGGAATAGAAACCCACACCGAACTGGCCGATGAGGTTGGCATCCTTCTGCTGGTCGCCGGACAGTTTTCCGAAGAACTCGCGCGTGCCGGACTTGGCGATGGTGCCGAGATTGGCGATCACCTCGTCGCGGCTCATGCCGATGCCGTTGTCGCAGATAGTCAGCGTGCGCGCCGCCGCATCATGGGCGATGTGTATCTTCAGGTCGCTGTCATCCTCGAACAATGCGGCATTGTGCAAGCCCTCGAAACGCAGCTTGTCGCAGGCGTCCGATGCATTGGAGATCAGCTCGCGCAGGAAAATCTCACGGTTGGAATACAGCGAGTGGATCATCAGCTGGAGCAGCTGTTTCACCTCGGTCTGGAAGCCCAGGGTCTCGCGGTTGGCGGTTGCGGTTTCGGTCATGTTTACTCCGTTGGGTTTAAAGATGTCCGCATATTTTGGGGTACGTCAGTAGAATTTCAAGGGGCGGGAAACAAAGATCATGGCTCGAAGAAATGCACCCGGTTGCGCCCCGCTTCCTTGGCCTGGTACATCGCCATGTCCGCCCACCTGATGAGGTCGTCCTGACTGGTTCCGTGATTGGAGAACAGCACCACGCCGATGCTCGAGGTGCAACGATGCTCGATGGAGCGCGGCTCCAGCCCGCCCTCCTGCAAGATGCTCAGCACGTAGGGTTCGGCCAAGGCGAAGCGGATCTTCTCGGCCACCGCACCGGCCTGGAGTGCGGACGCCTCCTTGTCGGCGGAGAGTTCGGCCAGCATCACGATGAACTCGTCGCCGCCGAAACGCGCCACGGTGTCCGCCTCGCGCACGCACCTTTCGATGCGGCGCGCCACTTCCATCAGCAGCAGGTCGCCCGCTTCGTGCCCATAGGTGTCGTTGAGCGGCTTGAAGTTGTCCAGGTCGATGAACATCAGCGCGGCATAGCGGCCGCTGCGCTTGCTGGCCGACCTGACTTGTCGCAGGCGGTCGAGCAGCAGGCGGCGGTTGGGCAGATGGGTCAGGCTGTCGTAAAAAGCCAGGTAGCGGATCTGTTCATCCGCCTTCTTGCGTTCGCTGATGTTCCGGGTCACGCCCAGTACGATCAGTTCGCCGGCCGCATTCATGGCGTAATGGGTCGTCATCTCGGTCCACACCGTCGAGCCGTCGCGGCAAAGCAGCTCGACCTCGTCCGTGTAGGTCTTTTCTTTGGCCGAGCCGTCCAGGAACAGTTTGCCGCGTTCGTCCATCTCCTTTTGGACAGCGTCATAAGAACCGGCCGTCACCGTCTGTTCCAGCGGCTGTGCCATGACTTCCGCGACGGTATAACCGCGCAATCTCTCGACGGACGGGCTGACGTAGATCCAGCGGCCCGTCTCGAGATTCAGTACCCAGATCACATCGGAAATATTGTCGGCGAGGAAGCGGTATTTCGCCTCGCTCTCGCTCAGCAGGTCTTTCTGCCGCTCGAGCGCATCCAGCATGCGGTTCAGGTGGCGCGCCAGCACGCCGATCTCGTCATCGCGCCCGACATCCGAGCGCAGCTCCTCGCGCCCATGTTCGACCTCTTCGGCGACGTGCATCAGGTGATCCAGTCCGCGCGTCAGGCGGCGCGCCAGCAGCAGCGCGACCAGCGACACTGCGGCCACGGCGAACAGCAGCAGCTCCGCCCATACCGTGGTCAGCGCGGCCAGGTTCGCATTGGCGGAATCCCGCGACATGTCGACCCGCACCCAGCCCAGATGGCGTCCGCCCGCCAGCACCGGATGCGCGACGGCAATAAAGTTCTTCCCGCTTGCCAGAATGAGTGTGTTCCTCTCCGCCGAGTCCAGCATGCCGCGGTTCAGCGCATCACTCACAAAAAATCCGGCTTCGTCCGGGTTGGTCGAGGCCAGTACCTCGCCGCGCAGGTTCAGGAAATAGGCGCGCTGCAGATCCGGCGTCCGGACGAAACCCTGCACCACCTCCTGCAAGCCGACCAGGTCGTTGGCCAGTGTCCAGGAGGTTCCGCTGATGGAGAGCGCACGCGCCAGCGAGGCCGCGCGGTCATCGGAAGAACGCAGCAGGAAATCGCGTTGCTGGTCGAGTATCAGATAACCGAAACCCAGCAACAGGGTGAGCGAGGCCAGGCCGAACCCGGCGACCAGTTGCCTCCGGATGGAGCCGCACCACAACAGGCCAATCAACTTGCCGAATCCCATTGCGTTCACCATTCGACCGGACGCACGGTTTTGGAAAAGACCTTCAGGTAATCCCGCACCGGCTGAAAAGTCTTGTCCGTCGCCGCATCAAAACTGGAGATCGGCAGGCGGGCGAGCATCTCCCTGCCCTGCGCGCTTTCCTTCAATCCGAACAACAGCGCGCCGAATTTGTCCGCCAGTTGCGGCGGCACATCGTTGCGTACCACCCAGCCGTTATTGGGCAGCGTTCCGGTCTGCCACTTCACTTCGAGTTGCGCGGCCAGATCGGGATGTTCCTGCTGGAAGGTGATCCACGGCACCGGCCAAGTCGCCCCGGCAGCCACATGGCCGCGCAGCACGTTCATGATGGAGGATTCCTGCGAGCCGACGTACAGGTTCTCGATGTCGCGGTTCACGTCGAGGCCATGGGTGTGCAGGTAGTATTGCGGCATCATGGTCGCCGCCAGGGCGATGGCCGACGGGTAGGAGACCTTCTTGCCCTTGAGGTCGGTCACCTCGCGGATACCGCTGTCCTTGCGTATCAGGATGATGCCGCGAAAGTTCTCATCGTCGCCCATCTTGCCGAACACGCGGTAGCCGTATTTGAGCGAGCGCACCGTCTGGTAGGGATTGGGCATGGCGAAATCGAAATGGCCGCTGTACAGTTTCTTGTCGAATTCCTCGTAGTTGCGCGAGGCTTCCAGCCTGAAGCTCGCCTCCGGGATGTTCGCGTCGAGGTATTCGACTATCGGGCCGTACACCTCGAACAGGCGCTTGGGGTTGTGCAGCGGATGGATGCCGACCACATATTCCCTGACGCTATCGACCGGCTGCTCGCTGAAAACGGGCTGATAAGCCGCCTCCTGATGCCCGTCGCAACCGGCGAGCAACAAGGCCGCCAGCAACCATCCCCATCGTTTCATCCCGCCCCCAATGCCCATATGTTTTTATGGTTACGCCAGCATGTTACTCCTGCGCGTGGCTAAATACCGCTGGCTTTTATTTCTTTCATCCGTATAATGCGCGCCTTGCCGCTACCAAGGCGGCATTGGTTCATCGTTTTCTGACCTATCTCTCGCGCGTATGCAAATCGCGCCTGTCAAAAAAACCCCGCCAGCAATTCTGGGTTTCCGGTTAGCAACGATGTTTTGTGCGCCGGTTTCATCTGCCCGTTCCAACGTGTAGTTTTACTGCCTGCGCTTACCTTTGGGAACTGAAAATTCGCCATGCCGGATCGAATCCGGCGGACGGAACGGATTCCCTTTGATTCTAAAAAAGGAAGCATCATGACATTTGAAAATCTGAAATTAAACGACGCCATTCTCAAGGCGATTGCCGAGACCGGCTACACCGAGCCGACGCCGATCCAGGCGCAGGCTATTCCCGAAATCATTGCCGGCCACGACTTGATGGCTTCGGCACAGACCGGCAGCGGCAAGACTGCCGCCTTCATCCTGCCTGCGCTGAACCGCCTGGCCACGCCTTCCGCGCTGCCCGGTAAAGGTCCGCGCGTGCTGGTATTGACCCCGACCCGCGAACTGGCGCAACAGGTCTGCGATGCCGCGACCAAATACGGCAAGAACATGCGCTTCAAGATCATCAGCATCCTGGGCGGCATGCCTTACCCGGTGCAGAACCGTTTGCTGTCGAGCCATGTGGATATTCTGGTCGCCACTCCGGGCCGTCTGATCGACCATCTGGAACGCGGTCGCATCGACTTCTCGCGTCTGGAAGTGTTGATCCTCGACGAAGCGGATCGCATGCTGGACATGGGCTTCGTGGACGACGTGGAGCGCATCGCTGCCGCCACGCCCAAGACACGCCAGACCCTGCTGTTCTCCGCTACGCTGGAAGGCGTGGTCGGCAATCTGGCCTCGCGCCTGCTCAAGGAGCCGAAGCGTATCAACGTTTCGGCAGCCAAGGATAAGCACGAGAATATCGAGCAGCGCATGATGTTCGCCGATGACGTGGCGCACAAGAACAAGATGCTGAGCCACCTGCTGACCGACAGCGAAGTGAATCAGGCACTGGTGTTTACCGCCACCAAGCGCGACGCCGACAGCCTGGCCGACCAGCTCTCCGCCCAAGGCCATTCGGTAGCCGCTTTGCACGGCGACATGAACCAGCGCGAACGCAACCGCACCCTGCTCAACATGCGCAACGGCAACGTGCGCGTGCTGGTCGCCACCGACGTAGCCGCGCGCGGCCTGGACGTGCGCGGCATCTCGCACGTGATCAACTTCGACCTGCCCAAGTTCGCCGAAGACTACGTGCACCGCATCGGTCGCACCGGTCGCGGCGGAACGAATGGTATTGCCATCTCGTTTGCCTCGAACCGCGATGCGCAACTGCTGAAGCGCATCGAACGCTACACCGAGCAAAGCATCAAGATGCATACCATCGAAGGACTGGAACCGAAATACAAACTGCGTACCGGCCCGTCTTCGGATCGTCCGCGCGGTAACGGCGGCCCGCGCACCGGCGGTTTCGGTGGCAATCGCGGCAACGGCGGCGGCCAGGGCTACGGCGGCAATCGCAGCTCGGCCTTCGCCGGCAACGGCAATAACGGCGGCGCCGGCTTCCATCACAGCGCGCCGGATAGCCGTCACGGCCATCCAGCACGCAAGGAAGGACATGGCGCGGGGCAAGGTTTCGGAGGTCAAGGCCGCAACCAGGGTTTTGGCGGTCAAGGCCAGCAACCACGCAGCCAGGAGCGCAGCTTCGGCAACAACGCCAATCGCGGCAACAGCGGTGCGCCGCGCGGCAACGGCGACCGTCCGAGCTTCTCGCTGGGTCGCGGGCACAACAGCAGCAACAAGTGGTAAGCGGTAAAACCTGAAACTCCGGCCGACTGCCGGGGTTATGCATGAATAAAAAAGCCCTCTCCGGAGGGCTTTTTATTTTCGTGCCTTTCGTGGACAGATGCTTTTTTCAGGTTCAAAGACGGTGGTGTTCGGCGGACATTTGCGCCAGCGCGCGGGTTTGCTCCGGTTGCAGCTGATCCCATGAGAAGCGCCACTCCCAGTTTCCATCCGCGTGGCCCGGATAGTTCATGCGGTGATCGCCGCACAATCCAAGCACGTCCTGCATGGGGAAGATGACCGTGTTCGCAGCCGAGGCGGAAATGGCGCGCATCATGTCCCGGTTGATCGCATGCCCGTCGCTGCGCAGGTAATGGCTTGCGAAATTCTTCTCATGTCCGGATGCGGAGTTCCACCATCCCAGGCTGGTGTCGTTGTCATGGGTTCCGGTGTAGGCGACCGTGTTGGGTATGTAGTGGTGCGGCAGGAAATAATTGTCTTCCCCTTCGCCGAACGCGAATTGCAGGACGCGCAGTCCCGGCAGGTTGAATTTGTCCCTGAGTTCCATCACGTCCGGGGTGATCACGCCCAGGTCTTCCGCGATGATGGGCATATCCGGTATGGCCTGATGCAGGGCTTCGAACAGATTTTCACCGGGGCCGGCCACCCATCTGCCGCCGGTCGCATCCGGTGCGCCGGCAGGTATCTCCCAATAGGCGGCGAATCCGCGGAAATGGTCGATCCGCACCATATCGACCAGCTTCAGCGCGTGTTTCATGCGCGCGATCCACCATGAATACCCTGTCTCTTCATGGGCGCGCCAGCGGTACAGTGGGTTGCCCCATAGCTGCCCGGTCTGGCTGAAATAATCGGGCGGCACACCTGCCACGACGGTCGATCTTCCCTCGCCATCCAGTTCGAACAGCTCGGGATGTGCCCACACGTCCGCGCTCTGATGGGCCACGAATATCGGCACGTCGCCGATGATCTCGACACCGCGGGCATGGGCGTAATTTTTCAGCTTGAGCCATTGGCGCGCGAAGCACCACTGGCAGAATTTCCAGAACCCGGTTTCATAGCTGCTGCTTTCCGCCACGCTGCGCAATGCCTGCGCATCCCGGTGCGCAAGTTCCTCCGGCCAGTCATTCCATTCCTTCCAGTCCTGCCGGGTGGCTATCGCCATGAATAGCGCGTAATCGTCCAGCCAGTCGCCTTCTTCTTTGCAAAATACATCATAAAGATACTTCATCTTATTGTTGCGCAAGGAAAAGAATGACACATAAGCATGCCGCAAACGATTCATGCGGAAGGGTCGCATGATGGCATAGTCCACCCGGTCCGGATGCAGGCCGGGTGGCGGGACGAGGTCTTCAGGTGTAAGCCAGCCATGCCCGGCGAGCTCCTCCAGATCGATCAGGAGTGCATTTCCGGCAAAGGCCGAACGGCACATGTAGGGCGAATTGCCCGCGCCGATTTCGCCCAAGGGGAGCATCTGCCAATAGCTCTGCCCTGCGTCTGCCAGCCAGTCGACGAAACGATAGGCATCCGCGCCGAAATCGCCGCCGCCGAACCGGCCGGGCAGCGAGGTGGGATGGAGCAATATTCCGCTGGTGCGCCTGGTTAACATGAGGATGCCTGACCTGGTTGAACCATGGAGCTATTCGGTTCCGCGGCGCATCGCCCCGCCCGCTTCGGGATGCCCGCCACCGAGGCTGACCGGCTCGGACAATCCCAGTGGCGGCGGCAGTTTCAGCAGACGATACAACTCGGTCAGGTTATGGCGGAACAATAGGTCGAAGCTGGCCACCGAGCTCGATGAGTTGTAGTCGCCGAACCACCAGAACCAGTCCGAACTTTCGCAGGAGCACAGCTGCTTTTCGGCGGCTTCCTGCTCGGCCTGGCTGAGCCGTCCGCTGGAGATGACCATGTCGAAGGCCTGCTTGGCCACGCACAGCAAGTCCCAGGCGCGATTCTTGTCCTTGGAGCCGATCCAGGTCGAGAAATTGCCGTAGACCCAACTGCCCGCAACGATGCCCGGCAGGCTGGACACGCGCGCGCTGTCGGTGCGAATGGAGTTGAATTTGAGGTAATCGCCGAAGGTGGTGGTACGAATATTCGGATGCGCTTCCAGTTCCGTGTACAGATCGTCAAGGAAGTAGAACGCGTTATACGGGTAGTATTCCCATGCGTTCTCGCCGTCCAGGATGATGCTGACCAGCGGCGTCTCGCCATCCGGGGCACGCCTGGCGATCTCATTGATCTGTTCGACGAAATGACGCGCCGCATCTTTGCCATGCCAACGCGAATATTCGAAACCGATCAGGTCGGACAGGCGGTCGTCGCGAAAGAAACAGGTCAGGCCATCTGCCCCGGTTTCCAGCCTGTAAGGACGATACAGGTATTGGGCACGATCCGGGACAGTCTGCCTGGCCTTGCGCAAGCTGTGCACCAGTACGCCTTCTCCGCTGGCGGCCCACTGGCAGCCCTCCGCCGCCATGATGTCCAGCGTGCTGTTCGAAATGGCGCCTTCGGCCGGCCACATGCCCTTCGGTGCGCTGCCGAAGCGTGCGGCATGGCTCTTCCTGGCTTTGGCGACATGCGCCGCGACGCGCGTTCTTCCCGCGGGATAACTGATGGACTGTGGCAAGGGCACCTCGGGCATGGCTTCACGGGCGCTGTTGAAGTCGATCAACAGCGGCGCCAGTGGGTGATAGTGCGGGGTTGCGGAAATCTCGATCTGTCCCGATTCGGCCAGCTTGCGATAGCGCGGAACCACATCGGAAATCAACTCGCCGATCAACGCGAGCAGTTGCCGACGGTCATCGAAGCTGAAGCCCTCGCATTTGCTCATCAGACGCACCACCAGCGGATATTCCCGGCGTATGCTCTCGCCACACCAGGTCAGGTGATACCAGGTCAGCAGATCCGCCATGTATTGGCCGGACAGGTAGGACAGTGCCACATCTCCATCCGGCTGCAGGCGGTTGAACAATTCCAGCAAACGCTTGTAGGCCGGATAAGGCGCGACCATCTTGGAATGTTCGCTGCGGAAGCAGGCGCCGAGGATCAGCCGGCGCTGCTCCCCGGAGAACGTCTCGGGGTTCGCATCCGCCAACAGGCGCAACAAGGGATCGCGCAATTGGCCGCCGGCGAACTGGTCTGCATAGTCTTCCAGCTGGTCGAGCAGCACCGGCACGAAATTCACCACGGCGCGCATCTTGGGATGCCGTTCCAGGTGATAGGCCATGTCGGTATAGTCCTTGATGGAATGCAGATAGGTCCATGGCAGCACGAAATCGCCGCTGGAATAATCGCGATAGTCCGGCTGGTGCATGTGCCAGAGAAAAACAAGGTCAACGTTTTTTTTCATGATAAAGAGCGCGCCGTCCGGCGGCGGGGCACGATCGTTTGGCTGGTTAACGGAATCAACGGAAACTATGGGTCTTCTGTCCGAGCGATTCCGGGGTGATGAGCGTCACGCCGTTCGGGCTGACATGGAAGCGTTTGCGGTCTTCCGCCGGGTCGACGCCGGCGGTCAATCCGTCCGGGATGATGCAGCCCTTGTCCACAATGACGCGCTTCAGGTTCACCTGCTGGCCGACCTTCACGTTGGGCAGCAATACCGAATCCTCGATGTTGCAGTAACTGTCCACATGCACATTGGAGAACAACAGCGAATGCCGCACCGTGGAACCGCTGATGATGCAGCCGCCGGAAACCAGCGAATCGATCGCCGCGCCGCGCCGTTCGTCCTCGTCGAACACGAATTTGGCCGGCGGCAACTGCTCCTGATAGGTCCAGATCGGCCATTCCTTGTCGTACATGTTCAGGTCCGGAATGACCTTGGTCAGCTCCATGTTGGCCTCCCAGTAGGCGTCTATGGTTCCCACATCGCGCCAGTAGGGTTCACTGCCGTTGCTCATGCCCACGCAGCTGTGCTCGAAGCTCTGCGCGAACACGCGGTATTTGCTGATCATGTGCGGGATCAGGTTCTTGCCGAAGTCGTGGTTGGAATGCGGGTCGTCGGCATCGCGGATCAGTTGTTCGAACAGGAAATGGGTATTGAACACATAGATGCCCATGCTGGCGAGCGACTTCTCCGGCTTGCCCGGGATGGAAGGCGGGTGTTCGGGTTTCTCGTCGAACTTCACCACGCGCGAATGCTCGTCCACTCCCATCACCCCGAATGCGGAGGCATCGGCAACCGGCACCTCCAGGCACGCCACGGTCATATCGGCCTTATGGTCAACGTGAAAGGCCAGCAGCTTGCCGTAGTCCATCTTGTAGACGTGGTCGCCGGCCAGGATCAGCACGAAATCCGGGTTGCATTCGCGCAGGATATCAAGGTTCTGGTACACCGCATCGGCGGTACCCAGATACCAGTGTTCCTCGTCGACCCGTTGCTGTGCCGGAAGAATATCGAGGAACTCGCCGAACTGGCCGCTAAGGAACGACCAGCCGCGCTGCATATGCTGGATCAGGCTGTGCGACTTGTATTGCGTGGCCACGCCGATGCGGCGGATGCCGGAATTCACGCAGTTGGACAGCACGAAATCGATGATGCGGAACTTGCCGCCGAATGGTACCGCCGGCTTGGCGCGCCAGTCGGTAAGCTGGTGCAACCGGCTGCCGCGCCCGCCGGCCAGCACCATCGCATAAGTGTTCTTGGTGATGCGGCTAACGAAACGCGATGCAGTTTCGCCGGGTGCTGGAAGGTATTTTCTTTGTACGCGGCTGACTTCGGTATTCATCTGGGCTCCCGCTCCACTTACCTTAATTGGGCGCACCCATTATCGTTTACAATCGTTCGCACAGACAAGAGATATGACGAGGAAGCCAAGTGGACATGTTGATCGAATCCCTGCTGCAAACCCGCCTTCACGACCCCTTCGGCCTGCTCGGCCTGCATCGTGAAGGCGCGGAATGGGTCATCAGGGCCTACGATCCGCATGCCAGCGGGATCGATCTGCTGAACAAGGGAGAATCCATCCCGCTCGAATGCCGACATCCGTCAGGAATGTTCGAGTGGCGCGGTACCGACGAGCCCGCCCGTCCCTACCGTTTGCGCGTGCACTACGGCAGCGCGACCCACGAAACATACGACCCCTACCAGTTTCCTTCGCATCTTTCGCCGCAGGACCTGTACCTGTTCGGCGAGGGCAACCTGCGCCAGGGCTACCGGATGCTCGGTTCGCATGCGGTCGAGATCAACGGCGTGCGGGGGGTGCGCTTTGCCGTCTGGGCGCCGAACGCCGAGCGTGTCAGCGTGGTCGGCGAGTTCAACGCCTGGGATGGCCGTGTGCATCCGATGCGTTCGCACGGTTCCAGCGGCGTATGGGAATTGTTCATCCCGGAAATCGCGCGGCACGCTCTTTATCGTTACGAGATACGCAACCGTAACACCGGGCAGATACTGACCAAGACCGACCCGTATGCGCAAGGCTACGAATTGCGCCCCGGCACGGCTGCGCTGGTTGCGCCGGAACACCGGCACCGCTGGCAGGATCTGGAATGGATGGAAAACCGCGCCCAGTGGGACTGGCTGCACGGCGCGATCAACATCTACGAAATCCACGCTGGCTCGTGGAAACGCCACCCCGACGGACGCTTCTACACCTACCGCGAACTGGCGACCGACCTCGTGCCCTATGTCAAGGATATGGGCTACACCCACATCGAGCTGATGCCGCTGTCCGAGCACCCGCTGGACGAGTCATGGGGCTATCAGGCCACCGGCTATTTCGCGCCGACCAGCCGTTTCGGCTCGCCGGATGACCTGCGCCACTTCGTGGACACCTGCCACCAGGCCGGCATCGGCGTGATCCTCGACTGGGTGCCGGCGCATTTCCCGCAGGACAGCTGGGCGCTGGCGCGTTTCGACGGCACGGCGCTGTACGAGCATGAAGACCCGCGCCTCGGTTTCCACCAGGACTGGGGCACGCACATCTTCAACTTCGGACGCAACGAGGTGAAGAGCTTTTTGATGTCCAGCGCGCACTTCTGGCTGGCCGAATTCCATTTCGACGGGCTGCGCGTGGATGCCGTCGCCTCGATGCTCTATCTGGACTACTCGCGCAAGGAAGGCGAATGGATCCCGAACAAATACGGGGGGCGTGAGAATCTCGATGCGGTCGAGTTCCTGCGCCGCATGAACATCATGGTGCATGAGGAATTCCCCGGTGCGCTGACGTTTGCGGAAGAATCCACCGCATGGCCCGGCGTGTCGCGCCCGACCTATCTTGGCGGGCTGGGCTTCTCCATCAAATGGAACATGGGCTGGATGAACGATACGCTGAGCTATTTCCAGCAAGATCCGGTGCACCGCCGTTACCACCACAACCAGATCACCTTCGGGCAGATCTACGCTTATACCGAAAACTTCGTGCTGCCGTTCTCGCATGACGAAGTCGTGCATGGCAAGGGGTCGCTGCTGTCCAAGATGCCCGGCGACGCCTGGCAGAAGTTCGCCAACCTGCGTCTGCTGCTTGCCTACCAGATGACCAGCCCGGGCAAGAAGATCAACTTCATGGGCAACGAGATCGCGCAGGGGCGTGAGTGGCAATCGAAATGGGAGCTGGAGTGGTGGCAGCTAGGTCAGGAATATCATCGTGGCGTACACAATCTGACGCACGATCTCAATCAACTCTACCGCAAGCTGACTGCCCTGCACGACCTGGATTTCCAGCATGAAGGCTTTTCCTGGATAGACTGCAACGACGCTGAGAATTCCGTGCTGTCCTACCAGCGCCGTGCGCGCGACGGTTCTTGCGTCATCGTCGTGCTGAACCTGACTCCCGTCCCGCGCAACCACTACCGTATCGGCCTGCCGATGCAGACCTCTTACCGCGAGATACTGAACAGCGACTCGAAGCACTATGCGGGCAGCGATGTCGGCAATGCGGGCCTGATCCATGCGGAACCGACCCCGTGGATGGGACTGCCCTGCTCCGCCGAACTCGTCCTGCCGCCGCTGGCGGTCGTAGTTCTCGTGCCGGAAACCTGATCCTTGGTGACAATGTTCAGCCAGGTCGAACATTAGAGGTACTCTCATGTCGAAACTCACGCAATCCCCCGCTTGGCGGGCGCTCGGCGCCCATTACGCCGTCATCGGATCCATCCACATGCGCCAGATGTTCCGCGACGACCCGGCGCGCTTCGACAGGTTCTCGCTGCGACTCGGCAACCTGCTGTTCGACTATTCCAAGAATCGCATCGACCAGGAGACCGTCGCACTGCTGACGGCACTGGCCAGACAGGCTGGCCTGCCCGCCGCCATCGAGCGCATGTTCGGCGGTGACAGAATCAACTTCACCGAGCACCGCGCGGTGCTGCACACCGCGCTGCGCAACCGCTCCGGGCACCCCGTGCCGGTGGACGGCAAGGATGTCATGCCGGACGTGCTACGCGTGCTCGCCCATATGCGCCGCTTTTGCGACGCGGTACGCAGCGGCAGTCACGTCGGACATACCGGCAAGCCCATCCGCGACATCGTCAACATCGGCATCGGCGGCTCCGACCTCGGCCCGCTGATGGCCTGCGAGGCGCTAAAGCCCTATGGCAGCGTCGAATTGCGCGCGCATTTCGTCTCCAACATAGACGGCACCCATCTGGCCGAGATCCTGAAGGGACTGGATGCCGCAACCACGCTGTTCATCGTCAGCTCCAAAACCTTCACCACCCAGGAGACCCTGACCAATGCGCGCTCCGCACGTGCCTGGCTGGTGGATAGGCTGAGCGATGAAGCTGCGGTAGCAAAACATTTCGCCGCCGTCTCCACCAACCTCGATGCCACCTCGCAGTTCGGCATCGACCCGGACAACGTCTTCGAATTCTGGGACTGGGTCGGCGGACGCTTTTCGCTGTGGTCCGCCATCGGCCTGCCCATCGCCCTGTTCATCGGCATGGATCGCTTCGAGGAACTGCTGGCGGGCGCGCACGAGGTGGACGAACATTTCCGCACTGCCCCGCCGGAGTGCAACATCCCGGTGCTGATGGGACTGCTGGGCGTGTGGTATGGCAACTTCTTCGGCTGCGGCTCGAACGCCGTGCTGCCCTACGACCAGTACCTGCACCGCTTCCCCGCCTATCTCCAGCAACTGGAGATGGAGAGCAACGGCAAGGGCGTGGATCGCGACGGCAATCCGGCGGATTACGACACCGGCATGGTGATGTGGGGCGAGCCCGGCACCAACGGTCAGCACGCCTTCTACCAGCTCATCCACCAGGGCACGCGCATGATCCCGGCGGACTTCCTCGCGCCCATGCGCAGCCACAACCCGCTGGGCGAGCATCACGCCATCCTGCTCTCCAATTGCTTCGCGCAGACCGAAGCGCTGATGCTCGGCAAGACCGCGCAGGAAGCGCGCGCGGAGCTCGAAGCGCAGGGACTGCAAGGCGAGGCGCTGGAAGCACTCCTGCCGCACAAGGTGTTCCCCGGCAACAAACCCACCAACACCATCCTGTTCGACCGGCTCGACCCGCACACGCTGGGCATGCTGATCGCGCTGTACGAGCACAAAGTGTTTGTTCAGGGCGTGGTATGGAACATCAACTCATTCGACCAGTGGGGCGTGGAACTGGGCAAACAACTGGCGGGAAAGATACAGGCGGAACTGCGCGGCACGGGAACCGCTGCGACGCATGACTCATCCACCAGCGGGCTGATGGCGCACTACCTCAGGCACCGCTAAAGGTCACTCCCACTCGATGGTCGCGGGCGGCTTGCCGGAGATGTCGTAGACGACGCGGTTGATGCCGCGCACTTCGTTGATGATGCGGTTGGAGACCTTGCCCAGCAACTCATAAGGCAGATGCGCCCAGTGCGCGGTCATGAAGTCCTGGGTCTGCACCGCGCGCAAGCTGACCACCCATTCGTAGGTGCGACCGTCGCCCATCACGCCGACGCTTTTGACCGGCAGGAACACGGTGAACGCCTGCGAGGTCTTGTCGTACCAGCTCTTGCCGTCGGCATCCTTGGTCGCGCGCAGCTCTTCGATGAAGATGGCATCGGCGCGGCGCAACAGTTCGGCGTACTCTTTTTTCACTTCGCCGAGGATGCGCACGCCGAGGCCGGGGCCGGGGAACGGGTGTCGGTAGATCATGTCATGCGGCAGGCCGAGCGCGATGCCGAGTTCGCGCACTTCGTCCTTGAACAGTTCACGCAGCGGCTCCAGCAGCTTGAGGTGCATGGATTCCGGCAGGCCGCCGACATTGTGGTGCGACTTGATGGTGTGCGCCTTCTTGGTCTTGGAACCGGCAGATTCGATCACGTCGGGATAGATGGTGCCTTGCGCCAGCCACTTGGCCTGCTTGAGCTTGGCCGATTCGCGCTGGAACACCTCGACGAACTCGCGCCCGATGACTTTGCGTTTTTGCTCCGGATCGGTCACGCCCGCGAGGTGCTTCATGAACTCGCCGCTGGCATCCACCCGGATGACTTTCATGTGCAGGTGGTTAGCGAAGGTCTCCATCACCTGATCGCCTTCGTGCAGCCGCAGCAGGCCGTTGTCCACGAACACGCAGGTGAGCTGGTCGCCGATGGCGCGATGGATCAGCGCCGCTGCCACCGAGGAATCCACGCCGCCGGACAGACCAAGGATGACTTCCTCGCTGCCGACCTGCGCGCGTATCTTCTCCACCGCTTCGGCGATGTAGTCCGGCATGTTCCAGTCTTGTCCGCAACCGCAGATGTCATGCACGAAACGGGCGATGATGGCCTTGCCCTGATGGGTGTGGGTGACTTCCGGGTGAAACTGCACCGCGTAGTAGCGGCGTGCCTCGTCCGCCATGGCGGCGAACGGCGTGGCCTCGTTGGAGGCAATGGCAGTGAATCCGGGCGGCAATGCCGTCACCTTGTCGCCGTGGCTCATCCACACGTCTAGCAGTCCGTGGCCCTGCGTATTGGTCTTGTCCTGGATGCCGTCGAACAATTTGGAATGCCCGTGCGCGCGGATCTCGGCATAACCGAACTCGCGCACATGGCCGCTCTCCACCTTGCCGCCGAGTTGCGCCGCCATGGTCTGCATGCCGTAGCAGATACCGAACACCGGCACGCCCAGCTCGAACACTACCTGCGGCGCCTTGGGCGTCTCTTCCTCGTAAACGGAATTCGGGCCGCCCGAAAGGATGATACCGGCAGGATCGAACGCACGGATATCCGCTTCGGTCATGTCCCATGGATGCAGTTCGCAATAGACATGGGACTCACGCACGCGGCGCGCGATCAGCTGGGTGTACTGGGAACCGAAGTCGAGAATAAGGATTTTTTTGTGCATGGTCAGAACCTGGGAAGGGTAAAGGGAGAAGGGATCGCGCCTGCGGCGCTCAAGGGTGAAGATGCTCAGGTTTTACCCTTCCCTCTTCCCCCTTCTCCCTTCCCCAATTAATCAATATGGTAATTCGGCGCTTCCTTGGTGATCTGCACGTCATGCACATGCGACTCGCGGATGCCGGATGAGGTGATTTCGACGAATTCGGCCTTGGTGTGCATGGTGGCGATGTCGGGGCAGCCGAGATAGCCCATGCTGGCGCGCAGTCCGCCCATCAGTTGGTGGATCACCGCCAGTACGCTGCCCTTGTATGGCACGCGCCCCTCCACGCCTTCCGGTACCAGCTTATCCTGGTTGCCTTCGCCTTCCTGGAAGTAGCGGTCGCTGGAGCCCTGCTGCATCGCGCCCAGGCTGCCCATGCCGCGATAGGATTTGTAGGAGCGTCCCTGGAACAGTTCGATCTCGCCCGGCGCTTCTTCGGTGCCGGCGAACAATCCGCCCAGCATCACCGCATGCGCGCCCGCGGAGATCGCCTTGGCGATGTCGCCGGAGAACCGGATACCACCGTCGGCGATCAATGGCACGCCCGTGCCTTGCAGTGCTTTCGCCACATTCTGGATCGCCCCGATCTGCGGCACGCCGACGCCCGCGACGATGCGAGTGGTGCAGATCGAGCCGGGGCCGATACCGACTTTCACCGCATCGGCACCATGATCCAGCAGCGCCTGCGCTGCGCCGCCTGTAGCGATGTTGCCGCCGACCACCTCGATCTGCGGGAAATTGTCCTTGACCCACTTGACCCGATCCAGCACGCCCTGCGAATGGCCGTGCGCGGTATCGACCACGATCACGTCCACGCCGGCCTCGGCCAGCAGGGCGATGCGTTCCTCGGTGCCCTCTCCCACTCCCACGGCGGCGCCGGCACGCAAGCGTCCAAGGCTGTCCTTGCTGGCGAGCGGATGTTCGCTGGATTTGAGTATGTCTTTTACCGTCATCAGGCCGCGCAGTTCAAATGCATCATTGACCACCAGCACGCGCTCGATGCGGTGTTTGTGCATCAGGTTGCGCGCCTCTTCCAGGCTGGCGTTCTCCCTGACGGTGATGAGCCGCTCGCGCGGCGTCATGATGTTGCCGATCGGCTGGTCGAGATTGCTCTCGAAGCGCAGGTCGCGGTTGGTGACGATGCCCACTACCAGCTTGCCCTGTACCACCGGTAGTCCGGATATCCTGTGCTGGCGGGTCAGCGCCAAGACGTTGCGCACGGTCATGTCAGGCGTGATGGTGATCGGGTCCTTGACGACGCCGCTCTCGAAGCGTTTCACCTTGGCGACTTGCGCGGCCTGCGCGCTGGCAGTCATGTTCTTGTGGATGATACCGATGCCGCCCTCCTGCGCCAGTGCGATCGCCAGGCGCGCTTCCGTGACGGTGTCCATCGCGGAAGAAAGCAGCGGGATGTTCAGGGTGATGTTGCGGGTCAGCTGGGTGCGCAGAGTGACATCGCGCGGCAAAACATTCGAATAGGCGGGGACGAGCAGGACGTCGTCAAAGGTTAAGGCTTTCTGGATGATGCGCATGGAACGACCCTCGGCAAAGGGCGCATTATACGCATGCCGGGTGGGGCAGTAAATCGCCCAGCGGGTGCGGAGGCGCGGTTTTTACAGCGCGGTCTCATCCGTTTCGCCGGTACGGATACGGATGACCTGCTCCACCGTCGAAACGAAAATCTTGCCATCGCCGATCTTGCCGGTATGGGCGGCCTTGATGATGGACTCTACCGCCGTATCGAGCAATTCGTCCGAAATGACTACCTCTACCTTGATCTTGGGCAGGAAATCCACCACGTATTCCGCGCCACGATACAGTTCGGTATGCCCTTTTTGCCGGCCGAACCCCTTCACTTCCGTGACTGTCAGGCCGCTTACACCCAGTTCCGAAAGGGCTTCACGCACCTCATCCAGCTTGAACGGCTTGATAATCGCTTCGATCTTTTTCATGGTGTGCTCCTTTGGTGTATTGGTTGTTCGGTGGATTCCATCCGGATGGCGTTCATTGTATCAAGATGTGGGCTAAACAATCATCCTGTCATGGCGACTAGCTGTCGATCAATTTCCGGTAACTCACTGACAGTATATCCAGTTCCTGCACCCCAGCCGGGGTACGCAACGTCGCCACCTCGCCTTCATGCAGCTTGAGCAGCGTACGCGCCAGCGGCGAGACCCAGCTGATCAGGCCGCGCCCGACATCCGCCTCATCCACTCCGACGATGCTGTAAGTGCATTCGCAGCCATCGCTGCCGCAAACCGTCACCGTCGCGCCGAAAAATATCTGGTCGCATTCCCCGCGCTGCGCCGGATCGACCACTTCCGCCTGCTCCAGACGCTTGCGCAGGAAGCGCACGCGCCGGTCGATCTCGCGCAGGCGTTTTTTTCCGTAGTGGTAATCGGCATTTTCGGAGCGGTCGCCGTTGGACGCTGCCCATGCCACCGTCTTGACCAGCTCGGGGCGTTCAATTTTCCAGAGCTGCTCCAACTCTTCCTTCAGCTTGCGGTATCCGCCGGGCGTGATGTAATTTTTGGCGCCGTCGGGCAGCCGGAACGAAGGTTCCAGCTCTTCGTCGGCACTGTCGTCTTCGCGGGTGAATGCTTTGCTCATGGATGAAGGTTATCCTGTACTGCGCCGCATAAAATGAAAAGGGCTGGAATGCTCCAGCCCTTCGGTGTTCTGGCGTCCCCTACGAGATTCGAACTCGTGTTATCGCCGTGAAAGGGCGGTGTCCTAGGCCTCTAGACGAAGGGGACGTTGATTTTTGCTAGCTCTTTTGGTGGAGGTAAGCGGGATCGAACCGCTGACCTCTTGCATGCCATGCAAGCGCTCTCCCAGCTGAGCTATACCCCCGGTACCTCAAAAGAGCGCGCATTATAGTGATGCCCCCCATGCTTGTAAAGCCGGGTTCCAAAAATGCATCACAGATGCTTCCGCATGCGCGCCAGCACGGTCTCGCGCGGGAATAACGCCAGCACCGCATCCACCGACGGCGTGTGCGTCTGTCCCACCAGCATCACGCGCAACGGCATCGCCAGCTTCGGCATCTTCAGGTTGTGGGCAGCCAGGGTTTCCTTGATTACCGCCGACAATGCCGGCGCTTCCCAGGGAACATCGGCAAGCTTTGCGGCCAGTTCGCGCAAGGCCGGCAGGACTTCCGGCAGCAGATGCACGTCCAGCAAGTCCTGCGCCGGATGCACTTCGATATAGAACACCTCGGCCTCATCCGCCAGTTCCAGCAGCGTCGCCGCACGCTCCTTGTACAACGCGAGCACCGCATCGAGCGGCGGCGTGTCGCTCACCTGCACGCCGCGCCCCGCCAGATGCTTGCGCACCAGCGCTGTCAGGCGCGCAGCGTCGGCCTGCTTGATGTAGTGCTGGTTCAGCCAGCGCAGCTTCTCGGTATTGAATTGCGCGGCAGAAGGCGTGATGTGGTCGAGGTCGAACCATTGGCAGAACTGCTCGACCGAGAATACCTCTTCGTCGCCATGCGACCAGCCCAGGCGAGCCAGATAGTTGATGACCGCCTCCGGCAAATAGCCGTCCTCCTCATACTGCATCACGCTCACCGCGCCGTGGCGCTTGGACAGCTTGGTGCCGTCATCGCCCAGGATCATCGACAAGTGGGCATAACTCGGAACGGTCGCGCCCAGCGCCTTGAGGATGTTGATCTGGCGCGGCGTGTTGTTGACGTGGTCGTCGCCGCGGATGACGTGGGTAATGTCCATCTCCCAGTCGTCCACCACCACGCAGAAATTATAGGTTGGCGTACCATCCGAGCGGGCAATGATGAGATCGTCCAATTCGGCGTTGCTGAACTCGATGCGCCCTTTGACCATGTCATCCCAGGTAACGATCCCTTCGACCGGATTCCTGAAACGCACCACCGGCTTCACGCCGGCGGGAGCGGGCGGCAAGGTCTTGCCCGGCTGCGGTCGCCAGCGCCCGTCATAGCGCGGCTTCTCGCTGCGCGCGCGCTGCTCCTCGCGCATCGCATCCAGCTCTTCCGGCGTGGCATAGCAATGATAGGCATGCCCGCTCTCCAGCAACTGCCCGATGACTTCCTTATAGCGCGGCATGCGCCGCATCTGGTAAAACGGGCCCTCGTCATAGTTCAGCCCGAGCCAGTCCATGCCGTCGAGGATGGCCTGCACCGCCTCCGGGGTGGAGCGTTCCACGTCGGTATCCTCGATGCGCAGGATGAAGGTGCCGCCGTACTTGCGGGCATAGGCCCAGGAGAACAGCGCGGTGCGCGCGCCGCCAATATGCAGGTAGCCGGTGGGACTGGGAGCGAAGCGGGTACGTATGGTCATGAGGTCAGCGCAAAGCAGAAAAACGAGGCGCGCATTTTACGGATTTTGCGCGCCGCACGCACAAAGAAATTGACTGGCCACGATGCCTTATGCTCTAATCCGCGCCCTCTTCCGGGCGGTTAGCTCAGCGGTAGAGCACTGCCTTCACACGGCAGGGGTCACTGGTTCGAACCCAGTACCGCCCACCAATCGAATCAAGCGGTTCCATCCCTCATCCATGGCTGCCCACCACTTGATCGCGCCCGCCCTGCTTGGCCTGGTACAAATGGCGGTCGGCTCTTTTCAGCAATTCTTCGGACGAACAGGGGATCTCCGGTGTCCAACTGGCCACGCCGATGCTGCAACGCACCTCGCCCGCATCGAGCGGCGCGATGACTGCCTGCCTGACTTCCTGCTGGATGCGATGGGCAATCTCCAGCGCGACCGTTGCGTCCGCATGGGTCAACAGTGCCACGAATTCTTCCCCGCCATAGCGCACCAGAATATCCGAACCGCGCAACTGAGCACCGACGATCCTGGCAAAACCGCACAGCACCGCATCCCCGATGTCATGGCCGTAGGTGTCGTTGATGCGTTTGAAATGGTCTATGTCCAGCATCAGGCAGCTGAGTGCCTCGCCATGGCGCACGCATTGCTTGATCTGCGGCGGCAGCCATGACCACAGAAAATGCCGGTTGTACACGCCGGTCAGTTGGTCGTGGTTGCTCTGCGACTTCATCTTCTTCGCCATCTGGGCCAATGCGTGGGATTTGGCGACGCTTTCGGTCACATCGTTGATGCTGACCACCGCCAGCGCTTCACCATTGTTGCCGGTCAGTGGCGCGACATTGACCTTTTGCTGCATCAGCGTCAGGTCGTGCGATTCGAATGCCACCGGAATGGGGATCACATAACGGTTCAGGGTTTGCGAGATCAGTTGCGGCGATTTGTGCTTGATGCACAACTCGATGGCCGACAACAGGCGCTCGCTGCAAAAGTCCGGGAACAGCTCCTGCAGCGTCTTGCCCTGCGCCTGCTGCGCCGGAATGCCGGTTTTCTGCACCATCCACTGGTTCCATCCGCAGATGCGCAACTCGCCGTCCACCAGCAGCACGCCGAGCGGCAGGGTATCCACCAGCGATTTTATGGTGCTATCCAGCAGCATCACGAACCCGCTGCCGATGCGTTGAGCAGCAATTCGCGCAGCCGCGCAAACAGCAGCTGGACCGAGGTCACCGACAACAGCATCACCATGCGGCCTTCGATTTCGCGCTGCCTGGCCTTGAGGCGTGTATTCATGATGATCACCTGGGTCTCCTGCCAGGCGTGTCCGCGGTCGCGCTGCGCCATGAGGTCGGGCAGGGTTGCCTCCACATAATGGGGCATGGACATCCGGATGTCCTGCCCCAGCATATCGGCAATCACGGCCATGGCCGAGGAAATTATGATATTGCCGATTTCCATCATCGCTTCGTGCTCGATGGCGCGCAGGTCGATTTCTCCGGCCTCCTGCATGGATAAACCGACCAGTTCCTGCACCAGCATCCTGCTATCCTCGGTGGGAAACATCAGCATGGATGTGCCTTCGACATTCCCGGACAATTCCTGCCAGACTGCCGCGATGATAGTTCTTTCATCAAGCTGCAAGGCCTGTTGCAGTTCTTCATACGCGACCACCCGCACCAGCGGCGTCGTCATCTCGATATCGTCTTCCAGCAACTGCGACAGCCGTGTGGCCGCACGGCTCAACCCGACATTTGCCAGTTCGCACAGCGCATCGAGTTCCAGTTCGTCGGTTGTCATTAGGCCGCCTGTTCGAGCAGTGCCGCGATCTTTTCCGCATTGACCGGCTTTTCCAGCACCTGCAGGAATCCGGCCGCCATGGCGGCATCCACCACCATTTTCTGCGTGTTGGCCGTCAACAATGCCATTTTTGGCTTGAATCCCGCCTGCAAAATCGCCTGTGCGATTTCCACGCCATTGTGTTCCGGCATGTTGTAATCCAGCACCACCAGTTCCGGCTGTGTTTCCTGCAACGAGCCCAGCGCGTCCGGCAAATTGGCCGCCTCGAATACCTGATGCTGCTCACCCTTGGGCATATAGGCCCTGAACAACAGCCGCGATGTCTTGCTGTCGTCCACGATCAGGATTCTCATGACGCCTCCCCGTTGCCGATTATATTTTCCATGCGTTGCGCCAGCAGCGCCCGCTCGTTGCCGGGTTTTCCGATAAAACCCGGCAGGCCAGCGCCACAGCACGGCGCAGCTTCAATTCCGTCCAGCAATATTTGCCAGGATAGCCGATCAACCGGCAGTCCCGATGCCTGCCAGTTGCGCAGATGGCGCGCATACCGCGCCATCTGCCGGAAGTAATGTTCCAGCTCCGGCAGGTGCGCGGCCCGTGCACCGCCGAACAGGGTATCGAACTCCTGATGCAGGCAATCGAGTTGCGCGCCGTCCAACGGCACGCCATCCTGCACGATTTCGCTGGCTCGCAACACGCGCTCCCGGCAATCGGCGCAGAAAGCCTGCGTTATGGCATCGGATATTTGCCCGGTCGCCATATGGGCACCTCTAAAAATCCAAACTTCGTCGCAATACGGCGTTACGCACAAAAAATTACTCCTTACATATCACACATATGCCGCGTCGCAATTTTTTGCTCGCGCCTTGTCTTGCTTAGAACTTTGAAATTTTAGAGGCACCCATATTCTGCGCTATTTTCGCACGATGCTGCTCAGATAGGCCGGCATCTTGTTCATGGCAACCACCTGATCCACCGCATCAAGCGCGATCGCCGCGCCGGGCATGCCATACACCACGGCACTCTCTTCATCCTGCGCCACCGTGTGTCCGCCGGCATGGCGCAATGCCAGCAACCCGTCCGCCCCGTCTGCGCCCATGCCGCTCAGCAACACGCCTATCGCGCGGTTCCGGCAGGTCTGGGCGACAGATTTGAACATCACGCTGACCGAGGGACAGAATCCGTTGGCCCTCTCACCACCGTCGAGATGCGCGGCCAACCCGGACGAACTGCGGACGACCTGCAAATGATGGCTGTCCGGCGCGAAATAAATGGTTCCGGCCTTGAGCGATTCCCCCTGGGCCGCGACCTTGACATTGAGCAGGGTATTGCCCGCCAGCCAGGCCGCCAATCCACCGATGAAACCTTTGGACATATGCTGCGTCACCACGATGGGTATCGGAAAACCGATCGGCAACATGGAAAATATCTGGTGCAGCACCTGCGGCCCGCCGGTGGAGCAACCGATGGCCAGCAACTCGTAAGCCTTGGTACGCTGCTGGATCGCCGTCTCATAGATATCCACGTCCCTGGGGCGTTCCATCCTGTGCCGCCGGAACAGCTTGACTTGGGACATGGAGCGCACCGTATCCACCAGATCGCGGCTGATCGTCTGGAAATCGGGATGGGTAAAGCCGCGCGGTTTTTCCATGACGGCCAACGCGCCTTCTTCGATGGCGCGGAAGGTGATGCGCAACTCCTCGTCATCCACGCTGGAGCTGATCACCACGATCGGAACCGGGCTGTCGGCCATGATCAGGCGCGTCGCTTCGAAACCGTCCATCACCGGCATGCGGATATCCATGGTGATGACATCGGGCTTCAATTCGTGCGCCAGCTGCACGCCTTCGCGCCCGTTCCTGGCGTGCCCCACCACCTGCATGTCGGGCTGCTGTTCAAAGATCGCCTTGAGCAGCATGGCGACTACCGATGAATCTTCTACGATGAGGATGCGCAACATGGTCGTTTTCCGGTTAATCCTCAAACAAGCTGTTCCACCACGTCCAGCAATATCTTGGTCTCGAATTGGCCTTTGACGATATACGCATCGGCTCCCACTTCGATGCCACGCCGCCTGTCCGCATCCTTGGCAAGCGAGGTGACAATGATGACCGGCAAATGTCTCAGGCGTTCGCTCTGCTTGATCAGTTCAGTGAGCTGGAAGCCGTTCATCACGGGCATCTCCACATCGGAAATGATCAAACTGAAATCATGTTCCTGTTGCAGGATATCCCATGCCTGTTTGCCATCGACTGCCACACTGACCCGATAGCCGGCATGTTCCAGTATGCTTTTCTCAAGGGTGCGAGTGGTGATGGAATCGTCCACCACCAGCACATGCGGCTCGTTTTCGATGCTTTCCCCGGTTTCCGCCGGGCGCATGTGCGCGAGGCTACCCTGCATGGCGGAATCCACCAGGTCGGGAGGATTGAGTACCATGATCACTTCACCGCTGCCGGTCAGAGTGCCGCCGGTGACGTTGCGCACGGCCCGTAACGGCGGGTGGAACGGTTTCACCACGATCTCACGTTCGCCGATGATCTCGTCCACCAGGAAAGCCACGTTGTCCCAACCCTTGGCGACAACCACGACTGGCAACATCCTCTGATCGATACGCTCCCTCGTTTCCAGGCCAAGCGTGGCCGCCAGGTCACGCAATGGGGTCGTGCGACCGCGATGCAGAATGGCATGACTGGCTTCGACCTCGAGGATCTGCTCCGGCCTGATGTCCATGATGCGATCCACCGCCGAGGTTGGGATCGCAAATATCGCCCCCCCGCTGCGCACCAGCACCCCATGGTCCGTTGCCAGCGTGATCGGCAACTTGAGGATGAAGCGCGTTCCTTTGCCCACCTCGGTTTCAATATGTACCGAGCCTTTCAGCTTGCGCAGATTGGCCACCACCACGTCCAGCCCGACGCCGCGCCCCGAGATATTGGTGATGATCTCCCTGCTGGTGAAGCCGGGACGAAAGATCAGGCCGAGTATCTCGTCATGTCCCATCGCCGCCAATTCGGCCTCGCTGATGATTTTCTTCTTGCGCGCACTCGCTGCGATATTTTCCACCGAGATGCCGTCGCCATCGTCCTGCACCGTCATCACGACCTGGCTGCCCTCGCTGCTCACCGAAATATGCAACTTGCCTTCGGCAGGCTTGCCCTTCTCCATCCGCTGTTGCGGCGACTCGATCCCATGATCCAGCGCATTGCGTAACAGATGGACGACCGGGTCGCGTATCCCGTCCAGCACCACGCGGTCTATTTCGATCTCGTCACCATTGATCTCGAAATCCACCTTCTTTTCCAATTCGCGCGCGATGTCGCGCACCAGGCGGGACATCGGACGCAGCAGGGTGGCAATCGGCACCAGCCGCATCATGCGCACACTGCCCTGCAAGGACTCCACTAAAATCCCCAGACGGTTGGTGCTCGAACTCATCTCGCGGTGCATGCGCACGCTGGCGACATCCAGCTCCACGATGCTGTCCGCACTGCGCCTCAACCAATCGTCATAATCCTGCCGCGAGCGCGCATCCTGCCCGGTGCTGCTGTTGCGCCGCCAGCCCGATGCCAGATCCTGCGCCAGATTGCGCAGATGCTGCATGCTGGCCAGATGGTCATCCATCTCGATCTTAGCGACCTGCAACTCCTCCATCATCGCTGCCAGTTTTTCGAGCTTATCGAGATTGACCCGCACCACGTCGGCAGTTCCCGCCCGCGGCTCGGCGATCCTATCGGTTTCCGGCGAATCGGCAGGTTCCACCGGTTCACCGAGCCATTCAACCGGGTGGCCCGCTCCGCCGGAGATGCTGGTCGCGGCGGTTTTCCGCCCGGGCTTCTTCCCGGCCTGATGCGCCTGCGTCCGCTCCTCTTGCGGCGGGGCGACGGAATTCGGCGCAGGCATCGCCGCCGTGTCATTCTGCGAGGGAATGGCTGGTTCCGCCGGCTGTGGCGGCGCATCCGCCTGCTGTCCGGTTCTGTCCTGCATCGCCACGGATGTTCCGATGGCTTGCAGGCGGGAGAGCAGTTCGTCCTTGTCGAAACCGAGCGGTTGTTGCGCGCGATGGTCCGCCATGGCCTGGCGCATCCGATCCAGCGATTCCAAGGCGATATCGGTGATTGCGCCGTCAGGGTTGCTGTTCTCGCGTTTCAGTACTGCGAAGATATCTTCCAGGCGATGCGCGATCTCGGAGACGTCCGTGACCTCCACTCCGCGCGCCGAACCCTTGATGTTGTGGGCGGCACGGAACACGCTGTCCAATGCATGCTGACGCTCTGCCCCGCTCAGGCCCTTTTCCAGCATCAGCAAGCCATCCGTCACGACCTGTATCTGCTCCTCCAGCTCGATGGCAAAGACCTCCAGCAACTGGATCATGAATTCCTGATCGATTCCCGATGCCATGACTACCCGCTCTTGATGTTGGCTTTTGTCCGGATCACAGCTTGTACGCGCTGACGCTGTCGCGCAGGTGTTCCGCCACCTTGCGCAAGTCGCCCGTGGCGGCCTTGCTCTGCTGCGAGCTGGCGACGAACTGCGCCGTCA
>Ga0154346_133_pt1 | contig 154820 bp, 161 predicted proteins | sample RifGroA2_FD_115874 | JGI IMG/M metagenome (GOLD analysis project Ga0154346, IMG submission 115874) | Gallionellales bacterium GWA2_60_18 | reverse complement strand
CGCGGTGTTCCAGCTCGAATCGCGCGGCATGAAGGACCTGATCAAGCGCCTGCAGCCGGACACCTTCGAGGACATCGTCGCGCTGGTCGCGCTGTTCCGTCCCGGCCCGCTGGAATCGGGCATGGTGGAGGACTTCATCAACCGCAAGCACGGCCGCGCCAAGGCCGACTATTTCCATCCCGATCTGGAAGTCTCGCTCAAGCCGACCTACGGCGTGATCGTGTACCAGGAGCAGGTGATGCAGATCTCGCAGATCATCGGCGGCTACACGCTGGGCGGCGCGGACATGCTGCGGCGCGCGATGGGCAAGAAGAACCCGGAAGAGATGGCGAAGCATCGCGACATCTTCGTCGGCGGCGCGGTCAAGCGCGGCATCGACGACAAGCTGGCGACGCGGTTGTTCGACCTGATGGAGATGTTCGCCGGTTACGGCTTCAACAAATCCCACTCCGCCGCCTACGCGCTGGTCGCCTACCAGACCGCCTATCTCAAGGCGCACCATCCGGCGGCGTTCATGGCGGCCACGCTGTCCGCCGACATGGACAACACCGACAAGGTGCGTTCCTTCTATCAGGACACGCTGCAACAGAAGCTGCGCGTGCTGCCGCCGGACGTGAACACTTCCGGCTACCGCTTCGCCCCGGTGGACGAACAGACCGTGGCTTACGGCCTCGGCGCGATCAAGGGCACCGGCGAGGCGGCCATCGCCAACCTCGTCGAGGCGCGCGCACGCGGGCCGTTCAAGGACCTGTTCGACTTCTGCCGCCGCGTGGACAAGCGCCTGGTCAACCGCCGCACCGTCGAGGCGCTGATCAAGGGCGGCGCGTTCGACAGCATCAACGACCACCGCGCCTGCCTGATGGCGACGCTGGATGCCGCGCTGGCGAGCGCCGACCAGCAGGCGCGCGCGGCCAACCAGAACAGCCTGTTCGGCGCGGAAGAGGCGGATGTGGTGCTCACCGCGAAGCACGCCGACGTGCCGCGCTGGCGGCTGCGCGAACAGCTCGCGCACGAGAAGGCCAGCCTCGGCTTCTACCTCGGCGGCCATCCCTATCAGGAATACGAGCAGGAGCTGGCGAACTTCATCAAGGTGCGGCTCGCCGATCTCACGCCGCAATTCGTCGGCGCAGCGAACGGCTCCACGCCGAACTCGCGGCGCGGCGTGCCGGTGGTGCTGGCCGGCATCGTGGCCGGGCTGCGCATCCAGCAGACGCGGCGCGGGCGCATGGCGGTGGTCACGCTGGACGACGGCGGCGCGCAGGTCGAGATGACTGTGTTCAACGAGGAATACGAGCGCAGCAAACCGTGGATACGCGAGGACGAGGTGCTGGTGGTGCGCGGCAAGGCCAGCCTGGACGAATATTCCGGCAACGTGCGCGTGGGCGCCGACGAGCTGTTCGACTTCGCTTCGGCGCGTTCGCATTTCGCGCAGCAGCTGGCGTTGCGCTGCGACGGCAAGGTCGGCATCGCGCAACTGAAGCAGATGTTCATGCCGTTCCGCGAGGGCAAGTGCCCGGTGCTGATCCACTACCGCAACCATCAGGCCGCCTGCCAGCTGCGTCTCGGCGAAGCGTGGCAGGCCACGCTGCACGACGACCTGTTGCGCGAACTGCGCGAGGCGCTGGGGCCGGAAAACGTGAAGGTGGTGTACGGATAGCACGTATTCGCCGGTCGCTTCCCGTGCAGGTTGTTGTTTTCCGACATTTGTCATACATTGCAAGCGATACTGATTTTCCTTTGGACTCGAAGAGCGGGAGGAAGCGATGGCGAAGGTGCGGCTCGGATACGGACATGTGACGTTGGGGCAACCGTTGCCGTTCGAACTGGTGGATGCGCATGGCCGGGTGCTGCTCAAACACGGCTACATCATTCGCGACGAAGACCAACTGGGCCGCCTGATCGAGCGCGGCGTCTTTTTCGACCGGGTGGTCGACGAAGAAAAACAGCAGGTGCAGGCAGTGGAAAAGACTTCGGTCTTCTCGTGCGTGTGCGAACTGGCCGATGCCTTTGCCGGTTTGCTCGATAAAGAAAAGCCCGACTACGGCGGCGTGCCGGCCATCGCCGAAAACATCCAGATGCTGTGTGAAAAGGACAGCGACGCGGCACTTGCCTGCATCCTGCTCCGCAAGAAAGGTCGCTATGCCCTGCGGCATTCGTTCCACGCCGCAGTGCTGACCGAGTTGCTCCTCAAGCGACTGCAACATCCCGTGGAAGACAGGCGCTATGCCGTCGCCGGGGCGCTGACCATGAATATGTGCATGCTGGAACTCCAGGATGCGCTCTATCATCAGAATGTGCCGCTCACGCTCGAACAGAAACGCGCCATCGTCACCCATCCCCTGACGGCAGCTGCGGTGCTCCGCGAACAGGGCATAGCTCATCCGGTCTGGCTCAAGGTGGTCGAACTTCACCACGAAATGATCGACGGCTCCGGTTATGCCCGCAAGCTGCTCAAGAACGATCTGTGCATCGAATCCGAGACCGTGTCGCTGGCGGACCGCTTCTGCGCCATGGTCTCGGAACGCGAGTACCGGCGCGGCCTTCCGCCCGGCGCGGCGGTGAAAGACTTGCTCGGTCGTCAGGCCGCCACGATCACGCCCGAACTCGCCGATGCTTTCCGCAAGGAAGTGGGCTGCTATCCGCCGGGCAGCGTGGTCACACTCGTCAATAGCGAGATGGGCGTGGTGGTCAAGCGTTTGCTGAACCCGATGCAGCCGCTGGTGCGCAGCCTGCGCGCGGCCAGTGGCGTCCGCTATCCCGATCCACCGAAGCGGGCCACCAGCAAGCAAGCCTTTGCCATCAAGGAAGAGCTGGATGCGGATGCCGCAAAGGATTTCGATCTGGTGCTCCTGTGGCAGCAGATGGCGCAGGACGTGATGGATGAAGGATGATGTCCGGGGGCGGTGCTGTCTGGCGAGCAGCTCACAAAATCTATTGACCTTGCTAACCGACTAAATTTGTTCGGGTTCTAGCCGGGCACTACTGGTCTCGTCGCTACAATTAAGGTGAAAAGCTGATAGCATGAAACTTGCCTGTTGGCAGATTAAGAGACAGAGGGAAGTTGAAAGTGGATGCTTTGAAAATTATTTTTGCAGTACTGGCATTCATATCGTTTCAGACCAATGCCCAGGATGACCGCAACCTTGTCGTCAACCGGACAAATGAAGCTGCGAGTGAACAACGCATTGCGCTGGTAATCGGCAATAGTGCCTACATCAACTCTCCCCTTAAAAATCCTGTCAACGATGCTAAAGATGTGGCAAAAAAATTGCGCGCGCTTGGTTTTGACGTCATTGAGCGCAACAACCTGCAAACAAAGCAGATCGGTGGAACCCTCCGGGAATTTCGCAGCAAACTTACGCCCGGCGCAGTCGCTCTGGTGTTCTACGCCGGACACGGACTCCAGATCAAGGGGGTCAACTACCTGCCTGCCATAGATGCAGACATCCACACCGAAGAAGACGTGCCCAATCAAAGCATCGCCATGAACCAGATCATGGACGTACTCGACGAGTCCAAAACTCGTCTCAACCTGGTGTTTCTTGATGCCTGTCGCAACAACCCGTACGCGCGCAGCTTTCGCTCGGCAGACCAAGGGCTGGCGCGCGTCAACGCTCCATCCGGTACGCTGATTTCCTACGCGACCAGACCCGGCAGCGTCGCGGCTGATGGCGATGGACGCAATGGCTTGTATACCAGCAAACTGATCGCGCAGATGGACAGTAATCTCCAGATAGAACTAACCCTCAAACAAGTCGTCACTGCGGTTAAAACCGCCTCGCAAGGAAAACAAGAACCGTGGATGGAAGGCAGCATCGAGGGAGAATTTTGTTTTGCCGGATGCGCGGCGGACATGCAGGTAGCACGTCCGGTTACAGTACCCGCACGGGTCAAGACAACAGATGAAATCGAAGACGAATACTGGGAAGAAATCAAGGACAGCGGAGACTTGACCAGTTATGAACACTACAGCAAGGCCTACCCCAACGGGCGCTACCTCAATACCGCCAACCTCAAGATCACCCAGCTCATGAAAAAAGCGCAGGGTGCCGCGCTGTCCACACCGCTTTCCGCGCTAACGCTAGCACCCATGCGCGTCAAGAGCAAAGAGGAAATCGAACAGGAGACTTGGGAAAGCGTGCGCGACAGCGCCAATTTCGAAGTGATACAGGAATATCTCAAGCAATACCCCAAAGGCCAGTATGCCGGATCGGCACGGGTACTTATCGCCACTCTGAAAACAGTATCGGTCAAACCCGCCGACGTCCCACGCGACCGTAACGGTAACGAGGCTGCCTTATGGGACGAAGTAAAGAATGGCAGCAGCAAAGACGACTACGATGTCTACCTCGCGCAATACCCCAAAGGGAAATATGCCGCTCTGGCGAAGAGCCGCATCAAATTGTTTCTGGATAAAGCCGCTATCGAAGCTAGTGGCAAGGAGCAAGAAGCACGGCAAATCGCCGAACAGACAGAGAAGGTCAAATCCCTGTCCGGGCAATGGATAACGTCTGACGGACACCCGGTGCAAATTGATGTTGACGGCGGCAAATTATCAATTCAACTGAGCCAAATCAATTTTCCTGGAAGCGCCGATGCCTGGATGTACGACGAGGCTGTCGCCCGTCCGAACTTTTTCGAAATCATAGAAAACGCTACTGTTAGTCTCGGATCAAGGGGGAGCAAACTGGCAGGGATAATTGAAATCCCCGGTTGGGCACCTTTATCGGGAGGGTATTGCGCTGTTCCTGGGGAAAAGAACCAGGTGGAAGGAACCCTGGATAAAGGGCGAATCATCCTGAAGATAAAAAAGACCAAATTCAAATTGGTCATGAACCGGAATGATGGTTTATTTGACAGTCCGAAAGTGCATTGTGATGAAGTAACGCCAACTGGTGAGATGACTCTGGAAATGATTCTGACAAGACCTTTGGACAAAGGGGAGGGGCTCATCGCCGGGCCTTCTGAAGCCCAATAAAAAACCCGCTGATCAGGGCGGGGGTGAGGGGGCTGACTCAATGTTGCGTTAGCGTGCGGTCGCGGCTTCTGCGTTGATAACGGTGTTCTGGCGTACGTAAAGCTCAGAACACATGTCTTCAGTGCGTTTGTCGCGGGTGAACAGCGAACCCGGGAACACTATCAGGAAGCTCAGCGGGATCGGGAACCGGGATTCTTCAACACGAAGCGGCCGTTTAGTGAGCCTTGTAAACTGCCCCTGTATCTTCCGGATTATTTCCGCCCATGCTTTTTCTTTTGAAAGAAGTGGCTCTGCTGCCCGGACGCTTCCATGACGACAAGGATCGGTTGTCGCTGGCTTTTGAAGTCGAGCGCGCGGCAGCCGTATCGGAAATTGACGTCGTGGGTGATGTAGTAGTGGGCGCAGTTGATGCAACTTGCTGGCTTGTCGTCCAGTTCGGTATCCATAGGAGGCGGTTCTTGTTTCATTTTCACGGGGGGCCTTGTTGTCCTGCCCGTTAGAGAGATGATTCTTTCGCCGAGTGACTTTCTCCAATGCTTGACGCGCCAGGCATGTGCGCACGCGAAGCGTCGGGCAATCGTTTGAACGGATGCCGGTGTAGGGAGTAGAATCGCGCACTTGCGCAGTTCGACCAATCAGCACGGGCAGGGGGAAAGTAGTCAGGATGGACATTGTCGGGGTGTTGCCGCTGGACATGGCAGGCGCGGTCATCGTGTTGTGGCTGATGCTGGGGCTGCTGGGATTGGCAGCGCAGCGCACGCCGAAATTCATCCACGATGTCATCTTTCCCCTCGGTGCCGTCGGTGCGCTGGCGCTGGCCGGCATTGGTCTGTGGGCGCTCGGCGTCACTCCCAACATTGCCGTGCTGCCGCTGGGGCTGCCGGATCTGCCGTTGCATCTTCGTCTCGATCCACTCTCCGCGTTTTTCCTGATCCTGCTGGGCGGCGCATCGTTCGGCGTATCGCTGTTCAGCGCCGGTTATTTTCGCGGTATGGCCGGTGCCACGCTCGGCCTGTTGTGTTTCCAGTATCACCTGTTTCTCGCCGGCATGACGCTGGTGTTGCTGGCTGACGATGCCTATATGTTCATGGTGGCGTGGGAGGTCATGGCGCTGTCTTCGTATTTTCTGGTTACCACCGATCACCATGTTCCCGACATCCGCAAGGCCGGATTCCTGTACCTGCTGATCGCGCATGTCGGCGCGATCGCCATTCTGCTTTCCTTTGGCGTGATGCAGGGCGGGCATGGCATCGCCGCATACACTTTTGATGCGATGCGCGCGGCGCAGTTGACCCCGTTCTGGGCATCGGCGGCGTTTCTGCTGGCGCTATTCGGTTTCGGCGCAAAAGCCGGGGTGCTGCCGCTGCATGTCTGGTTGCCCGAGGCGCACCCGGCCGCGCCTTCGCCGGTGTCGGCGCTGATGAGCGGGGTGATGCTGAAGACGGCGATCTACGGCATCCTGCGCGTCACGTTCGATCTGCTGGACACGCAACTGTGGTGGTGGGGCGTGCTGGCGCTGGCGCTGGGTCTGATCACCGCCGTGTTCGGCGTGATGTTCGCCGCCGTGCAGGGCGACATGAAGCGGCTGCTGGCGTATTCCTCGATCGAGAACATCGGGCTGTTGCTGGTGGGCATCGGCCTGACCCTCATTTTCCATGTCTATGGCAAGGACGCGCTGGCGGCCTTGTCGCTCACCGCTACCTTGTATCACAGCCTGAATCACGCCTTCTTCAAGAGCCTGCTGTTCGTCGGCACCGGCACGATTCTGCATGCGACCGGGGAGCGCAACATGGGGCGGCTGGGCGGGTTGATCCATCACATGCCGTGGGCCTCGGTATTGATGCTGGTCGGCGTGCTGGCCATCGCCGGGCTGCCGCCGCTGAACGGCTTCGTGTCGGAATGGTTGCTGCTGCAAGCCTTCCTGCTGTCGCCCGGTCTGCCGAACAGTTACATCAACATGCTGGTGCCGGTTGCTGCGGCGGTGATCGCGCTGGCCGCCGCGCTTGCGGCGTATGTGATGGTGAAATTCTACGGCGTGATCTTTCTCGGCCAGCGCCGCGAAGAAGGGCTGGAACATGCGCACGACGCGGGCATTCCGGAACGTGTCGGCATGGCCTGGCTGGCGCTTGGCTGCGTGGCATTGGGGCTGGCTCCGGTGTTTGTGGTCGGGCAGATCGACCATGTTTCGCAGATGTTGCTCGGCACGGCATTGGGCAACGCCGCAGAGGGGTGGATGTTCCTGACGCCGGTGGATACCGAGCGCGCCAGTTATAGTCCGCTGTATTTCCTGCTGGCGGTGCTGGGCGTGATGCTGGTGACCGCGTTGGCGGTGCATCGTTTCTATCATGGCCGGCTGCGGCGCGGGCCGGCCTGGGATTGCGGCTTTCCGGCGCAGACGGCGCGCATGCAAGATACCGCAGAAGGGTTCGGCCAGCCGATCCGGCGCATCTTCGAGCCGTTCTTCAAGATCGAGAACGAGTTGCCCACGCCGTTCGATACGCATCCGAAATATCACGGCCGCAGCGATGACAAGTTGTGGTTCTACCTGTATCTGCCGATCAGACACCTGACCGAAAAACTGTCCGGCTGGGTCTCGCTGTTGCAGCACGGACGCATCCATCTTTATTTGACTTATACCTTCGTCACGCTGGTCGTGCTGCTGGCATTCGTATGATGAATAACTCGGAGCATATTCTGGCCGTCGCGTTCCAGCTCACCCAGTTGCTGGTGGTGGTGCTGGCCGCGCCGCTGCTGACCGGCTGGGTCAACCAGTGTCAGGCATGGTTGCAGAACCGTTCCGGCGCCGGGCTGTTGCAGCCCTACCGCGTGTTGCACAAGCTGTTCCACAAGGACGCGGTGATCGCGCATAACGCGTCCTGGCTGTTCCGCATCACGCCCTACATCGTGTTCGGTTGCATGTGGCTGGCGGCGGCCATCATCCCGATCATCGCGGTGGACCTGCCGTTCTCGCAGGCTGCCGATGTGATCGCGCTGGTCGGCGTGTTCGCGCTGGCGCGGGTGTTCATCGCGCTGGCGGCGATGGACATCGGCACCTCGTTCGGCACGCTCGGCGCGCGGCGCGAGATGCTGGTGTCGTTCCTCGCCGAACCGGCCTTGCTGATGGTGCTGTTCACCGCCTCGATGATCAGCCATTCCACCCAGTTGCCGCGCATCGTCGAGGCGTTGGCGCACCACCAGTTCGTGCTCTATCCGAGTCTGGCGTTCGCCGCGCTGGCATTCGTGATCGTGCTGCTGGCCGAGAATGCGCGCATCCCGGTAGACAATCCCGCCACGCATCTGGAACTGACCATGATCCACGAGGCGATGATCCTGGAATATTCGGCGCGCCATCTGGCGCTGATCGAATGGGCCAGCAGTCTGAAGCTGTTCGCTTATATCTCCATCGGCATCGCGTTGTTCCTGCCGCATGGCATCGCCGAAGTGGGCAACTGGGCGGGGCTGCCGCTGGCGATCGCGCTGCTGCTGCTCAAGCTGACGGTGGCGGGCGCGGCGCTGGCCGTGCTGGAAACGTTGATGGCCAAGATGCGCATCTTCCGCGCGCCGGAGTTCCTCGGTACGGCGTTTCTGCTGGCCGTGCTGGGGCTGCTGATCCACTTCCTGCTGGGGGCCTGATGCAGATTCCACTGGCATTGCAATTCGTCAACCTGCTGGCCGCGCTGCTACTGCTGATCGTGTTCGCCATGCTGTCGCAACGGCGCATCCTGTCGCTGATCAATCTGTTTGCATGGCAGGGCTTGGTGCTGTCGGTCAGCACCTTCGTGGTGGCGTACTCCACCGCGCAGCACCATTTGTATTATTCCGCCGCGCTGACCTTGCTGCTGAAAGTGCTGCTGCTGCCCTGGCTGCTGCACCGGCTGATCCGCAAGCTGAACGTGCGCTGGGACGTGGAAACGCTGATCAACATTCCGACCACCATGCTGGTCGGCATCGCGCTGGTGATCTTTTCTTTCAACCTCGCCGCACCCATTTCGCAACTGGCCGAAGGCATCACGCGCGGCCTGATCGGCATCGCGCTGGCGAGCGTGATGCTGTCGCTGCTGATGATGCTGACGCGGCGCAAGGCGATCTCGCAGGTGGTCGCCTTCCTGTCGCTGGAGAACGGCCTGTTCTTCGCCGCCACCAGCGCCACGCAGGGGATGCCGCTGGTGGTGGAGCTGGGCATCGCGCTGGACGTACTGGTGGCGACTTTCATCTTCGGCATCTTCTTCTTCCAGATCCGCGAGACCTTCGACAGTCTGGATATCACGCACATGGAGAAGTTGAAAGATGATTGATCTGCAACTTCTGGCGCTGTTGCTCACGCCGCTGTTGGGCGGCGGGCTGCTGGCCGTGTTCGGTTCGCGCCGCTGGGCCGCCGAGTTGAATTCGCTGATGAGCGGTTGCACCTTTCTCGCTTCGGTGGTGCTGACCATGCGCGTGGTCGATTCCGGGCCGCAGGTCGCGTTCAACGAACAGTTCTTCATCGATCAGTTCAATGTGTTCCTGGTCGCGCTGACCGCGTTCGTGGCATTCACCACCTCGCTGTTCTCGCGCCCCTACATGCGCATCGAGCAGCATCACGGCAAGCTGTCCACCGGCATGCTGCATCTGTACTACAGCATGTACCAGCTGTTCACCTTCACCATGCTGGTTGCCCTGACCACCAACAACATGGGCATCGTCTGGGTGGCGATGGAAGCGGCGACGCTGACCACGGTATTGCTGGTCAGCCTGTACCGCACCCCGGCCAGTCTGGAAGCGGCATGGAAGTATTTCATCCTGTGTGGCGTCGGCATCGCGCTGGCGCTGTTTGGCACCATCCTGCTGTATTTCGCCGCCGAGCGCGTGCTGGGACAGGGCGGCACGGCCTTGCTGTGGACGCACCTGAACCAGGTCAAGGGCGATCTCGAACCCACCGTGCTCAAGCTGGCGTTCGTGTTCCTGCTGGTCGGCTACGGCACCAAGATCGGGCTGGTGCCGCTGCACAGCTGGTTGCCGGACGCCCATGCCGAAGGCCCGACGCCGGTCTCCGCCGTGCTGTCCGGTTTGCTGCTGAACGTGGCGCTATGTGCGGTGATGCGCAGCAAGGTGCTGGTGGACGGCTCATTGGGTACGCATTTTGCGGGCAACCTGATGATGGGCTTCGGCCTGCTTTCGGTGGTGGTCGCGGCGCTGTTCCTGTCGCGCCAGAAGGACATCAAGCGCATGTTCGCCTACTCCTCCATCGAACACATGGGGCTGATTACCTTTGCCTTTGGCATGGGCGGTGCGGTGGCGACCTTTGCGGCGATGCTGCACATGACCATGCATAGCCTGACCAAATCGGCGATCTTCTTCGCGGTAGGGCATGCGGTGCAGAAAGCCGGTACGCAGCAGATGGACAGCATTCGCGGTCTGTTGCAGGTCAGCCCGACGGTCGGTTGGGGGCTGATGCTGGGCACGCTGGCGATCCTCGGCATGCCGCCGTTCGGCGTGTTTTCCAGCGAGTTCCTGATCATCACCACCGCGATGCACGAATACCCGTGGGCGACGCCGATCCTGCTGCTGGCGCTCGGCGTCGCGTTCGCCGCGATCTTCGGCAAGGTGCAGCCGATGGTGTTCGGCGAGACCACCGCGCAACCGCTGCCGCACCCGCCCGCGCTGATACCGGTGTTCGTGCATTTGCTGCTGGTGTTGATCCTCGGCTTGTACATGCCGCCCTATCTGGCGGACTGGTATCGCCAGGCGGCCACTTTGCTAGGATAGGATAAGACCATGCCCATCACCCATCCCGGTTTGCAGTTGACCCGCTTGCCCGGCGCGATTCCGGCTTGGCACGGCAGGATCGGCGGCGCGGACCTGCAACCGATCTGCCGCAACGTGCGCGACGGCGGCGGCAGGCTGGTCGCGCTGTGGGGCAGCGACGAGCGCGCGCAAGGCAACGGCTATGCGCTGCATGTCGCGCTCATCAACGAAACCGGGCTGGTGTGCCTCACCTTGCCGTTGCACGCCGAACAACCCTGCTATGAAGACATCGCCGGCATTTTTCCGGCAGCCGGACGCATGCAGCGCGCGACGTATGACCTGCTCGGCATCTACGCGCAGGAAAGCGGCGATCACCGCAAATGGTTGCGCCACGGCTCATGGCAAGGCGGCAGCTTTCCGTTGCGCAAGGATTTCGATGCAGCGGCGAGCCGTGCCGAAGAGTTGGACAGCTATCCCTTCGTGCAGGTCGAAGGGCAGGGGGTGCACGAGATTCCGGTCGGGCCGGTGCATGCCGGCATCATCGAGCCGGGGCACTTCCGCTTCTCGGTGGTCGGCGAAAAAGTGCTGCGCCTGGAAGAACGCCTCGGCTATACCCACAAGGGCATCGAAAAACTTTTCGAGAGCATGATGCTGCAACAAGGCGCGAAGCTGGCCGGACGGGTGAGCGGCGATTCCACGGTAGCTTACGCCTGGGCCTATGCGATGGCGGCGGAGAGTATCGCCAATATCACGCCGCCGGATCGCGCTTTGTGGCTGCGCGCGCTGCTGCTAGAGCGCGAACGCGTCGCCAACCATCTCGGCGACCTCGGCTATCTCGGCAACGATGTCGCGCTGTCGTTCGGCTTTGCGCAGTTCTGGATATTGAAAGAACAGATGCTGCGCAACAATGCTGCACTGTTCGGCCACCGCTATCTGATGGATGCCATCATTCCGGGCGGCGTCGCGGTGGATGTGACTGCCGAAGCCAAGCGCGTGATCGCGGAGGAGTGCGATCTGCTGGAACGCGAGGTGCATGTGCTGCGCGGCATCTACGAGGAACATGCCGGGGTGCAGGACCGTTTCATCGGTGCCGGACGGATCGAGCCTAAGCTGGCTGCCGAGCTTGGGCTGTGCGGGTTGGCCGGACGCGCCAGCGCGCAGGCATGGGACGCGCGCGCGCAGTTCCCCGTCGCGCCCTATGACAAGCTGGATGTACGCATGGCGACCTACCGCAACGGCGACGTCGCGGCGCGCGTCATCGTGCGCTTCGACGAGCTGTTCGAGTCGCTGCGCCTGCAGCGCGAGATACTGGTCAACCTGGTGCATGGCGACGAGCTGGCGTTGCCGCTGGAAAAGTTGCCCGGCAACGGCTTCGGTGTGGGGCTGGTGGAAGGCTGGCGCGGCGAGGTGCTGGTGGCGCTGCACACCGATGCGGACGGCAATCTCTCTCGCGTCCATCCGCACGATCCGTCCTGGCAGAATTGGCCGGCGCTGGAACACGCCGTCATGGGCAACATCGTGCCGGATTTCCCGCTCATCAATAAATCGTTCAACCTCAGCTATTCAGGACACGACCTCTGATGTACCAGATACTGAAACAGATCATTAAAACCGGCATCAAAACCGAAGCGCCGCCGCAAGCGGATGAGTCCTTGCGTCTGAATATGCAGCGTTTGCAGCAGGATATCCTCGACGTGTTCGGCGGCGCACTCGCCATCCGTCATGTGGACGCGGGTTCATGCAACGGCTGCGAACTGGAGATCCACGCGGTCAACAACGCCTACTACAACATCGAAGGGCTCGGCATCAAGTTCGTCGCCAGCCCGCGCCATGCCGACCTGCTGCTGGTGACCGGCCCGGTGTCGCGCCACATGGAAGTGGCGCTGAAACGCACCTGGGACGCCACGCCGGAACCCAAGCTGGTGGTCGCGCTGGGCGATTGCGCCTGCGACGGCGGGATGTTCGGCGAGAGCTACGCCACCTGCGGCAAAGTCGCCAACGTCATCCCGGTGGATGTCGCAGTACCCGGCTGCCCGCCCACGCCGACTGCCATCCTGCAAGGCATCCTGACCGCCATCAGCGCGAAGAAGTAGGGTCATCGTCCGTGCGGTCGATGGGAAAATGAGCGCAAGCATGTTGCCTTCCGGCGCGGCGCGGATATGATGCAAGTACCCGGTACCGGATTGTTTCCGGATATCGCACGGGTTTGAGTGTTGCATCGCAGGCGCAGTTCTCAAGGCATCTCGCGCCTTCAATTTCCGGTATTCAATTTCAGTGCGGGGGAGCCATCATGAACAGGATATTGCTGGTCGACGACGAACAGAATGTGCTCAACGCCCTTCGGCGCGAATTGAGGGATGCTTTCGAAATCGAGGCGTTCGACGATTCCGTCGCCGCGCTCGATCATTGCCGAACAACGCAATTCGATCTGGTGGTCGCGGATTACCAGATGCCGGGTATGAACGGCCTCGAATTCCTGAAACAGTTCAGGCTGCTGCAGCCGGATGCGGCGCGTCTGCTGCTGAGCGGCGAATCGGACATCAATGCGCTGATCCGCACCATCAATGAAACGCATGTCTACCGCTTCATCGCAAAACCATGGGGAAAAGCCGAGCTGCTATCCAGCATCCGGCAGGCGCTATCCTACCGTGATGCTCTCCTGGAGAGACGCCGCAGGCTGGCTGCCGGTCCGGACGGGAGCGTCGCCACGCAACCGCCCCATGATGGCGCCACTTTCCATATCGTTGTGGCGGACGGCGATGACAGCCAGCTTGCAATCATCTCCAGCGGACTGACGAGTGAAAGCGGGAACGAAGATATATATGGCGCAATTCAGCAGGAGATGAGTAATGCGCCGTGCCCGGGGAAATTCAAATGCGCGGTCGAAGGTTTCAATACTGCCAGGGCAGCCCTGGGATATGCCGGAGAACACCATTGCGACCTCGTCATCTCTGCGCAAACCCTGCCCGACATGGACGGCATCCAGTTCCTCGGCAAGATGCGGCAGCTTGTTCCGGATGCGGCGCGCATTCTGATCAGCGAGGCCCCGGATAAATCGATGCTGTCGCAAGCGATCAATGAAGCCGAAGTGAAAAGCCTGCTCCAGCTCCAGTTGCAGTGGGTCAACTACGAAATGCGCTCCGATGCGCGCCGCCAAGCCTGGAATATGCACCAGCTTAAAACGGCCGTCATTCAGGCGCTCGCTTCCCGGGAACTGCTGCCTTAGAACTTGCTGAATAGGCTCTCGAACGCCGCCCTTGCGATGCCGACGCAGTGATTCTTTCGAGGCCGGGATTCTATTTGATGCGCATTCCCGGCTGCGCGCCGTCGTCCGGCGACAGGATGAACAATCCGGGTGTCTCGCCCGAAGCCGCCAGCACCATGCCTTCCGACAGGCCGAACTTCATCTTGCGCGGCGCGAGGTTGGCGACCATCACCGTCATGCGGCCTTTGAGTTTTTCCGGGTCGTAAGCCGACTTGATGCCCGCGAACACCGTGCGCGGCTGCGCCTCGCCGATGTCCAGCGTCAGCTTCAGCAACTTCTCCGCGCCTTCCACATGCTCGGCATTGACGATGTGTGCCACGCGCAGGTCGATCTTGTTGAAATCGTCGATGCTGATGGTCTCGGCGATGGGGGAGATTTTGTTCCCCTCGCCCGCTGGCGGGAGATGACCAGCGACTTGCCCGCTTGCGGGCTTAGTCGAATGGCCAGTAGTTCCATCAGGGGTTAGGGGTGAGGGCTGATGTTGCTGAGCCTCGGCATGTCGAGTTTGCGAATGCGATTCGGTCATGGGTTTCAGGCTTTCCTGGTTGGCGGCGACCATCGCTTCGATGAGTTTGGGGTCGAGGCGGGTCATGAGTGGAGTAAACGGATTGATCTTATGGCCTTCCGGTAATCTGGATTTAAATTCTTTTTCGGGCCATTGAAGTGGTTCAATATTTAAGAAGGCTTCAGCCTGCTTTGCCAATTCAGGCAAAACGGGCTTTAGCATGCAAGTGAGTCTTCTAAAGCATTCAAGGATTACAGAGCATTTCCATTGAAGCTCAGCATCACGTGAGGGAGATTTTGCAATATTCCATGGAGCCCAATCAGCGACACATCTATTCACTTCATCGGCGGCACCCATGATTAAACGTAATGCATGGTTGTAATCGCGGCTATTAAAGGCGTGTCCAACATTCCAGGCAATATCACATTTTTCAAGTATCTCTGCTTCTGCTGGACGTATTCCGGAATGCGGCCCACCTTGTCTGATACCTGTGGTGAGTTCCATTTCACTTTCTTCGGAAAAGTCATGCGTCGTTATTTCGCCGCTAAAACGATTGGTTATGAACCCAGCACACCGGCTCGCAATATTGATGTACTTGCCAATCAAATCGCTATTCACCTTCGCCACAAAATCCTCAAGATTCAGGTCGAGGTCTTCCATCGTGCCGTTGAGCTTGGCGGCGTAGTAATAGCGCAGGTATTCGGTGTTCTTGATGTGGTCCACATAGCTGCGCGCGGTGATGAAGGTGCCGCGCGACTTGCTCATCTTCTCGCCGTTGACGGTGAGGAAGCCGTGCGCGAACAGTTTGGTCGGGGTGCGGAAACCGGCGTGTTGCAGCATGGCGGGCCAGAACAGGGCGTGGAAATACAGGATGTCCTTGCCGATGAAGTGGTACAGCTCGGTATCGGAGCCTTGTTTCCAATAGTCGTCGAAGTCGAGCACCCCACCCCCACCCCCGCTTTCCCCTTCAAGGGGAAGGTTAGGATGGGGATGGGTTCGTTTGGCACACAACTGCTTGAAGCTGCCCATGTATCCCACCGGCGCATCCAGCCACACATAGAAATACTTGCCCGGCGCATCGGGAATCTCGAAGCCAAAATACGGCGCGTCGCGCGAGATGTCCCAGTCGGTTAGTTTGTTCTCGCCTTCGGCGCCCAGCCATTCCTGCATCTTGTTGGCGGCTTCCGGTTGCAGCGCGTCGCTGCGCGTCCATTCGCGCAGGAACTGCTGGCAGGTGTCGGCAGAAAGCTTGAAGAAATAGTGGTCGGAGTTGCGCAGTTCCGGCTTGGCGCCGGACACGGCGGAATAGGGGTTCTTCAGTTCGGTGGGCGCATAGGCCGCGCCGCAGGCTTCGCAGTTGTCGCCGTATTGGTCCTTGGCATGGCACTTCGGGCATTCGCCCTTGATGAAGCGGTCAGGCAGGAACATGTTCTTGACCGGGTCGTAATACTGCTCGATGGAGCGTACCTCGATCAACCCCTTGTCCTTGAGGGTGGCGTAGATGGTCTCGGCGCATTGCCGGGTCTCGTCCGAGTTGGTCGAGCCGTAGTGGTCGAATTTGACGTGGAATGCCTCAAAATCGTCGAAATGCTCCTGCCACACGCGGGCGATCAGTTGCTCCGGGGTGATGCCTTCCTTCTCGGCGCGCAGCATGATGGGCGTGCCGTGGGTGTCGTCGGCGCAGACGTAGTGGCAGATGTTGCCGCGCATCTTCTGGAAGCGCACCCAGATGTCGGTCTGGATGTATTCGACCAGGTGGCCGAGGTGGATGCTGCCGTTGGCGTAAGGCAGGGCGGAAGTGACGAGGATCTTGCGCGTGGTCATGGATTGTTGCCGGAATGCCGTAAAGGCGCGGATTTTAGCAAATCGCACACGGCAGCGGCGAATTGGTTAAAATCACGCCTCATTTTTCCCCAAAACCAGACGAGGTAGCGATGAGTTTCAGTGAAGCGGACGTGCAGAGCGCGTTGAAGGATTTGATCGACCCGAATACCAAAAAGGATTTCGTCAGCGGCAAATCCGTGAAGAACATCAAGATCGACGGCGCCGACGTGTCGCTCGATATCCTGCTCGGCTATCCGGCCAAGAGCGTGTGGGACGAGATCCGCGCGATGGTGGAGACGCATCTCAAGGCGGCCCTGCCCGGTGTTGGCAAGGTCAGCGCCAGCGTGAGCAGCAAGGTCGTGCCGCATGCGGTGCAGCGCGGCGTGAAGCTGGTGGAGGGCGTGAAGAACATCATCGCGGTGGCGAGCGGCAAGGGCGGCGTGGGCAAGTCCACCACGGCGGTCAACCTGGCGCTGGCACTGGCCGCGGAAGGCGCGCGCGTCGGCATGCTGGACGCCGACATCTACGGGCCGTCGCAACCGACCATGCTCGGGATAACCGGGCATCCGGAGACCAGCGACGGCAAATCCATGGACCCGATGATCAGCCACGGCCTGCAGGCGATGTCCATCGGCTGCCTGATCAGCGGCGACGACACTCCCATGGCCTGGCGCGGCCCGATGGTGACGCAGGCACTGGAACAGCTGCTGCACCATACCCGCTGGGACAACCTCGATTACCTGGTGGTGGACCTGCCGCCGGGCACCGGCGACGTGCAGCTGACGCTGGCGCAGAAAGTGCCGGTCACCGGCGCGGTGATCGTCACAACACCGCAGGACATCGCGCTGATGGACGCGCGCAAGGGGCTCAAGATGTTCGAGAAGGTCGGCATCAAGATCGTCGGCATCGTCGAGAACATGAGCACCCACATCTGCTCGAAATGCGGCCATGAAGAACACATCTTCGGCGCGGGCGGCGGCGAGAAGATGTGCGCGGACTACAAGGTGGAGTTGCTCGGCGAGTTGCCGCTGGACATCCGCATCCGCGAGCAGGCCGATTCCGGCAAACCGACCGTGGTGGCAGAACCGGACGGCAACATCGCCAGGGTGTACCGGCAGATCGCCCGCCGTGTCGCGGTGAAGGTCGCGGAGATGGCACAGGACCACAGTTCGGCGTTCCCCAAGATCGTGGTGCAGAATACTTGAGCCGCTTGCGGAATTGCGATTCGTAGGAGCGGCGGCAACCGCGATAAACCCATCGCGGCTGCCGCCGCTCCTACATGCATTTCCGATGAATCAACGAGGTAAAGCATGAGTATCAAATCCGACAAATGGATCCGCCGCATGGCGGAACAGCACGGCATGATCGAGCCGTTCTCGCCGACGCGGGTGAAGGGGCTGGTCGGCGTCACATTGCCGGAGATGTAGTTCCAGCCATGAAGCATGACGACAAGATAATCTGGCGCTCCCCTACCGGGGAAACCATCGCCTGCGTGGAAAAGAACAAGGTACTGCGCGAGAACCTCGAAGAGATCCGCCAGACCTGCCAGGACGCGCTGGAAGACGCGGTGCTGATGGGCTGCGACGAGCAGCAGTTCCGCCTCGTGCTGGCCGAGCTGATCGCCGGGCTGGCCAATCCCTACCCGCCGCAAGAATAATCCCTTCCCCCGCAGCCCCGCAAATCTGCGACAATCCGCGCCGTTTCGTTATCCCATAAGGGAGTGACCATGAAATTTAGGTTCCCAATCGTCATCATCGATGAAGATTTCCGCTCCGAGAATGCCAGCGGGCTTGGCATTCGCGCGCTGGCTGCGGCCATCGAAAAGGAAGGCATGGAAGTCCTCGGCGTCACCAGCTACGGCGACCTGACTTCGTTCGCGCAGCAGCAGAGCCGCGCTTCGGCCTTTCTGCTCTCCATCGACGACGAGGAGTTCGGCGCGGGCAGCAAGGAAGAGACGGAAGTCGCGCTGAAGTCGTTGCGCGCTTTCGTCGAGGAAATCCGTTTCAAGAACGCCGACATCCCGATCTATCTGTACGGCGAAACGCGCACTTCGCGCCACATCCCGAACGATGTGCTGCGCGAGCTGCACGGCTTCATCCACATGCACGAGGATACACCGGAATTCGTGGCGCGCCACATCATCCGCGAGGCCAAGTCCTATCTGGATTCGCTGGCGCCGCCGTTCTTCCGCGCGTTGCTCAACTACGCGCAGGACGGTTCCTATTCATGGCACTGTCCGGGGCACTCCGGCGGCGTGGCGTTTTTGAAATCCCCGGTGGGGCAGATGTTCCACCAGTTCTTCGGCGAGAACATGCTGCGCGCCGACGTGTGCAACGCGGTGGACGAACTGGGGCAGTTGCTCGACCATACCGGCCCGGTGGCGGCTTCGGAGCGCAACGCGGCGCGCATCTTCAATTCGGATCATCTGTTCTTCGTCACCAACGGCACGTCCACCTCGAACAAGATCGTCTGGCACTCGACCGTGGCGCCGGACGATATCGTGGTGGTGGACCGCAACTGCCACAAGTCCATCCTGCACGCGATCATGATGACCGGCGCGGTGCCGGTGTTCCTGACGCCGACACGCAACCATTACGGCATCATCGGGCCGATCCCGAAATCCGAGTTTGAGCCGGACAACATCCAGCGCAAGATCGACGCCAATCCGTTCATCAAGGACAAAAAGCAAAAGCCGCGCATCCTGACCATCACCCAGAGCACCTACGACGGCATCGTCTACAACGTCGAGATGCTGAAAGAGATGCTGGACGGGCGCATCGACACGCTGCATTTCGACGAGGCATGGCTGCCGCATGCGGCGTTCCACGATTTCTACAAGGACATGCACGCCATCGGCAAGGACAGGCCGCGCGCGAAAGAATCGATGATCTTCGCTACGCAGTCCACCCACAAATTGCTGGCCGGCCTGTCGCAGGCCTCGCAGATTCTGGTGCGCGAATCGGAGAGCCGCAAGCTCAACAGCCAGACGTTCAACGAGGCCTACCTGATGCATACCTCGACCAGCCCGCAGTACGCCATCATCGCCTCGTGCGATGTGGCGGCGGCGATGATGGAGCCGCCGGGCGGCACCGCGCTGGTGGAGGAGAGCATCGCCGAGGCGATGGATTTCCGCCGCGCGATGAAGAAGGTGGATGAAGAGTTCGGCCAGGACTGGTGGTTCAAGGTGTGGGGGCCGGATGTCATCGCCGAGGAGGGCGTGGGTTCGCGCGAGGACTGGGTGCTGAAGGCCGCCGACAAGTGGCACGGTTTCGGCAAGCTGGCCGATGGCTTCAACATGCTTGACCCGATCAAGGCGACCATCATCACGCCGGGGCTGGATGTGGACGGCGATTTTGCCGACAGCGGCATCCCTGCCGCGATGGTCACCAAATACCTCGCCGAGCACGGCGTCATCGTCGAGAAGTGCGGCCTGTATTCCTTCTTCATCATGTTCACCATCGGTATCACCAAGGGTCGCTGGAACACGCTGCTCACCGCGCTGCAACAGTTCAAGGACGACTACGACAAGAACGCGCCGATCTGGCGCATCCTGCCGGAGTTCGCCGCCAAGCATCCGCAATACGAGCGCACCGGCTTGCGCGACCTGTGCCAGCAGATCCACGACGCCTACAAGACCCACAACGTGGCGCGCATGACCACCGAGATGTATCTGTCCGACATGCAGCCGGCGATGAAACCCTCCGATGCGTTCGCCAAGATGGCGCACGACGAGATCGACCGCGTGTCCATCGATGATCTCGAAGGCCGCGTCACCGCCGTGCTGCTGACGCCCTATCCGCCGGGCATTCCGCTGCTGATCCCGGGCGAGCGGTTCAACAAGACCATCGTCGATTACCTGAAGTTCGCGCGCGACTTCAACCAGCGCCTGCCCGGTTTCGAGACCGACATCCACGGGCTGGTGGCGGAAGAAGAGGGCGGACAGCGCAAGTATTTCGTGGATTGCGTGCGCTGACGGCGAACTTGCCGCAGCAATGAAAAAGGCAGCGCATCGCGCTGCCTTTTTTGTTTTCCGGTACTTCTCAGGTTCGGCTAGACGAGCCCCATCGTCACCAGCGCGATGAAGGCGGCGAACAGCGCGAAGTGGCTGATGCCTTCGATGGCATTGGTCTCGCCGTCGTGCAGGTTGTTCATCACGGTGAGGAAAGTGAGCAGCAGCATGCCTGCCTGTACCGGCGTCAGGGCCATGACGATGCGTTCGCCCGTGAACAGCGCGATGGCCTCGATCACCGGCAGCGTGAGCAGCACGGTGGCGAGCGATGCGCCGAGCGCGATGTTGACAGTGGTCTGCATGCGGTTCTGCTGTGCGGCCCTGAGTGCGGTAAGAATCTCGGGGCAGGCCGAAATCAGCGCCACCAGCACGGCGGGGATGCTCTTGGGCAGGCTGCTGCCGGCAAGCCCGGCATCCAGCAATACCGACAACACTTCCGAGAGCAGGCCGACCAGCACGATGGCACCGAGCATGATGCCGACATGCAAAGAGTTCGGACTGTGCGCTTCGTCATGTGCTTCTTCATCGGTCGCGCTGGAGTATTCGAAGAAGGTGCGGTGTTCCACCGTCTGCAAACGCAGAAAGGCCATATACATGACGACCATGATGCCGATGGAGAACACGGAATATATCTGCCATTTTTCGTCCGGCACGAAATCGGGGATGAACATGCCGACCCCGATGGCGACCAGCAGCATGGCGACGAAGGAATTGGCCGAAGAGATGTTGTACTTGGTCTGGCCGTGCTTGAGCCCGCCGACGATGGCGGCGAGTCCGAGGATGCCGTTGATGTCGAACATTACCGCAGCGAACACCGTATCGCGCGCCAGCGTCGGGTTCGGTTCGCCCTGCAGCAGCACCACCAGGATCACCACCTCCACCGACACCGCGGCGAGCGTGAGGATCAGCGTGCCGTAAGGTTCACCGAAACGCACCGCCAGCACTTCGGCGTGGTGCGCGATGCGGAACGCGACGCCGATGATGGCGGCGAGGATCACCAGCAACAGTCCCCACAATGCTGTGCCACCGTGTTCGACGGCGCCGTGTTCAAGCGCGAAGCCGAGGCCGAGCACGACGAGCGCGATGGCGATGGGGAATTCGGATTTCAGATATTTCATGGTTTGCGTTGATATGTGACGAAGTGATATTCAAGCGGCTGCGGTTCGGCTTGGGTGTGCTTCTCCCGTGACACCTCCAGCCAAGTTTCGCGGTCTAATTCCGGGAAGTGTGCATCGCCTGCCACGTCCTGCTGTATCTCGGTGATGTACAACCTTGCCACCAGGGGCAACGCCTGAGCGTAGAGTTCCGCGCCGCCGACTATGAAAGCCTCGTCGTCGCCGGAACAAGCGGCAATCGCTTCTTGCAACGAGTGCGCGACGAGACAGCCTTCCACCTGCAAATCCCGGTTGCGCGTGACGATCACCGTGGTGCGTCCCGGCAGCGGCCTGCCGATCGAGTCGAAGGTCTTGCGCCCCATGATGATGTGATGCCCCATGGTCAGCGCCTTGAAGTGTTTCAGGTCTTCCGGACAGCGCCAGGGCAGGGTGTTGTTCACGCCGATGGTGCGGTTCTTCGCCATCGCGACGATGATTGAAAGGCTCATACCGCGACGGGAGCCTTAATCGCGGGATGCGGATCGTAGCCTTCCAGCGTGAAGTCTTCGAACTTGAAGCTGAAAATGTCTTTCACGTCCGGGTTGATCTTCATGGTTGGAAGAGAACGCGGTTCGCGCGACAGTTGCAACTGTGTCTGCTCCATATGATTCGAGTACAAATGCGCATCGCCGAAAGTATGGACGAAATCGCCAGCTTTCAGGCCGCACGCCTGCGCCATCATCATGGTCAGCAGCGCGTAGCTCGCGATATTGAATGGCACACCGAGGAATATGTCGGCGCTGCGCTGGTACAACTGGCAGGACAGCTTGCCGTCCGCGATGTAGAACTGGAAGAAGGCATGGCAGGGTGCCAGCGCCATCTTGTTCAGTTCACCCACGTTCCAGGCCGAGACGATGATGCGGCGCGAGTCGGGGTTATGTTTTATCTGCTCGACGGCGTCCCGTATCTGGTCGATGGTGCGCCCGTCCACGGCCTCCCACGAGCGCCACTGCTTGCCGTACACCGGGCCAAGATTCCCCTGCTCGTCCGCCCACTCGTCCCAGATCGAGACGCCGTTGTCCTTGAGGTACTTGATGTTGGTGCTGCCCTGCAAAAACCACAGCAGCTCGTGGATGATGGAGCGCAGGTGACACTTCTTGGTGGTGACCAGCGGAAAACCCTGCGAGAGATCGAAGCGCATCTGGTAGCCGAACACGCTGGTGGTGCCGGTGCCGGTGCGGTCGGATTTATTTGTTCCCTTATCGAGAACATGTTGCATCAGATCGAGATATTGGCGCATAGAAATCGAGAAAAAGTTTGTAGGATGGGTTGAGCGCAGCGATACCCATCAATTTATTGTTGTGAGCGATGGGTATCGCTGCGCTCAACCCATCCTACATGCTGTGCACTTTGTGTTCTCGGTGGCAAATGGTTTTTAAGAGATAATGACCAGACACATCATTTTTCGAGGACGCAATGCTAGCACAACTGACCTTCTCCCAGACCCTGCCCACGGACACGCACCTGCTGGTGCTGTTGCCGAAAACCAAAGCCCTGCCCAAGGACGTCCCGCACGGCGCATTGCTCGCTGCGGTGCTCAAGCGCCGTGCCATGAAAGCGGACGAGCTGGCGAAGACACCGGTCGCGGCGAACGCGCCGGACGGCACGCTGGTGGCTTGGGCGATGCTGGATGCGGCGAAGGATACCTACACGCAGCAGGTGCTGGTGCGCAAGGCGTTGCAACTGCTGCTGGACGAGCAGCCGAAGGCGTTGGCGATCCATGTGTCCGGTGCGACGGCGCAACGCGCCGCCGAGCTGGCGGTGTATGGCGCGTGGGTGAATAGCGCGTTGCTGCCGGTGCACAAGAAGAAGGACGAGCGCAAGCCGTTGCAGAAGATCGCGCTGGCCGGCAAGGTGGACAACAAGCCGTTCGACGCCCTGCGCGCACAGGCGCAAGGCAACCTGCTGTGCCGCGAGCTGACCGTGCTGCCGCCGAACGAGCTGACGCCGGGCATGTACCGCCAGCGTGTGAAAAAGCTGGCGCAGGCCAACGGCTGGAAGCATGAAGAGTTCGACATGAAGAAGCTGCGCAAAATGGGCGCGGGCGCATTCGTCGCGGTGGCGCAGGGCAGCGAATTTGAAGATGCCGCCATCGTGCATCTGACCTACAAACATCCGAAAGCGAAGCAGACCGTCGCGCTGGTCGGCAAGGGCATCTGCTTCGACACCGGCGGCCACAACCTCAAGCCGTCGCGCTACATGCACAACATGCACGAGGACATGAACGGCTCGGCGGTGAGCCTCGGCATCCTGCTCGCGGCGACGCAACAGAAGCTGGCCGTGAACATCGACTGCTGGCTGGCGCTGGCGCAGAACCACATCAGCCCCAAGGCCTACAAGCAGAACGACATCGTCAAGGCACTCAACGGCACCAACATCGAAGTGATGCACACCGACGCCGAAGGCCGCATGGTGCTGGCCGACACCCTCACGCTCGCGTCACGCGCCAAGCCCAACCTGATGATCGACTTCGCCACGCTCACCGGCAGCATGGCGATGGCGCTGGGGGCACGTTATTCCGGCGTATTCGCCACCAGCGACGAACTGGCGCAGCGCGCGGTGAGCGTGGGCAAGCAGACCGGCGAACGCCTGTGCGCCTTCCCGCAGGACGAGGATTACGAACCGGCGCTGGATTCCAAAGTCGCCGACATCAAGCAATGCACGCTGGACGGCGAAGCCGACCACATCCTCGCCACGCGCTTCCTCAAACGCTTCGTTGAACACGACGTGCCGTGGCTGCACGTGGACCTGTCGGCCAGCCGCTGCGAAGGCGGGTTGGGCATCGTCGCGCATGACGTGAACGGCTTCGGCGTGGCCTGGGGGCTGGGGATGTTGCAGGGGAAGTAAGGGTTGGAACTATGGACGTTATGCCTCACCCAAAATCGGCGCTCTTGACATATCATTATTAGTATATACATAATGAAACATGTGGGAAATTGAAGAACACCGTCGCGTCGACAAACAGCTTTCTGGCTCCGTCCCTATTGAGGTTCTGAAGCACTACGAAAAATGGAAAGACATTGCCAGGACCTCGGGGCCACAAGGATTGCGCCTCATCAAAGGGTTTCACGATGAGGCTCTGTCAGGTGAATGGAAAGGTCATCGTTCCTCCCGGCTAGGGTTGCAGTGGCGGGTGATTTACCGCGTTGTTGCCAATGTGTTACTGATTCAAGTTGTTCAAGTTACCGCCCACGATTACAGGAAGCCATGATATGAAAGAGTTTCGTCCCGCAAAAAAACGAGTTGAAGTCTCGGTGGGAGAGTCTGTTCGCATTTTGCGTGAGCTCCAAGAATTGAGCCAAAGCCAGCTTTCCGAACTAACGGGTATCCCTCAAGCCTCTATCTCAGCCATCGAAAACGGCAGAGTGAATTTAGGAGTCGAGCGCGCAAAGGTTTTTGCTCGTGCCCTCCAGTGCCATCCTGCTGTACTCGTGTTTCCAGGCTGGGAAGTTCCTCTTAAGCATGCAGCATAACCTGCCGCTCAACACGGGCGCTCCGCCGAAAAGCGCGGCGGAGCACCGGTTGGCTCCACGATAGTCGTTGTTCCGATCCTTCGACAGGCTCAGGATAAAATGACCTGCGGTCAGGCCGGAATCCAACGGCCATTTCGGAGTAGAACTGATGAATCAAACATAATCAAAGGTATAACTAAAGGTAATCAAAAATCAAAGGGGTCAGCATCGCAATACTTTTTCGCATCTCAATTCTCCGTTTGAAAATCCATGAGTAAATAGGCTCAGACTCGATTAACCCCCGATGACCTCGAAGCTGCTGTAACCCCCTTCATGCAACTCGATCTCCACCCGCGTCACCTGCGCGCGATCCGGGCCGCGATGCGCCCAGCGCACGAGGGCATCCACGGCGGCGGGTTCGCCCTGTACCGCGGCTTCCACTGTGCCGTCGCTGCGGTTGCGCACCCATCCCGCGATTGACAGGTATTGCGCTTCGCGGCGCATCGAGTCGCGGAAGAACACGCCCTGCACGCGGCCATGGATCACGAGGCGTAGAGTCTTGCTGTTCGTTGTCTGGGTGGTCATTCCTGTTCTCCTGCAAAGGTTCGCGCGCTGCGCAGGCTGTTCCTGCCATCTGCCGATGTGGGCCGGGAAGGATAAGCGCCGGGCTGTGGCGGATATAATATCCCCTGTGGATGCCGGTGGGTCTGGCGATCTCGAATGCTCTGTATATGGGGAATCTTATGAAACGACGTGAATTTCTTCGGCTGGCGGCAGCGGGTTCCTTGCTTGCCGCAGCGCCTCGCACCTTCGCGGCCAGCGCGCAACCGGAGCAGGGCTGGCGCACTTTCGATCTGACCTATACGGTCGATCTGTCGGCGCACAATGCCGCGGGGCGCATCTGGTTGCCCTTGCCCAGCAATGCCGGCGACTATCAGCGCGTCATCTCCACGCATTGGCAGGCCGGCGCGGCCGAGGCCGCGCTGTATTGGGATGCCGTTTATCAGGCACCCATCTTCACCGCGCAGTCGGATGGTGCAGGGCAGAGCATCACGGTGACGACGCAGGTCGCGACGCGCGACCGCAGCCGGGCGCCCGCCAGCCACGCCTTGCGCGACGCGGGCGAGGCCGCCTTCTATTTGCAACCGACCGAGCACATGCCGGTGGACGGCGTCGTGGCCGAAACCAGCAGCAAGATCGTCACAGGCAAGTCTTCCCCGGATGCCAAGGCGCGTGCCATCTACGACTGGGTGGTGGACAACACTTTCCGCGAGCCGACCACACGGGGTTGCGGCCTGGGCAACATCAGTACCATGCTGGAAACCGGCAATCTGGGCGGCAAATGCGCGGACATCAACTCGCTGTTCGTCGGGCTGGCGCGGGCGGCCGGCATCCCCGCACGCGAGATGTACGGGGTGCGGGTGGCGGAATCCGCGCAGTTCCAGTGTCTGGGCAAGGCGGGCGACATCTCCAGGGCGCAGCATTGCCGGGCGGAATATTTCTCGCCGCGCTACGGCTGGGTGCCGGTCGATCCGGCCGATGTGCGCAAGGCGGTACTGGAAGCGAAGCTGCCGCTCACCGATCCGAAGATCGCCGAGCTGCGTGAGCGGCTGTTCGGTTTCTGGGAGATGAACTGGGTCGGTTTCAACAACGCCCGCGATTTCGAACTCAGCCCTGCGGCCAGTCAGCCGCTGCCCTATCTGATGTATCCCTATGCCGAGTTCGGTGGGGAACGGCTGGACGGCCGCGACCCCGCGGAGTTCAAGTTCAAGTTGAGCAGTGTCGAGACCGGCAGCAAGGCTTGACTGGATCCTTCCGGCACGGGCGGGGATGACCGGTGGTGATCGCATGATGATGCTCCGGCGCATGCTCCTGACTATGCTCGCCATCGGCCTGCTCGCCGCCTGCGGCAAGCAGGCCAAGGAAGAGGCGATCCCTTCCGGCAGCACGGTGCTGGCGCTCGGCGACAGCCTGACCGCCGGGGCCGGGGTGAGCCCGGAACAGGCGTGGCCCGACCAGCTGGCGGGGCGTACCGGCTGGACCGTGGTCAACGGCGGCGTGAACGGCAATACCAGCGCCGATGCGCTTAACCGCCTGCCGGCGCTGCTCGATGAGCATGAGCCCGTGCTGGTGCTGGAGTCGCTGGGATATGCCCGTTAGCCGCTGAGGTGTGCCGCCGGTGATGGTGGCGGTTCGCGCAGTGGACGACATTGGGCAACGTGGCCGGCTACGGAGTTTGTTTGGTTGCTAAAATTGGTCAACTATTGCAGTATGGTAGCGCTGGCGAGTTCATGTCGCCGGTGCCCGATTGACGGCAGTGTGCGATGCACGCCGTCAGCCGGTTCGGTGGCTGATGATTTCCGTTCAACTTTTTGGGGAGAATTCGAAATGAAACAGCAATCAGGTTTTATGCGCTGGACCAGCCGTGTGATGATGGTGCTGATGGTGGGTATCGGCATGCCCGCGAGTTCGTTTGCGGGTATGGTCGAAACCGACCAGACGGTGAATCACGCATTGGCTGAACAGGGACGCGCCAGAATCATGGCGCTGGTTGATCGCGATGATGTCCGTGCCCAACTCGAAGCCAAGGGGGTAACCTCCGAACAGGCGAAAGCGCGCGTCAATGCGTTGACCGATGAAGAAGCCTTGCAGGTTTCCGGCAAGCTGGATCAGTTGCCGGCTGGTGGCGAGATCATCGGGGTGATGTTCACGATTTTTATCGTGTTGCTGGTGACCGATATTCTCGGCTTCACCAAGGTATTTTCGTTCACACGTACCGCCAACCGGTAAATCACGGTGGCGAGACCTGTCGCCCGCCTTCTGGCGGGCGTTCTTTTTTTGCTGATCGGCGGCTGCACCGGCACGCTGCAAACCCGGGCCCTGCTGGATAAGCCGGCAGACCAGCTTGCGCGTCGTGCCGAGCTGACCGGCGTCCCCTTCTTTGCGCAGGAAGACTACCAATGCGGCCCGGCGGCGTTGGCGATGGCGCTACGTGCGGCGGGCGTGGCGGCAGATCCGGACGGGTTGAGGCCGGAGGTGTATCTGCCGGAACGTCAGGGCAGCCTTCAGGTCGAGATGCTCGCAACAGCGCGGCGCCATGGTGTCGTCGCATATCAAATGGCGCCCGTGTTGGAGGATCTGCTGGCGGAGGTCGCCGACGGCACACCGGCGGTCGTGTTGCAAAACCTGTCGTTCAACTGGTATCCGGTCTGGCACTACGCTGTCGTGATTGGCTACGACCTTGACCGCGGGGAAGTCATCCTGCGCTCCGGGCGCGAACAGCGCCAGGCACTGCCGATGACCACCTTTGAAAGGACCTGGGCGCGCAGCGGCTATTGGGCCATGCTGGCCTTGCCGCCCGGAAAGATCCCGCGTAGCGCCGAAGATGTATCGTTCGTTGCCGCCGTGAGTGCGCTGGAAAGAACCGGCCAGTGGGAAAGCGCGCGCAGCGCCTACCTCGCCGCCCTGAAACGCTGGCCGGGCAACCTGGCGGCACAGATCGGAACAGGCAACACCGCCTATCGGTTGCGAGACCTTGCGCAAGCGGAAGCGGCTTTCAGGCAGGCCGTCGAGACACACCCGGATTCGGTCGCGGCGCTGAACAACCTGGCGCAAACCCTGTCCGATCTGGGGCGCGATGAAGAAGCGCTGGCCTATGCGCAACGCGCAGCCGATCTGGGCGGGCCGCTCAAGGATATCGCGCAGGCAACGCTGGCGGATATCCGGCAGAAAATGAAACGCTAAGTCAAACAGCCTGCACGGATCATCCGATGCCGGTCAGCGCTGCCAGTTGACGCGCAGCAGATACTCTTGCGGGTTGTAGTGGAAATCCAGCTCACCGTGCCAGGCATGATGCAGCGCCTCGCCGATGCCGCGCGCCAGGTGAATGTCGGTGGTGGTGACCGTGATGCCCTCGGGCGTGCGTTCGATGTTCATGATCCGTTGCAGCGGGTGTTCCGTCTTCTCGCGGGCCTCGTGGTTGCGGATCAGGTTGAGGATCTCGGTTTCGTGCACGTTGACGAAATCGCCGGTGATGTTCACGTAGCCGGCGGGGAATTCGTCGTGCTGGCGATGACAGGCGGGGCAGAGCGTCTCATGCGCCTGCGCCGGTTTTTCGGCCCATTGCCAGCGACCGGACTTGAACACGGCGCCGCAGCCGGGGCAGACGGTCGGCTCGCGCAGCTTGCCCTGCATCTGGTAGGCGTCGTGCACCGTCTCCTGCAGCAGGCGGTCGTGACGGATGGGATGGAAAGCGGTGTTGTCGAGTATGCGCTTCATGATCGGCTCCTTCGAGGTTTGTGATTGCGTTAGAGACTACTTCAACCAGTGTAGCCAGCTTCGTGTGCCGGCACAATCCGATATTCGTCAGGCCGCTACTGTGCGAACAGCAGCGCGTATTGCATGCCTGATGCGATCAGCCAGTAGCGCGCGAACTTCCCAATCGCCATATACAGCGCAGCCTGCCACGGGTTCAGCCGCAGCCAGCCCGCAGCGAGGCACAGCGCGTCGCCGATCAGCGGCACCCATGCCAGCAACAAGGCTGGCGTTCCATATTTGCGTACTTTCTCCACATGCTTGAGCTGCTGCGTCTGCGGCAACAACCAGCCCATGCCGAAGCTGACCATGCCACCCAACGTGTTGCCGAGCGTGGCGACGGCCAACGCGAGCCACATAGATTCCGGGTGGGATTTCAATACGAGGAACAGCACGGCCTCCGAGCCGCCAGGCAGCAGCGTGGCGGCAAGGAAGCTGCTGGTAAAAAGCGTGAGTAGGCTGGCGGATTCAGTCATGCGGTTCGTAGTTCGTAGGTCGGGTTACGCGATGAGGCCGCTAACCCGACCTACGTAGTTCAGGGCGCAATAACCAACGGGCTTGCACCCTGTGCAACTATCGCTTGCGCGGTGCCAGTAGGTCGGTGATGGTGCCTTCCGCCATCTCGGCGGCGAAGCACAGTGTCTCCGACAGCGTCGGGTGCGGGTGGATGGTGAGGCCGAGGTCTTCCATGTCAGCGCCCATTTCCAGCGCCAGCACGCCTTCGGCGATCAGTTCGCCCGCGTTGACGCCGACGATGCCCATGCCGAGGATGCGGCGCGTGGTTGGGTCGAGCAGCACTTTCGTCGCGCCTTCTTCGCGCCCGATGGACAGCGCACGGCCGGAGGCCGCCCACGGGAAGTTGCCTTTCTCGTACTCGATGCCTTGCGCCTTGGCCTGCGTCTCGGTCAGCCCCATCCACGCGATCTCGGGGTCGGTGTAGGCGACGGACGGGATGGTCAGCGGTTCGAAGAACGCCTTGTGCCCGGCGATGTTCTCCGCCGCGACCTTGCCTTCGTGCGATGCCTTGTGCGCCAGCATCGGCTCGCCGACGATGTCGCCGATGGCGTAGATGTGCGGCACGTTGGTGCGCATCTGCTGGTCCACGGTGATGAAGCCGCGTTCGTTGACGCTCAACCCGGCCGCTTCGGCGTTGATCTCGCGTCCGTTCGGACGGCGGCCCACGGCCATCAGCACCTTGTCGTAGAGCTGCGCTTCGGCGGGCGCTTGCTCGCCTTCGAAGCTGACCAGCAGGCCTTCCTGCTTCGCTTCGATCTTGGTCACTTTCGTCTTGAGGTAGATCGCCTCGTAGCGCTTTTCAATGCGCTTGTGCAGCGGGCGCACCAGGTCGCGGTCGGCGCCGGGAATCAGTCCGTCGGCCAGCTCAACTACTGTGATTTTGCTGCCGAGCGCGTCATACACCGTGGCCATCTCCAGCCCGATGATGCCGCCGCCGACGATGAGCATGCGCTGCGGCACATCCTGCAACGCCAGCGCGCCGGAGGAGTCGATGATGCGTTTATCGTCATAGGGGAAGCCGGGGATGCGGGCCACGCTGGAGCCGGCGGCGACGATGGCGCTGTCGAAGCTGATGGTCTTCTCGCCTTCGGCGGTCTGCACCGCGATACTGTTGGGCGAGGTGAACTTGCCCGTGCCCTGTAGCACCTGCACCTTGCGTTGTTTGGCGAGCTGCTTCAAGCCGCCGGTGAGTTTGCTGACCACGCCCTCTTTCCAGCTGCGGATGGCGTCGATGTCGATCTGCGGTTTGGCGAACGTCACGCCGTGCTGCGACACCTCTCCCGCCTCGTTGATGACGCGGGCGACATGCAGCAGCGCCTTGGACGGGATGCAGCCGACGTTGAGACACACGCCGCCGAGCGCCGCATGTTTCTCGATCAGCACTACCTGCTTGCCGAGGTCTGCCGCGCGGAACGCAGCGGTGTAGCCGCCGGGACCGGCACCGAGCACGACGACTTCGGCGTGGATATCTCCTTTGGTAGCCGGAGAAGGAATCCCCCCCGTCCCCCCTTTTGCAAAGGGGGGGGCAGAAAAGTTGGGTTCGCGAGAATCACTTGCCACTGCCGATGCCGATTCTCCCCCCTTTGCAAAAGGGGGGACGGGGGGGATTTGCGCTGCTGCTTCCAGCAGCAAAATCACCGAGCCTTCGCTCACCTTGTCGCCCACCTTGAGCTTGAGTTCTTTCACCACGCCGGCGGCGGGCGAAGGCACGTCCATGGTCGCCTTGTCGGTCTCCAGCGTGATGAGCGCCTGCTCCTTCTCGATACTGTCGCCCGGTTTGACGGCGATTTCGATGACGGCGACATCCTTGAAGTTGCCGATGTCCGGCACTTTGATTTCGACGGTACTCATGTTGTTCTCTCCCTGCGTCATTCCGGCCTGCGCCGGAATGACGGCCTAAACCCTGATCTGCCCGTTGCCGAGCACGATATATTTTTGCGAAGTCAGCCCTTCCAACCCGACCGGGCCGCGCGCGTGGATCTTGTCGGTGGAGATGCCGATCTCGGCGCCGAGGCCGTACTCGAAGCCGTCGGCGAAGCGGGTCGAGGCGTTCACCATCACGCTGGAGGAGTCCACCTCGCGCAGGAAGCGCATCGCCTTGCTGTAGTTCTCCGTGACGATGCTGTCGGTGTGCTGCGAGCCGTAGCTGTCGATGTGCGCGATGGCGGCATCGAGGTCGGCGACCACGCGCACGGCGAGGATGGGCGCGAGATATTCGGTGAGCCAGTCTTCCTCGGTGGCAGCCAGCATCTGCGGCACGATGGCGCGCGCCGTTTCGTCGCCGCGCAGCTCGACATTCTTGTCGAGGTAGATCTTGCACAGCGGCGGCAATACCTGCGCCGCGACGTTCGCGTTCACCAGCAAGGTCTCCATCGCATTGCACACGCCGTAGCGGTGCGTCTTGGCATTGTCGGCGATGCGGATGGCCTTGGCGAGGTCGGCCTCGTCGTCGATATATACATGGCACACGCCATGCAGATGCTTGATGACGGGAATGCGTGCCTCGTTCGAGATGCGCTCGATCAGCCCTTTGCCGCCGCGCGGCACGATCACGTCGACGTAGTCCTTCATCGTGACGAGTTCGCCCACGGCGGCGCGGTCGGTGGTGGCGACCACTTGCACTGCCGTCGCTGGCAGTCCCGCCTCGCGCAAGCCCTGATGCACGCAGGCGGCGATGGCCTGATTGGAATGGATGGCTTCGGAGCCGCCGCGCAGGATGGCGGCGTTGCCGGATTTCATGCACAGCCCGGCGGCATCCGCCGTCACGTTCGGACGCGATTCGTAGATGATGCCGATGACGCCGAGCGGCACACGCATCTTGCCGACCTGGATGCCGGACGGGCGATAACTCATGTCACTGATCTCGCCGATCGGGTCGGGCAGGGCGGCGATCTGGCGCAAGCCTTCGGCCATGCCTTTGATGGTCTTTTCGGTGAGCGTGAGCCGGTCAATGGAAGCCGCGTCGAGGCCGTTGGCCTTCGCGGCACTGACGTCCTTGGCGTTCTCGGCGATGAGCTGCGCGCTGTTGAGCAGGATCGCGGTCGCGATGTTTTCCAGCGCGCGGTTTTTGGCGTTGGTGTCGGCCTGCGCCATCACGCGCGCAGCGGCACGCGCCTGCTGCCCGAGTTGTTGCATATATTGTTTGATGTCTTCCATGGTATTTCCAGCGATACGTGTGGCGCATAGTTTAACGTATCCAACCTGAAAACCGCAGTTCAAGCCACAGAGTTCACAGAGAACACAGAGAAATCGGCGGGGTGATTGATTTTTTCGCCTCATCCAAAAGGTGATTCGTTCACTTGTTCAAACTGCTTGTTTTTACTCTGTGATCTCTGTGTTCTCTGTGGCCAACTGCTTTTTCTAGGGTTACCAGTACGACGTCTTCACCCGATATTCCCCGCCTATCACCAGAAACTCGCCCTCGCCCTTCAGGACGTTGCGCGGCAGCAGGCCGTTGAAATACAGCACCTTTACCAGTGGCACTTGGGCTTCCAGGATGGTGTCGCCGAATTCGTCCGCCCGTTCCCTTGAGGAGGTGAACGACACCACGTTGTTCTGGCGCATGACCATCTCGCGCTTGTCGATGCTGTAAAGACACTGGTGCTCCGCGAAATCGTTCACACCGCGATACAGCGTCAGGTGGCGCTTGCCGTGGTAGGCCATGTGGGTGATGACCCATTGGCAGAACTCGTACAGCAGATCGAGCTGCTGGTTGATGCTGTTGTTGTGGAAGCGGCTCGACATTTTCTCTTCCACATAGGTGATCCAGGGCTGGGACGGATAACGCCCCAGCTTCTCCTTGTGATAGATCGGCAGCAGGCCGAAGCGGCTTTCCGTCCAGCCTTTGAGCACCGCACCTGCCGGGCTGTTGGAATCGAAGCCCCAGCCTTCCAACAGTTTGAGATAGCTGGAATGGAAACGACGCTTGCGCGGCCTGTCCGTTTGTTCCGGCTTGTCGTCCAGCGCGAATACTGCCTCCATGTAGCAGCGGAACACTTCGGCGCATTCTTCCATGTTGGTGGCCTCTGCCAGCATCCGGTACAGGGCGCCGTTCATTTCGCGCACGCCGCTGATGTGCAGCGGCAGCGGGAAATCGTTGAACGCCACGCTGGCCAGCAGCCCGGTCGGCAAGCCGACCAGGTTGGTGCTGTGGCCGTAGGCCGGTAGGTTGTTCGCTGCGTCATCCATGGAGTGCATCTCCCGCAATAACTGTTCCAGATTATGAGGCAGCCGCCATGGATGCAGCATAAGAAGTATTCATCCCAGAAAATCTATTAGCCCCAAACCCCCTCCAGCTCCCCCTTGTCAGGGGGAGAGCCGAGCCAGCTCCTCCCCTGATAAGGGGAGGTTGGGAGGGGTTTGAGCCTTAATGAACAATCCGGATTCATTGCCGTAGATTACAGACAGGTGCTTGCATTTTGTCGCATTTGCGACACAGGCATGCAGACCGTACAGCCTGCCGCAAAGCCAGCATTGACGCTAGTTGCGGGCATGATGCAAAGCGTGGCACGGTGTTTGCGATACTGGTATCAAAGTCGCTTTCGGCTTTGATTCAACCTAACTGTAAAGGAGAACACCATGAGCTTGCGTCAAATAGCTTTCTACGGCAAAGGTGGTATCGGTAAATCGACCACTTCGCAAAACACCCTGGCCGCACTGGCCGAGATGGGGCAAAAAATCCTCATCGTCGGTTGCGACCCCAAGGCCGATTCCACCCGTCTGATTCTTCATGCCAAGGCACAGGATACCGTGCTGTCACTGGCGGCGGAAGCCGGCTCTGTGGAAGATCTGGAAATCGAGGATGTCATTCGGGTGGGCTTTAGCGGCATCCGCTGCGTGGAGTCCGGTGGCCCGGAGCCAGGAGTCGGTTGCGCCGGTCGTGGTGTTATCACCGCCATCAACTTCCTCGAAGAGAATGGCGCTTACGACAATATGGATTACATCTCCTATGACGTGCTGGGCGACGTGGTGTGCGGCGGCTTCGCGATGCCTATTCGCGAAAACAAGGCACAGGAAATCTACATCGTCATGTCCGGCGAGATGATGGCGATGTATGCCGCCAACAATATCGCCAAGGGGATTCTGAAATATGCCAACACCGGCAGCGTACGTCTGGGCGGCCTGGTCTGCAACGAGCGTCAGACCGACCGCGAATACGAGCTGGCGGATGCACTGGCCAAAAAGTTGAATACCACGCTGATCCACTTCGTCCCCCGTGACAACACGGTGCAGCATGCGGAACTGCGCCGCATGACCGTGCTGGAATACGACACGGATTCGAAGCAGGCCGGCGAATATCGCACCCTGGCCAAGAAGATTCATGCCAATGCCGGCAAGGGCACGATCCCGACTCCCATCACCATGGAAGAGCTGGAAGACCTGATGATGGAGTTTGGTGTCATGCAGAAGGACGACGACAGCATCGTCGGCAAGGCCAAGACCGCAGCTTGATCTTAATGTAGGGCGGGTTAGGCAGGAGGCCGTAACCCGCCGAATGATGGCTACAACGAAGGAGTTTATGATGACTACAGACGTCAAAGAGCGGAACCGGAAACTGATTCAGGATGTTCTGGCCGCCTATCCCGAAAAGGCTGCAAAGAAGCGTGTCAAACACCTCAATGTGTATGAGGAAGGCAAGCCCGATTGCGGCGTTAAATCCAACATCAAGTCCCTGCCCGGTGTGATGACCGTGCGCGGCTGCGCCTATGCCGGTTCCAAGGGGGTGGTGTGGGGGCCGATCAAGGACATGGTGCATATCTCCCATGGCCCGGTGGGTTGCGGCCATTATTCCTGGGCTACCCGCCGCAATTACTACAACGGCAACACCGGCGTGGATGCCTTTGGCACCATGCAATTCACTTCCGATTTTCAGGAAAAGGACATCGTGTTCGGCGGCGACAAGAAGCTGGACAAGCTGATTGACGAGATCAACATCCTGTTCCCGCTCTCCAAAGGCATCTCCATCCAGTCGGAATGCCCGATCGGTCTGATCGGCGACGACATCGAGGCGGTGTCGAAGAAGAAGACCAAGGAATGCAACAAGACCATCGTGCCGGTGCGCTGCGAGGGTTTCCGTGGCGTGTCGCAATCGCTCGGCCACCATCTGGCCAACGACATGCTGCGCGACTGGGTGCTGGACAAGCAGGACTACAGCAAGGCCGAGTACGAGACCACGCCTTATGACGTGGTGCTGATGGCCGACTACAACATCGGCGGTGACGCCTGGGCCTCGCGCATCCTGCTGGAAGAGATGGGCCTGCGCGTGGTGTCGCAGGGCACCGGCGACGCTTCGCTGGCGGAGATCGAGCGCATGCCGCGCGCCAAGCTGCTGTTGTTGCACTGCTACCGCTCGATGAACTACATCGCGCGCCACATGGAAGAGAAATACGGCCTGCCCTGGTTCGAGTACAACTTCTTCGGCCCCACCAAGATCGCCGAAAGTTTGCGCGCCATCGCCGAGTTCTTCGACGACACGATCAAGGAGAACGCCGAGAAGGTCATCGCCAAGTACCAGGCACAGCACGACGCCATCGTGACCAAGTACAAACCGCGTCTGCAAGGCAAGAAGGTCATGCTCTACGTCGGCGGCCTGCGTCCGCGCCACGTGGTGGGTGCCTATGAGGATCTGGGCATGGAAGTGGTGGGAGCCGGTTACGAGTTCGGTCACAGCGACGACTACCAGCGCACCACCAAGTACGTGAAGGATTCCACCTTGATCTACGACGACGCGTCTTCGTTCGAGCTGGAGAAGTTTGCCGAGGCGATCAAGCCCGACCTGATGGCTTCCGGCGTGAAGGAGAAGTACGTGTTCCAGAAGATGGGCATCCCGTTCCGCCAGATGCACAGCTGGGACTATTCGGGGCCGTACCACGGCTATGACGGCTTCGCCATCTTCGCGCGCGACATGGACATGGCCATCAACGCGCCGGTGTGGAACATGACCAAGGCACCTTGGAAGTAATTGCAACCCACTGGGCGGTGCAGGCAAGTTGCCCTGTCCGCCCTCAAGGAGAATAGAAATGGCACAAGTAACTGAAAAGATCGTCGATCACACCGAGTTGTTCAAACAACCCGAATACACCGAGATCTTCGAGAGCAAGAAACAATGGGAGAACGGTTCATCCTGCGAGGAGGTGGCAAAGATCGCCGAGTGGACCAAGACCACCGAATATCGCGAGATCAATTTCAAGCGTGAAGCGCTGACCGTCAATCCGGCCAAGGCCTGCCAGCCGCTGGGCGCGGTGTTCGCCGCCGCCGGTTTCGACGGCTGCCTGCCCTATGTGCACGGCTCGCAGGGTTGCGTGGCGTACTTCCGCTCGCACTTCAACCGCCACTTCAAGGAGCCATGCTCGGCGGTGTCCGATTCCATGACCGAAGACGCGGCCGTGTTCGGCGGACTGACCAACATGGTAGACGGGCTGGCCAACAGCTATGCGCTGTACAAGCCGAAGATGATCGCGGTCTCCACCACCTGCATGGCCGAGGTGATCGGCGACGATCTGGATGCGTTCATCAAGACCGCCAAGCAAAAAGGTTCCGTTCCGGAAGACTTTAACGTGCCGTTCGCGCACACCCCGTCCTTCGTTGGCAGCCACATCACCGGCTACGACGCGATGATCAAGGGCGTGCTGACCTGCTTCTGGGAAGGCAAGGAGCGCAAGCCCGATGCCAGCATCAACATCATCGGCGGCTTCGATCCCTACTGTGTCGGCAACAACCGCGAGATCAAGCGCATGCTCGACCTGATGGGCGTGGAGTACCAGTTCATCGGTGACAACTCCGAGGTGTTCGATACCCCCGCCGACGGTGAATTCCGCATGTATGCCGGCGGCACCACACAGGAAGCCGTGAGCAAGGGTTTAAATGCCAAGGCCACCATCCTGATGCAAGGCCATTGCAGCGAAAAGACGGAGGCTTACATCACTTCCAAGGGGCAGGAAGTCGTCACCCTGCACTACCCGGTGGGCATCGCGGCCACCGACAAATTCGTGATGGAAGTGTCGCGCCTGACCGGCAAGCCTATCCCGAAGGAACTGGAAATTGAGCGCGGCCGTCTGGTGGATGCCATGGCCGACTCGCAGGCCTATTTCCACGCCAAGAAGTTCGCCATCTTCGGCGACGCCGACCTGGTGCTGGGCATGACCGAATTTCTGATGGAGCTGGGGGCTGAACCGGTGCATGTCATGTGCAGCCATGCACCCAAGGGGTTTGTCGAAAAGACCACGGCCCTGCTGGCAGCCAACCCCTTCGGTGCCGGCGGCAAAGTCTGGGGCAGCAAGGACCTGTGGCACATGCGCTCGCTGCTGTTCACCGAGCCAGTGGACTTCCTGGTGGGCAACAGCCACGGCAAGTATCTGGAACGCGACACCGGCACTCCGCTGATGCGCATCGGCTTCCCGATCTTCGACAGGCATCATCACCATCGCTTCCCCACCTGGGGCTATCAGGGCGGATTGATAGTGCTGGTAAAAATGCTCGACAAGATATTCGACACGCTGGATGTACAGAGCAAGGATACGTCCAGCTTTGATCTCGTAAGGTAATCAGCAGGCCCAAGGAGCAAGAGTCGCAAGGCTCTTGCTCCCACCATTCACTGACCCCCGTAGGGGCGATTCATGAATCGCCCCTACTAATCTCTACTGGAATCACCATGCCCAACATCACATTTTCATCCCCGGCCATGAAGAAGGACGTGACCGTCTATGCCAAAGCGGGCGACCGTCACACTCTTCTGGCCGTGGCCAAGGAACACAAGGTTCCCCTGCATCACGAATGCGAGAACGGCGAATGCGGCTCCTGCATCGTCGAAGTGATGCCGCTCACCAAGCACAAGACCATGGGCGTCCATCTCACGGAAAAGGAAAAGACCATCCTCGTGCTGAACGGCAAAATCACCAAGGAAGAGCTGGCGAACATGGAGCTCAACGACCTGGCTTCCAAGTATCGGCTCGCCTGCCAGTACATGGTGCTGGATGAGGACATCGTCGTGAAGTTTTGAGACGTTTTCAGTTTGGCAGAAGGCTCGCCTGACGGACTAGCTTTTTTTACGCGGCTGCTCTTTGCAGCCGCCCCAACACCTTGTCCAGCACCGAGCCGCGCGAAACCAGCTCCGTGGCACCGGCAGCCTTGGCGGCATTGAAACCTTCCGCATCCACATGGGGGCCGAAGGCCAGAATGTCGGTAGCGGGATGCTTGGCGCGCAGCCGCTCGATGTGGGCGACTGCATCACGGGCGGTGAGGTCCATCACGATCAGTTCCGGCATCTCCTCGCTGTTTTTCGGCAGCACGGCAGCACCGGCAGCTTTCCACGCGGATTGCAGGCGGGTCTTGGTCATCAGGTCTTCGGCCCAGAGCAGTATTTTCATGCGTTCCTCCGTTTGAATGACAGCCATAATACTTGAGTGAACAGCTCATGAGCGTGGGTGTCATTAAATCAGTGGCTCGGGCAGACATGGAAAAAAGTTTGCGCCGGATCGATAGCTCAATTCGTGGCATTGACTTTGTGTAATCGTTCGACTACGATTTGCACATGTTCTCGATCAAGTGAACCGACGAATTCAATGACTGCCGATATTGCCAAGGCCGTGAAACTTGCGGCGAGAATCGTGGAATAAACCATGGCCAAAAAAATCCGCATTGCCGACTTGCCTGACTTTGATGCTGCCGAGTATCTCGATAGTGAGCAGGCGATTGCCGAGTACCTGACTGTTATTCTGGAAGATAACGACCCGTCTCTGCTGGCCGCGGCCTTGGGTGACATTGCCCGCGCGCGGGGCATGAGCGAGATCGCAAAGGCATCCGGAATTACCCGCGAAGCGCTGTATAAAGCGCTTCGACCCAACGCGCAACCGCGCTTCGACACGATCAGCCGTGTCTGCACGGCGCTGGGCGTAAAGTTGGTGGCGCAACCTGCGCATGCATGACACCTTGTGGCAAAAAAGACCAAGGTGTCGTTGTTTTTGAGGGATGGCTATGCACAATCCACCGCACTCTGGAGCGTTTTTTCAAGAGGTTTACCTGACGCCCAACGAAATCAGTTGCAGGGAAGGTGCTCCCTTGTGGCGGGAGGTTGGAACGTAATTCGAGTTTGAGCCGTTTACTGTTTTGTTCGCGCTGTGACCATAAAGAACCCCGTGACTGAGATCATTCCAGAATCGCATAGACTTGAGCAACGCCTGAGTCATCCGTGTTTCTCTCAACCCACTAACCTTCGCATGAAAGTGTGGCGGTACATGGATATCGCCAAGTTTGTCTGGCTACTGAAAGAGAAACGATTATTTATGTCTCGCCTCGACAGACTGGCCGACCCCTACGAAGGTTCACTCACCGCGAAAACGATCGAGGGGATTGATTTATTTCTCCGGCAGCACGGGTCAAAAGACGGATGGGATGATCTATCCAATAGATATCGGCAGAATCAAGCTACCACTTACGTTTGTTGCTGGCACGCCAATGAACAGGAATCAGAGGCGATGTGGAGGTTGTACTGCGGACATGGAAATGGGATTGCCATCCAGACAACATACGAACATCTGGTGAGTGCTATCGAAAAGGAGTCCGAGGTCTATATCGGTTGCGTTAAGTATATCGACTACGAGCGAGAGTGGTTCCCCGACGCAAACGCTTTTCATCCGGTAATGCATAAACGTCTCGCATTTGCACATGAGCGGGAAGTCAGACTAGTTAGTTCGCCATCGACGTTTCGTGCTCCATCCGCCGAAGCGCCCCCCGAATCGGTTGCAATTCCCTGGGATTCATCCACAAAAGTTGAACTTGTGTACGTGGATCCGTATGCGCCTGAATATTTCTTCGATGCAGTCCAGACAATCGTGGACGTTGTTGAACCGTCACTTGGTTCGAGGCTTGTGTGGTCCCAAATGAAGGCGGCTCCTCTGTTCTAAGATAAAAGGTGCGGCGTCGAGTTGCTTTTGAAGGAAGGTGTCATGAGTGAAGAAAATCAACTTCGGTGCCCTTTGTTGACTTTATCACGTTGCCGATTCAGCCATAGAAAGGTATCCTTCACCGATGCCGCTGACTGACTACCTTCCTGCTGACTTTCTTGACCTCTACGAGGTTCACAACTACCGTCATGCGGCAGAGGTTCTCGCTACGGGTTGCCCGGAAGAGTTCGCAGAGCTGATTGGCGCACTTGGGCAGTTTCGTATCACAACCGCCGACATTCTTGCCAAGGGCGGCAATGAATCGCAGATACCGAAGCGTCTAGCATCCTTGCTTCGCCCGCTACGCTGGTTTGAAACACGCATTCGCGGTGATCTCGTTGTCACCATCGAAACACACACTGATGCCGGTAAGGAGCTTACAGAAACCCGCCTTGACGACTTCATGGATGGGCACAAGGTGGACTTCGTGAAAAATCGTGTCGCCTTTGATCTGGAATGGAACAGCAAAGACCAGACATTTGACCGCGACCTGTACGCCTTTCGAGCATTCCATGAGGCTGGAGTCATCAGCGCCGCTGTTTTGCTGACGCGTAGTGAAGACCTCAATGAGGTTTTCAAAAGCCTCAAGATCATGCCGAAGTACGGCGCGAGCACGACATGGATGGGAAAGCTGCTTTATCGCATGAAAGCTGGTAGAAATGGCGGTTGCCCGGTGCTGGTACTTGGTATCACGCAAAAACTGATTAAGGACTGGCCGCAATGACACCATCACAAGACCTGCTGAAAAAAACTAAAGGTGAACGGTTTGCCACTGTATTGGCTGATCCGCCATGGCAGTTCCAGAACAAAACCGGAAAGGTTGCGCCAGAGCACAAACGCCTGAATCGCTACAGCACTATGGTACTTGAGGATATTTGCGCGCTTCCTGTCGCCAGCGTCTGCGCCGACACCGCCCATCTTTACCTTTGGGTTCCCAATGCTCTGTTGCCAGAAGGCTTGAAGGTGCTGGCAGCGTGGGGATTTCAATACAAAGCTAATCTCATCTGGCACAAGGTGCGCAAGGATGGCGGCCCGGATGGGCGTGGGGTTGGTTTTTACTTCCGCAACACCACTGAGATCATTTTGTTCGGTGTGCGGGGAAAGAATGTCCGAACCCTTGCCCCCGGAAGAAGTCAGGTCAATATCATTCGATCAATGAAGCGCGAACACTCGCGCAAACCAGATGAGCAATATGGAATCATCGAAGCGTGCAGTCCTGGCCCATATCTCGAACTTTTCGGTCGAGGCCCGCGCGAAGGCTGGACGACATGGGGCAATCAAGCTGAGGACTATTCCCCCAATTGGCCTACTTATTCCAATCATTCACAGTCTCATGTTGTTCTTCAAACCTCATAATTTGGTGTTCTAGGGAAACGCTGAATTGTTCGTCATGCCCGCGTAGGCGGGCATCCAGTACACAACAAATAAGCGTCTCCCTAGCGGATGCTGATGCTAGGCAAGTAGCTGCGTACATAGTGCCAGTGAATTCAAACGTTAAACCAAGCTTCCCCATTCGCTGAAAAGCCCCCAACCCGCCCACCGGCGGGTTTTTTCTTGTCCGGTATTTATCTGGCATCAAACCTGCTCAATAGAGCTTGTACCCGGTTTCGGGTGACCACTTTGTAGCAAACCCGACAAATGAGCGCGCTCAAGAAACAAATTGAAATCGTGACCAGCGAGCCGGCCTGTGAGAAGAATCAGGCGAAGTCGGCGGGCGAGCGCAAGAAGGGTTGCGGCAAGCAGCTCACGCCGGGCGCGGGGGCGGGGGGTTGTGCCTTCGACGGCGCCAAGATCGCGCTGCAGCCTATCGTTGATGTCGCGCACATCGTGCATGGGCCTATCGCTTGCGAGGGCAATTCGTGGGATAGCAGACACTCGTTCTCGTCCGGCTCGAACTTGTACCGCACCGGCTTCACCACGGACATGAACGAGTTCGACGTGATCTACGGCGGCGAGAAGCGCCTGTACAAGGCGATCCGCGAAGTGGTCGAGAAGTACGATCCGCCGGCGGTGTTTGTTTATTCCACCTGCGTGTCGGCGATGATCGGCGACGATCTGGACGCGGTGTGCAAGGCGGCGAAGGCGAAGTTCGGTCGTCCGGTGGTGCCTATCAACGTGCCGGGCTTTACCGGCAGCAAGAACCTCGGCGCCAAGCTGGCGGGGGAGGCGCTGCTGGAGCATGTGATCGGCACCGAGGAGCCGGATGATGCCGGCCCCTGCGACATCAACATCATCGCCGAATTCAACGTGGCGGGCGATCTGTGGAATGTGAAGCCGCTGCTGGACAGGCTGGGCATCCGCATCCGCGCCTGCATCACCGGCGATGCGTGTTATCGCGACATCGCCACCGCGCACCGCGCCAAGGCTGCCATGATGGTGTGTTCCAAGGCGATGATCAACGTGGCGCGCAAGATGGACGAGCGCTGGAACATCCCCTATTTCGAGGGCTCCTTCTTCGGCATCTCCGATACCTCCGCCGCGCTGCGCAATATCGCAAGCTTGCTGGTGCAGCAGGGTGCTCCGGCAGACCTGCTGCCGCGCACCGAGGCGCTGATCGCCGAGGAAGAGGCCAAGGTTTGGGCGCGTCTGGAACCCTACAAGGCGCGGGTTGCGGGCAAGCGCGTGCTGATCTTCACCGGCGGGGTGAAGTCCTGGTCCATGCTCGCGGCGCTGAAGGAGATCGGCATGGACATCTTCGGCACCAGCACGCGCAAATCCACCGGCGAGGACAAGGCGCGCATCGCCGAGATCATGGGCACCGACCAACACATGTTCGACGAGCTGCCGCCGCGCGAGATGTACCGCATCCTCAAGGACGCGCAGGCCGACATCATGCTCTCCGGCGGGCGTTCGCAGTTCGTGGCGCTGAAGGCGAAGATGCCCTGGGTGGAAGTGAATCAGGAACGCCACGTCGCCTACGCTGGCTACGACGGCATAGTGACTATGGTGGAAGAGATCGCCAAGTCGCTGGGCTCGCCGATCTGGGAGCAGGTGCGCAAGCCCGCGCCGTGGGAGAGCGAAGAAGGGAGCGCATGTCATGGCGACCGTTGAGCAGATCAAGAAATCCTGCGCGGTGAACCCGCTCAAGATGTCGGCGCCCATCGGCGCGGCGCTGGCTTTCCTCGGCATCGACCGCTGCCTGCCGCTGCTGCACGGCGCGCAGGGTTGCACCGCGTTCGGGCTGGTGCTGTTCGTGCGCCACTTCCGCGAGACCATCCCGCTCCAGACCACCGCCATGAACGAGGTGACCACCATTCTGGGCGGGCTGGAGAACATCGAACAGGCGCTGGTCAACATCCACAAGCGCGCCAATCCGGCGTTGGTGGGCATCGTCTCGACCGGCCTGACGGAAACCAAGGGCGACGACGTGGACGGCTACCTGAAACTGATTCGCGAACGCCATCCCGAATTTGCGGGCATGGAGGTGGTGTATGTCTCCACGCCGGATTTCGTGGGCGGGTTCCAGGACGGCTGGGGCAAGGCGGTGAACGCGATGGTGGGCAGGCTGGCGCAACCGGCGGCGCAGAGGTCGGCAGCGCAGGTCAACATTCTCGCCCCCTGCCACTTCACCCCGGCGGATATCGAAGAGATGCGCGACATGGTGGAAGCCTTCGGGCTGAACCCAATCATCCTGCCCGACCTGTCCGGCTCGCTCGACGGCCATGTGCCAGAGACTTTCCTGCCGCACACGCTGGGCGGCACGAAGGTGGAAGACATCCGGCGCATGGGCGCTTCGTGCATGACGCTGGCTTTCGGCGAACAGATGCGCGCCGCCGCCGAGACATTGCGGCTGAAGTGCGATGTGCCCTGCATCATGTTCGAGCGCACCACCGGGCTGGACGCCACGGACCGTTTGTTGCATGCCTTGGCGCAGATCAGCGGCCAGCCGGTACCTGCGCGCTATCGCCGCCAGCGCAGCCAGTTGCAGGACGCCATGCTGGACGGGCATTTCAATTTCGGCGGCAAGCGCGTGGCAGTCGCCGCCGAGCCGAACCTGCTGCTGGAGCTGACTTCGTTCCTGACCGACATGGGCGCGTCGGTGGACGTGGCAGTGGCGCCGACGGCGTCCAGCGTGCTGGAGACGCTGCCGCTGGAGAACGTCGTGATCGGCGATCTGGAAGATTTCGAGAACCGCGCCGGGAACTGCGACCTGCTGGTGACGCATTCCCACGGACGCCAGGCTGCGGAACGCCTGGGCATACCACTCTACCGCGCCGGCATCCCCACCTTCGACCGGCTCGGCGCGGCGGCGAAGCTCAGCGTGGGCTACCGCGGGATGCGCGCGCTCATCTTCGAGATCGGCAATTTGTTCATCGAGCAGCAGGAACAGCAGCACCACACGCAGCATTTAAGGGAGACATGCCATGAGCCACAGGCGACTTGCGCTTGTCACTGATAACCACCTTGGAGGAAACAGCATGAAAGTCGCATTCACGACCGAGGACATGAAGCACATCGACGCCCATTTCGGCTGGGCCAAGAACATCGTTGTCTATGAAGTTTCGCCCACCGGCTATCAGTTCTTTGAGGCCATCCAGTTCGACGGCGACCTCAAGGAGGACGGCAGCGAGGACAAGCTGCTGCCCAAGATCGACGCCATCCGCGATTGCGCGATTCTTTATGTCGCGGCCATCGGCGGCTCGGCGGCGGCCAAGGTGGTCAACGCCAAAGTGCATCCGATCAAGGCGCTGAACGCCGAGCCCATCACCGAGATGCTCGAGCGTCTGGTGGTAGCGCTCAACGGCACGCCGCCGCCCTGGATCAGGAAGGCGCTGATGAAGGACAAGGAACGCAAATTCGATTTTGAAGAGGAGTCCGAAAATGTCTGAAGCTGCCCTGTTAAGCCCCATCATCAACCCGATGACATCCGTGTTCATCCAGACCCTGATCCGCCAGATCCGCGCCATCGACGGATTCGGCGCATGGGACGGCAAGAGCGATGCCGACCTGCTGGAGCCGTTCATCCTCGACGCGGAGAAGCGCAAGGCGCTGCCGATGATCGACAACCCGGATCCGGATGTGCTGAGCCGGGTAGAGCAGTTCTACAACGCCGTGGCGCTTTCAATCGAAGGCCAGACCGGCGTCATGGTGCAGTCCATGATGAGCATGCATCACGAGGGCTTCGGTCGCATGGTGCTGCTGGGCGGGCGACTGGTGGTAGTGAGCAAGACCCTGCGCGACACGCACCGCTTCGGCTTCGGCAGCCTGGAAAAACTTCAGGCCGAAGGCGAGAAGCTCATCGCCCAGGGCGTGGAGATGATAGGCAAGTTCCCGGAGGTGGCGCGCTATGGCTGAGCAGGACATCGAAGCCATGAGCGGCGACGAGCTGAAAGCCTATGTGAAGAAACTCTCGGCGCAGGCCACCGCGCTGAAGATGGACCTGCACGACTTGGCCGAAGAACTGCCCGGCGGCTGGCAGCGCATCATGGACGTGGCCCAGCAAACCCGGGATGCCTACGCCAACCTCGAAGCGGCCCGCAAGAAGATGACGGCGCAATAGGAGAAATGTGATGACTTTTGCAACGGTGACTTTACCCAACGGCTACCTGTTCACCCCCAAGTTCGTGCAGGAGGTGAACGAGGACAAATGCATCGGCTGCGGCCGCTGCTTCAAGGTGTGCAGCCACGGCGTGCTGCAACTCATGGGCATCAACGATGAGGGCGAACGCGTAGCCTTCGACGAAGATGAGGACGACGAATACGAGAAAAAGGTCATGTCCGTCGCCCAGCCGGGCAACTGCATCGGCTGCGAGGCCTGCGCGCATACCTGCACCAAGAAGGCGTTCAGCCACGCGCCGATGATGGCGGGATGAGAGATAGCGAAATGGATACCGTCTGCTACCAGAACCTGATGTCACGCACCGACCGGCCCGGCGAGACCGCCACGCTGGCTTTGGCTGGCGTGATCGCCGGCGTCTGGCAACGCGAGGTTCCACGAGTTGGCGCGGATTCGCTGGCGCGGCTGTTCCGGCGCTATTTCCCCGGCGTGAAGGTCGAGTCCGCCATCCCCTGCCGTTATGACGCGCTTGCCTGCCATGTATTCCGGGTGGATGAATACGACGATCTGGTCGAGCTGCTGCTGGAACACCGCAGCCGCGCAGACGAGGACGGCGAGTGGCTGGCGCATGCGATCGCCGCCGCCTGCATGGACGACAACCACCTCTGGCAGGACATGGGGCTCCCCGATCGCGCTGACCTGTCGGCTCTGCTGCATGAACACTTCCGCACACTATTCGACAAGAACACCGCCAACATGAAATGGAAGAAGTTCTTTTACAAGCAGTTATGCGCCAGGGCGGAGATCAATATCTGCAAGGCGCCGTCATGCGCCGTGTGCATTGATCACAAGGTGTGTTTCGGGCCGGAGCAATAAGGGTGCTTCTAAAAATCCAAATTTCGTCGCAATACGGCGTTGCTCACAAAAAATTGCTCCTTACATATCGAACATATGCCGCGTCACAATTTTTTGTTCGCGCCTTGTCTTGCTTAGAACTTTGAATTTTTAGAAGCACCCATAAAGTTTTTCAATGTACCACTAACGTCAAAAAGGACTGCATCATGAGCGATTACATCTCTTCCCCATTGGGCAAACTCGAAGGCGCAAGCCACCTTCTTTCACCTGTCTGCAAGGGCCCGACAAAAAAGGCGGGGCGTTTCGGCTTTCGCGGCGAAATCGCCGTGCAGCTGGCGGAAAGCACCGCCGGCGAGATGCGTCCGCCGAAGATGAAGATCGACCAGGTGTTCATGACCTGCGAGGGCGACAAGATCACTTTCTACGCTTCCTTCCTGGACAACGTGGCCGACCTTGCCGAACTGGTGGCGATAATGAAACCCTGGTTGTCTGCCGAAGGTAAGTTCTTCATCTATGCGGGCAACGTGGATCTGCTGAAGAAATACCAGGTGGAGATGGAGGGCGCGACCTTCAATATTCTTCCGCTGGATGAAGGCACCGTTTACAACGAAATACTGGACTTGCTCTATCTGGAAAAAGGCGACCTCAAAAAAGCCAGCATGGAAGAGAAGCTCGACATCCTCACCGATACCGCCAAAGGCTATAAATCCAGTCTGCCTGTTGCCACTTTCGCCAAGGTCGTAGGCGAAATGGGTGCGGTGAAGGTTGCCGAAAACCGTCCGGTGTGACGGCGGAGCCGGTTGGGAGCGCCGACGTCCTCGTCGGCATGGATGGCTGAACGAGCCGACGAGGACGTCGGCGCTCCCATCCAGCATGAAACTTGAGACTCTCTGACCATGTCTGACAGACCCGCACCACTCACCCTGCACGAGCGCATGCTCGGCGCCTACCTCGGGCTGGCCTGCGGCGATGCGCTGGGGGCGACGGTGGAGTTTCTCACCGCGCGCGAGATCAAGGCGCAGTACGGTGTGCACAAGGAGATCATCGGGGGCGGCTGGCTGCGCCTCAAGCCGGGACAGGTCACCGACGATACCCAGATGTCGCTCTACATGGGCCGGGCCATTATGGACTCCGGCGGCTGGGACCTGAAGGCTGCAGCGGATGCTTTCGTGGCATGGCTCAAGACCAAGCCACCGGACGTAGGCAACACCTGCCGGCGCGGCATACGCCGCTACATGCTGAATGGCACGCTGGAAACCGGCTACTCGGACGGCGATGCGGGCAACGGCGCCGCCATGCGCGTGCTGCCGGCGGCCCTGCACACCCGCCTGTTCCCGGATGAGCTGGGGCGCATCACCCTCGAGCAATGCCATCTCACCCATCATCACCCGTTCTCCGACGCGGCCACATTGACCCTGGTGCGCATGCTGCATGCCCTGCTCGCAGGCGGCGGCGTGAAAGCCTGCCGCCCCATCGCCACCGCCCTCGTCGCCGCACACCCCCAGTTCCGTTTCAATCCCTATCCCGGCAGGGCGACGGCCTACATCGTCGATACCATGCAGACGGTGCTGCACCATTTCTTCTACACCGATTCGCTGGAGAGCTGCATCGTCGAATGCGTCAACCGTGGCGACGACGCCGACACCACCGGCGCCATCGCCGGCATGCTGGCCGGCGCCCTCTACGGAGCGAAAGCCATCCCCGAACGCTGGCTGAGAAAGCTCGATCCGCAGGTCGTGCGAGAGATCGGGAAGCAGGCGGATTATTTCGCCGCGCGGGAATGACGGTCGGAAAAAGAAAAAGCAGGAGCGCCGACGAGGACGTCGGCGCTCCCGGAAGGCGGATCAGGCCGAAAGTTGCGAACGGTCGGCCAGCGGGACAGATGTCTTCAGGCACTGGATGTTCTGCTCGGCGAGGAACTTCTGCTCGTTGCGCGTCAGCTCTTCCGGCAGCACCGCGTAGTGCGGGCCGGCGGAGCGCTTCATGATCTGGCGCGCGTAGGCGCGCTGGAGCTGGGTGCGGAAACGGCAGCCGAGGAACAGCAAGCCGCGCTCGGTGCGCAACTGCTGGACGATGGCGGGGATGGGTGTCTGGATGTCGATCTCGGTCAGCACCTCGACGAAATCGGAATCCGAGATGATGAAGTTGCCGCAGGGTTTCACCGCGCCCATCGGTTCGTAGAGCAGCGTCTCCCAGCCGGCGGCTTCTTCCGCGCTCACCGGCTGGCCTTCCGGATCGTAATACTTGAACCAGATGTCGCCTTTGTGCTCGGCCCTGCTCACGCCCTGCGCCAGACCCCAGCGCCTGCCCGATGCTGCCAGCGCGTTGTGCATGGCATCGTCGTACCAGACGTTCACGATGAGGGGCAGGGGCATGGCGGCCAGCCAGTGATGCAGCTCGCCCGGCTGTGCGCCGGGAGCGAAGGCTTCGCGCATGAGCCAGGACAGGGTCTTGCGGTGCTTGAAGTTCTCGATGTACTGCGCCACGGCGGTGAGGTTGCCGCGAATGCGGCTCGGCACCGGCACCTTGGCGGTGAGCCGCGACACCAGCGTCTGCTGGGAAGCGGGCACCGGACCGGCGGGATCGAGCAGGTCGGGGCCGAGATAGGGGATGATGCGGCCTGCCTGGAGTTCTTCGATCAGCGATTCTGGCAGACCATGCATTCACTCACCCCCGAGTTTCTTGGCTTCCACCGTGATGGGCATGTGCGTGTCGTTCGCCATCTCCGGCAGCTCCAGCTTCCAGCCGTTGGCCAACGTTACTTCGCCGCCCCACATGCCGGGCTTGGACATGGCGACGATCTCGGACTCCATATCCTTCTTCGGCACATAGGCCGAGACATTGCCGTTGCGGTCTTTTCTGATCATTACTTTCATGATGTTTCCTCAGGTTCGTTTGATGGGACTGCTTCGAGTTCGCGCGCTTTCATGCCCACGATCACGCCTTGCTCGTAAAAATCCACGCCGTAGATGTAGAACTGTTGCAGGAAGGTGCCGATGGTCTTCACATAGCCCACGTCGCCCTTCCTCACCAGCAGGTCGCCGATCTCCTTGCCGGGATAGGTGCCGTCGTTGCGCACATGCTTGCAGGAGCACACCTTCTGGCCGAACTCGAACCTCGGGTCGCTGGCCAGCTCGATCTCGTCGCTGTCGCGGGCCAGCATGATCAGGCCTTGCAGGTGGCCTTGCGGCCGATGTTCGCGATCGGCACGGCGGCGAACCCGGCGGGTTTGCCATTGCCGCAACCGCAAGCGCCTTGCTGTGCCGGACCGGCGAATATCAGCCCGGTGCTGGCGGCGCTATCGGCGAAATCAATGACATGGCCGCGCAGCATCTCGCAACTGGATTCGGGCAGGTACATGGGCGTGCCCTCCGCATCGAACTCGCGGTCGCCGGCTTGCGGCCCCGCCTCGATGGTGAAGGCTGAGGCATAGCCGGAACAGCCGCCCGGGCTGACCTCCAGGCGGAAACCTCTGCCCGATGGATCGCCGCTGAACTTCACCATGCGCCGCATGAAGTTTGCCGCTCTGGGTGTGATGGTCACGCACATGGCATTCTCCTCAGGCGGCGCGCGGAAAGCGCTCGTCCACCACGCAGGTGTCCGGAATCGGGCAGACCGCGACGCACTGCGGCTCGTCGAAATAGCCCACGCACTCCGTGCATAGATCGCTCAGGATGCGGAACAGGCCGCTCTTCTCCTTGATGGCGTCATTGGGGCACTCGGTCTCGCACACCGAACAGCCGGTGCAGTAGTCTTGAATAATCTTGTAAGCCATGTTTTTTTCTCCTTGGTTAGCGTGAAACAACATTGTGGGAGCCCGGTTTACCGGGCGATTTTTCCATCAACCCGCCATCGCCCGGTAAACCGGGCTCCCACATGCAAGCGCCGTTTATCATCAGGGGTGGCGGCAATTGCAATGACCGTTAGTTTCAGAATCATGCAACCACGCTCTCGCGCCGTTGCATCCGTTCGCGGTAATACCCGATCACCGATGCCTCGATGTATTCGAAGGCATAGCTGTCCACGGCCTCGATGCCCGCCTTGGCCAGATCCTTGCGCGGGCAGTTTCCGATCTTCGCCACGAGCACCGCCTTGCACCCTTGCAGCGCGGGGATGATGGTCTCCATCGCGTCTTCGTCTTCGTAGCCGCCCTGGCAGTAGTGGTCCACGCGGCGCAAACCGATGAAGCGCGCGCCGTCGCCATCGACCTCATAGACCTGGAATTCGGAGGCATGACCGAAGTGTTCGTTGATGCGGCCGCTGCCCTTGCTGGCCACCGCGACGCGGATCGTTTCGCCGCCGCTCGTTGTCGCGGCCAATGCCTGTTCACGCGCTGCCTGCTGGTCGTGGCGCTCCTTCTCGACGAAGGCGCGGTAAGCCTTGCGCGCGGTCGGGTCGTACACCGCCACTTTCTGCGCCACCTGTTCCGGCGTGAACTCCGCGCTACGATCTTCGCCCAGCATGCCCACCGCATCGGCGCGGCACTGGCGGCAGTGGCGCATCAGGTTGGCGCCGCCGTCGCACTGCTCCTGCAACGCTTGCAGTTCCTGCGGGGTCGGGCCGCGCTGGCCGGTCAGGCCGAAATGCGTGCCGTGGGCGGGATCGGAGATGAGCGGCATGATGTTGTGCAGGAACGCGCCTTTCTCCTTCACCACGCGGTTCACCTCTACCAGATGCTTGTCGTTGATACCGGGGATCATCACCGAGTTGATCTTCACCAGCACGCCGCGCGCCACCAGCATCTCCAGCCCGAGCATCTGGCGCTCATGCAGGATGCGCGCCGCTTCCACGCCGGTGTGGCGCTTGTGGTCATGGAATATCCACGGGTAAATCTTCGCACCGATCTCCGGGTCCACCATGTTGATGGTGATGGTCACATGATCCACCCCGAGGTCGGCGATGCGATCGGCGTGATCGGGCAGCGCCAGACCGTTGGTGGACAGGCACAGCTTCACGTCGGGCACCTGGGCGCGGATCAGCTCGAAGGTGCGGAAGGTCTTCTCCGGCTGCGCCAGCGCATCGCCGGGACCCGCGATGCCCACCACCGACAACTGGGGAATCTCGGCGGCGACGGCGAGCACTTGCTCCAGCCCCTGCTCCGGCGTGAGCTTGCGGCTCACCACACCGGGGCGGCTCTCGTTGGAACAATCGAACTTGCGGTTGCAGTAATGGCACTGGATGTTGCAGGCCGGCGCCACCGCCACATGCATGCGCGCGAAATGGTGATGCGCCTCCTCGCTGTAGCAGGGATGATCCTTCACCTTCTCCCAGATGTGATCGGGCATGTCGGCGGGGCGCGATCCCGCGCCGCAACTCCCCTTGGCCTTGCTGCCGCAGGAAGATGGCGCCCGTCCTTGGGACACGAGCGGGATGATTCTGGCTTGCTTGAGTTGGCTGTGCGATTGCATGGGCGTTCTCCGTTTGAACTCTCTATTGCAACGCCCGTGCCAGCGATGAAGCTATCTGTGTTTTTATATTGCTTTCATTATGTTGCGAAGCATCGCAAGTTCCAAATGGGCGTGTCGCATCAGCAACACATACGAGAAGCGGATGAACACCATGTCGGATATCCGACATTGCAGCCGAATATTTGTGAGTCAGCATCGCACACAAAAAGCCCCCGAAGCGGGGGCAAAGAGGAGGAGGGGCAACAGGGGAAAATCGTCAGAGCCGCTTGATCTCGATGCCGTACTTGCGCAGAGCGTAGCCCATCTGGCGCGGGGTGAGGTTGAGGAGGCGCGCGGCTTTGGCCTGTACCCAGCCGCATCGCTCCATGGCGTGGATGAGTTGGTCGCGTTCGGTGCCGGAGCCGTCTTCCGGCATTGATTCTTCCGGTGGCAGATCGGCGTCATGATCCTTCAGGGGAATCGCGGGCGGCGCGGGCACCGGCTCGCCGGGGTGGCTGCGGACCGGCACGTTGATGACGGCTTTCTCCGACAGCACGCTGGCGAAGCATTGCCCCTTCTGGCAGCGCATGTCGATATTGCGGATCAGGTTGCCGTGGGTCATGGTCGCGGCGCGCTCGATGCAGTTTTCCAGTTCGCGCACGTTGCCGGGCCAGTTGCAGCGGGTGAAGATATCCATGGCTTCCGGGCTGACGGCGAGCTTGCGCTTGTTGTCCTTGTTGAAGCGTCCGATGAAGTAGTCCACCAGCGCGGGGATGTCTTCGCGCCGATCACGCAGCGGCGGCAGGAAGATGGTCACCACGTTGATGCGGTAATACAGGTCGGCGCGGAAGTCGCCTTTCTTGACCATGTCTTCCAGGTTGCGGTTGGTGGCGGCCACCAGGCGCACGTCCACCTTGATGGTCTTACTGCCGCCCACGCGCTCGAACTCGCGCTCTTGCAGCACGCGCAGCAGTTTGGCCTGGAAGCCCGGCGAGATGTCGCCGATCTCGTCCAGGAACAGGGTACCGCCGTTGGCCAGTTCGAAGCGTCCCTTGCGCTCGCCGGTGGCGCCGGTGAAGGAGCCTTTCTCGTGGCCGAACAGTTCGGATTCCAGCAGGGATTCCGGCAGGGCGGCGCAGTTGAGCTTCACGAACGGGCCGTCCTTGCGGTTGCCGAGGAAGTGGATGGCGCGCGCGATGGCTTCCTTGCCGGTGCCCGATTCGCCGCGGATCAGGACGGTGGAGCGCGCCGGGGCGACCTGATGCACGTCGGCGAAGACTTCCTGCATGCGCTTGGAGCGACCGATGACGTTGTCGATGGAGAATTTCCCCGCCAGTTCGCGCTTGAGGTGCGAGCGTTCGCTGAGCAACTGGTTGCGCTCGTCGATCACCGCGCGGTGCAGCTTCACGGTCTGGCCGATGAGGTTGGCCACCATGGACAGGAACAGCACGTCGCGCTGGAAATCGAGGGGATGCTTTTCGCCCTTGCGGTCCACGCTGAGCACGCCGATGCAGTTGCGTCCCACCTTGATGGGCACGCCGATGAAGGAGACGATCTGCCCTTCGACCGCGCGACGCACGCCGGTGCGGTTGAGGAACAGCGGTTCCAGGCTCACATCGGGGACGACGGCGGGTACGCCGGTGCTGCAAATGCGTCCGGTGACGCCTTCGCCGGGCTTGATCCGACCGCGCGAGATCTCCTCGCCGCTGAGACCAATCGCGGCCACGACCGTCAGTTGCCCATCCTCCTGCCGCAGCCAGACGGTGTTGCGGCACATCTGGAGATAGGAGGAGAGGATGTTGAGGACGCCGCGCAGCGTCTTGTCCATGTCGAGGGATGAGTTCAGCACCTTGCTGATCTCGTAGATCGCGGTCAGCTCGATCTTGTAGTAATCGCGGATTTCATCGGCAAGCTTGGTCATGCCGGTGATGACGCAAGAAGCAAGCCATGTTCGCCTTGAGTTGCGGACGAGCGTGGTTTCAGGGGGAATCAGGGATGGGTTAAAGCAGATTGCGCCATACCGCGCTTCCTGACATGCGCACCGAATGAGTGCGCCATGTCACGGTCTGGTGCATTTTCAAGCATTCAGCCGCTGTATTTTCACCGGATGAATACCGGCTGCTTTCTGCAACACCTTGAACACTTTTTCCGTCAGGGCGTCGGAGCGGACAAAATCCTCATAGGCCTTGAGCAGGCACTCGTGATAGGCGGCGCGCATCTCGTCGTCGCACAAGGCATCCAGACCCGGCCTCCGGCTCACATAGTCGTGAAAGCGCTTGAGGATGTGCAGGCGATTCACGTTGAGCACATGCTGTTCGTAAGCGATGCCGAAGTAGTCCATGAACTCTTCGGCGGAGGAGAGATTTTTCAGGTTGCTGGCCAGTGTGCTCATGATTCGTGTCCTTTACATTATTCTGCCGGAGAGCACCGTTGCTTCCGTGTACAGATGTTGCAGATCGCTACCCGTGGGCTGGCGCTTTCCCAGAATGGAAAATTGCCGGACGCTGGCCAGCAGGAGATGGGCGGTAAAATCATCCAGCGCGATGCCCAGCTCGGCGTAGGCGTGCTTGACCGCAGCGGTACCGGAATGCTTGCCCAGGATGATGCAGTGTTCGCGCCCCACCTCTTCGGGATCGAAGCTCTGGTAATTACGCTTGTCCTTCAGCAGGCCGTCCACGTGGATGCCCGACTCATGGGCGAATACCGCCGCGCCGACGATGCTCTTGTTGGCGGCCACCGGACGACCGGAGGCCGCCGCCACCAGATGCGAGACGGACGGGAACTGGTGGGTGTCGATGCCGGTGTCGATGCCGCAGGCATGGCGCAAGGCCATGACGGACTCTTCCAGCGGCGCATTTCCGGCACGCTCGCCCAGGCCGTTGACCGTGGTGTTGATATGGCTCGCTCCGGCGCGCACCGCCGCCAGCGTGTTGGCGGTGGCCAAGCCGAGGTCGTTGTGGGCGTGCATCTCGATCTCGAGGTCGGTCGCCTGCACCAGACGCTTGATGATCTCGTAGGTGCCGAACGGCTCCAGTATTCCCAGCGTGTCGGCGAAGCGGAAGCGCGTCGCTCCGGCCTCGGCGGCGCGATCCAGCACTTGCAGCAGGAATTCGACATCGGCGCGCGAGGCATCCTCGCCACCGAGGCTCACGCTGGCGCCGCTGTCAACGACTTGCCGCACCAAGCGGCTGATGGCGTCCAGTATCCAGCGACGGTCGCGCCCCAACTTTCTGGCGATCTGCAAGTCGGAGACCGGGATGGAGAGATGCACCCTTTCCACGCCGCAGGACAGGGTGGCATCCAGGTCCGCTTCGCACAGGCGTCCCCAGACGATGAGGCGGCTGGGCAGCCTCATATCTGCCATGGCGCGGATGATCTCGCATTCTTCGGCGCCCATGGCGGGGATGCCCACCTCCAGCTCGGGCACACCGGCATGGGACAGCGCCCGGGCGATGGCCAGTTTTTCTTCTGCGGTGAAGGCGACCCCGGCGGTCTGTTCGCCGTCGCGCAGGGTGGTGTCGTTGATGATGATGTTCGGTCTGGTATCCATATCTGGCTCCTGTTGACAGATATGCATAGAGAGAATCGTGCCAGAGTTATTTATGCAATGAAAACATAACGATATTATTTCTCCGTGGAGGCGCGCCTGGAAGGCAGGCTAGCATTTGTCGTCTTTCCTACAAACATTTTGAGAGGTAAGGTTCAAGGCCGGCATCCCTCATCGGTTAGAATGCGCGCCTTCATCGAGAGAGCCGGGTATGTCCGATATTCTTAACAAGATCCTCGCGGTCAAGGCGCAGGAAGTCGCCGCCGCGCTGTCCGCCAAGCCGCTGCCCGCACTGCGCGCCGAGGCGGAGCAGGCGGGCCCGGTGCGCGATTTCGTCGGTGCGGTGCGCGCCAGGATCGCCGCAGGCCAGACGGCGGTGATCGCCGAGATCAAGAAGGCCAGCCCGAGCAAGGGCGTGATCCGCGCGGATTTCCGTCCGGGTGAGATCGCCGCCAGTTATGCGCGACACGGTGCGGCCTGTCTTTCGGTATTAACCGATGAGCAGTTCTTCCAAGGCAGCGCGGAATACCTGAAACAGGCACGCGCGGCCTGCGAACTGCCGGTGCTGCGCAAGGATTTCATCATCGACGAATACCAGATCTGGCAGGCGCGCGCGATGGGCGCAGATGCCATTCTGCTGATTGCGGCGGCGCTGAAATTGAGCCAGTTGAGGGCATTCGAGAAACTGGCGCACAAACTTGGCATGGCGGTGCTGGTGGAGGTGCACAATGCAAGGGAGCTGAAGAACGCCCTGCAGCTCGCCACGCCCCTGATCGGCATCAACAACCGCAACCTGCGCAGTTTCGAGGTCAGCCTGCAAACCACGCTCGATCTGTTGCCGCGTGTCGCCGCATCAGAAAAGGGCGAGGAGCGCATCGTGGTCACCGAAAGCGGCATCTTCAGCGCGGAGGATGTGAAGCTGATGCGCAGTCACCACGTGAACGCGTTTCTGGTGGGCGAGGCGTTCATGCGCGCCGCCGACCCCGGCGTGGAACTGGCTGCGGTATTCGCTTGAGGAGAAGATCATGCTGAATCTGGATCGTTTGATCATCGAATTCGACAAGGGGTTGCGTACCCTGTTCAGCCGCGCGCACAGCGCGCGTCCGCATCCCGATGCGGCGCTGCCCGATGCGCCCATGGACGAAGCGGAGAGACGGCATGCCGCCGGCCTGATGCGCGTCAATCACAGCGGCGAGATCTGCGCGCAGGCGCTGTACCAGGGGCAGGCGCTGACGGCGCGTGATCCGGCAGTGCAGCTAAAGTTGTCGCAGGCCGCGCAGGAAGAGACCGAGCATCTGGCCTGGACCTCGAAGCGCGTGCACGAACTGGGCGGCCACCTGAGCCTGCTCAATCCGCTCTGGTACACCGGCTCGTTGACGCTGGGCGCGCTCGCCGGATCGCTGGGCGACAAGTGGAACCTTGGCTTCCTTGCCGAGACCGAGCATCAGGTCGGCGGGCATCTGCAAAGCCATTTGGAGAAACTGCCGCCGCAGGATGCGAAGAGCCGCGCGATCGTGCAGCAGATGTACACGGATGAGACGCAGCACTCGGAGATGGCGAAACGGATGGGCGGCGCCGAATTGCCCGCGCCGGTGAAACAGGTTATGCGCCTGACTGCGAAGATACTGACGCAGACCGCTTACCGGATTTGAGGGCGCTTCTAAAAATCCAAATTTTAGTTTCGACACAACCTAAAGGTTAGTCTTCACTGAAACTACGTTTTGTCGCAATACGGCGTTGCTCACAAAAATTACTCCTTACATATCATATATATGCCGCGTCGTAATTTTTTGCTCGCGCCTTGTCTTGCTTAGAGCTTTGAATTTTTAGAAGCGTCCTTGAGGTGTGGGTGATTCTGCCTTACTCGCTCTCCATCCCTATTCCTGTATCACTTCGAAATCATGCGTCATCTTGGCGGTCGCGCCGAGCATGATGGAGGCGGAACAGTATTTCTCTGCGGACAGCTTGATGGCCTTTTCGACCGCTTCCGGCTTGATGTCCTTGCCGGTCACGACGAAATGCAGGTGGATATTCGTGAACACCTTGGGATCGGTCTCGGCGCGCTCCGCTTCCAGTTCGACATAGCAGTCCGAAACGTCCTGACGACCCTTTTTTAGGATGGAGATCACGTCGAAGCTGGTGCAGCCGCCGGCGCCGAGCAGCAGCATCTCCATCGGACGCGGCCCGAGGTTGCGTCCGCCGACGGCAGGTGCGCCGTCCATCAATACGGCGTGACCGCTCTCGGTCTCGCCCAGGAAAGAAACCTGTTCCACCCATTTGACGCGTGCTTTCATGTTGTTCCTCGGCTGTTTAAATATTAGAGAACACTGATTTTACACGATACCAAATCAACCCGATCACCTCGTGGACGAAGATCGTGCTGCCATGCAATGCCCCTGCGCTTGGCATGAAGGCGAATATGTCGGTCCGGTAGCGCGTGTTGAAGGCGGTCGGCGCCTCGACCACCTCGAAGCCGGCGCGGCGGAACACGTCGGCGGCACGCGGCATGTGCCAGGCGTGGGTGACCAGATAGATATTTTTGATGCCATGCTGTTGCAATGTCTGGAAGGAGAAGCGCGCATTTTCGAAGGTGTTGTCGGAGTCGCCTTCCGTCCAGCGCGCCAGCACGCGAAAATCCTCCTGCAATGCCGCGCGCATCTGTTGCGCCTCGGAAACACTGTTGCCCAGCGGCCTGCCGCCGGTGACGAGGATGGGCTTGCCGGTCTCGCGGTGCAGCCTGGCTCCGTAACGCAGGCGCACCAGCGCGGCTTCACTGATGGTGTCCTGCCCCGCATATTCCGGTGCGTTGAAATAAGTACCGCCGCCGAGGATCACGATGGCGTCCGCCTGCTGGTGTTCGGTATCCAGTGCCTGGGTGCGCGCTTCCAGCAGGTGCAGCGCGCCATCGGAAACATAGGGTGTGGAGGCGAGCCACAGCAGGGCGAAAGCGCCGAGTAGCACCGGCCATGCGGCCTTGCGGCGGCGACGCAGCAGCAGGAAACCCAGCCCGAACAGCAGCAACAGGCTGAGCGGCGGCAGCAGGAAGGCGGCGATGAAGTTGGTGACGAACCAGGACATGATGGGCAGGCGGGAACGCGAACGGGCGCTATCTTACATCGGCAAGATGGCGTGCTGCCAAAATAGCGTTTGACAGCGGCGCGCCGGCTGCCATAAAATGCGCGCCCTTCGAGGTTTGCTTATTGATTTTTTAGGAATAGTGGCTATGAAAACATTCTCCGCCAAGGCTCAGGAAGTCCAGCACGACTGGCTTCTGGTTGACGCCGCAGATCAAGTGCTGGGCCGTCTGGCCGCACAGATCGCCGCGCGTCTGCGCGGCAAGCACAAGGCGATCTACACGCCGCACGTGGATACCGGCGATTTCGTCGTGGTGGTCAACGCCGACAAGCTGCGCGTGACCGGCAACAAGGCGGAAGACAAGCTGTACCATCGCCACACCACTTATCCGGGCGGCCTGTACACCACCAATTTCACCAAGCTGCAACAGCGTCATCCGCAGCGCGTGCTGGAAAAGGCCGTCAAGGGCATGCTGCCCAAGGGCCCGCTGGGCTATGCGATGTTGCGCAAGATGAAGGTATATGCTGGTGCGACGCATCCGCATGAAGCGCAGCAGCCGAAACCCGTCAATCTGTTGAAGGCATAATCATGAGCGTGAATTACAACTACGGAACCGGTCGCCGCAAGAGTGCGGTGGCGCGTGTGTTCATCAAGCCGGGCAAGGGCAGCATCGTGGTGAACGACAAGCCGGTGGATGAGTTCTTCTCCCGCGAGACTGGCCGCATGATCGTGCGCCAGCCGCTGACGCTGACCGAGACCCTGAGCAAGTTCGACATCATGGTGAACGTCACCGGTGGCGGCGAAGCAGGCCAGGCCGGTGCGGTGCGCCACGGCATCACCCGCGCGCTGATCGATTACAACGCCGAGTTCAAGCCGGTGCTGAAGCATGCCGGTCTGGTGACCCGCGATGCGCGCGAAGTCGAACGCAAGAAGGTCGGTCTGCGCAAGGCGCGTCGCAGGAAGCAGTTCTCCAAGCGTTAAGCGCTGCTGTCGTATCATGCAAAAGCCGCCTTCAGGCGGCTTTTGCTTTGGAGTTGAGGTATCATTCGGGACGCTTTTCGGCAGGGCGTTCTTCAGGAAAGACAGCACATGATCAAAGTTGGCATCGTAGGCGGCACAGGCTATACCGGCGTGGAACTGTTGCGCTTGCTGGCGGCGCACCCGCAGGTCGAGTTGCGGGTGATCACGTCGCGTGCCGATGCGGGTACCCTGGTCAGCCAGATGTTCCCCAGCCTACGCGGCTATGTGGGCCTGCCGTTCACCCATCCCGACGAAGCCGGGTTGGAACAATGCGACCTCGTGTTCTTCGCCACCCCGAACGGCATAGCCATGCAACAGGCACGCGCGTTGCTGGATGCGGGCGTCAGGGTGATCGACCTGGCTGCGGATTTTCGCATCAGTGATGTGGCGGAATGGGAAAAATGGTACGGCATGACGCATGCCTGTCCGGATCTGGTGGCCGAGGCGATATATGGCCTGCCGGAAGTCAATCGCGAACAGATACGCGCGGCGCGCCTGGTCGCCAATCCCGGCTGCTATCCGACCGCGGTGCAGCTGGGTTTCATCCCGCTGCTGGAAGCGGGCGTGATCGAGCCGGGCAGCCTGATCGCCGATGCCAAGTCCGGCGTCTCCGGCGCCGGGCGCAAGGCCGAGGTGCATACCCTGTTCCCGGAAGCGGCGGACAACTTCAAGGCCTACGGCGTACCGGGGCATCGCCATCTACCCGAGATCAGACAAGGCCTGGCGCGCGTGAAGAACAGTCCGGTCGGGCTGACCTTCGTGCCGCACCTGACGCCGATGATACGCGGCATCCATGCCACGCTGTATGGCAGGCTGAGTCGCGACGTTGACTTGCAGGCGCTGTTCGAACAGCGTTATGCGGATGAGCCGTTCGTGGACGTGATGCCAGCCGGTAGCCATCCCGAGACGCGCTCGGTGCGCGGCGCGAACCATTGCCGTATCGCGGTGCACCGGCCGCAGGGCGGCGACACCGTGGTGGTGCTGTCGGTGATCGACAATCTGGTCAAGGGTGCGGCGGGACAGGCGGTGCAGAACATGAACATCATGTTCGGGCTGGCCGAGACCGATGCCCTGAATAATGTTCCCTTGCTCCCATGATGATGTGGCGGCGCGTCAAACGCAGTTTCAGCATCTCGGCGCCGAGGTTGTCGGTGCGGCCGCACATGCCGTGGTATCTGCGCTGGGGGCTGGTGTTGCCGTTCGTGCTCGCGGCGCTGGGGCTGGCATGGTGGGCCTACGGCAGCGGCTTGGAGCTGGCCGGGTTCCACCGCGGGCAAACCGAGGAGGAATTGGCACGGTTGCATGAACAGGTCATCAAGCTGGAAGCGGAGAACGCGGAACTGGGCAAACAGATTCCGCAATTCGAGCGCCAGATACAGATCGAGCGCGCCAGCAACCAGGAGACGGCCAAGCAGTTGAAAGGTTTGGCGGACGAGAACGCGCGCCTCCAGGAAGATCTGGCATTCTTCCAGAATCTCACCGCGATGCACGGCAAGGAGGGTGAGCTGACCCTGCACCGCACGAGACTGGAGCACGACCAGATGCCGGGCGAGTACCGCTTGCGCATGTTGCTGGTGCAGAGCGGGCAGCGCGTCAAGGAGTTCGCGGGTAATTACCAGCTGGTCGCCACCATGTTCGAGAACGGGATGCGGACCACGCGGGTATTCCCGCAGGAACTGTCCGGGAATGCCCAATTTCAGCTCAATTTCAAGTATTATCAGCGCGTCGAGCAGAGCATACAGCTGCCGCCCGAGGTGCGCCTCGAGAATGTGCAGGTGCGTGTGTACCAGCAAGGTGTGGCCGAGCCGAAAGTGCGGCAAAACGTGATCCCGTCATAAAACCGAAGGAGCAGGCCATGTTCAGCAAGAAACCCAGCAAGCCGCAAAACCGCATCGATTCGCTGATCGGCGTAGGGACGACCATCGATGGCGATGTGAGTTTCAGTGGCGGCATGCGTATCGACGGGCAGGTCAACGGTAATGTCGTCGCCGTGCAAGGCAAACCCAGCACGCTGGTGTTGAGCGAACACGCCAGCGTGCACGGCGAAGTGAGCGTCACCCATCTGGTAGTCAACGGCGCGATCAACGGTTCGGTATCGTCCAGCGAATATCTGGAACTGCAAGCCAAAGCCAAGGTCAATGGCGATGTGCACTACAGCACGCTGGAGATCCAGCTCGGCGCCATCGTCGAAGGGCGCCTGATCCACGGCAGCGAGGCGGCGCAGGACAAGGTGGTGGCGTTCAAGCTGAACAGCGGCGAATAATTCAATAAGGAGAAAGACATGAATGCAGCAACTGAAACAACTACAGCGGCAGACCCGCTGATCTTCACCGACAACGCGGTCAACAAGGTCAGGCAACTGATCGAGGAGGAAGGCAACGCCGACCTCAAGCTGCGCGTGTTCGTCAGCGGCGGCGGCTGTTCCGGCTTCCAGTACGGCTTCACCTTCGACGAAGTATGCAACGAAGATGATACCGTGATGAGCAAGAACGGCGTGCAACTGCTGATCGATCCGATGAGCTTCCAGTATCTGGTCGGTGCGGAGATCGACTATCAGGAAGGGCTGGAAGGTTCGCAGTTCGTCATCAAGAACCCGAATGCCACCACTACCTGCGGTTGCGGCTCGTCGTTCTCGGTATAAACGAAGCTGTCATGTCAGAAAGAACGGGGCGCGGATGCGCCCCGTTCTTTTTGTGGGATTTTGTTTATGCGGGATGAATGGCGCCGAGCACGCATGAGTGGCGCGCACCGGTGACGGCGGGCAGGTTGGCAGGCCTGCCGTGCAGGGCCTGTTGCGCCAGCCAGGCGAAGGCGAGGGCTTCCAGATAATCGCTGTCCACGCCGAGCGCTTCGGTCGTCTGCACGCTACAGCCGGGCAGCAGCGCAGCGAACCGCTCGCGCAGGGTCGTGTTGCGTGCGCCGCCGCCGCACAGATAGATTTCCGCCGCACCGCCGCAATGCCGGCGGATGGCTTGCGCGATGGTGACGCAGGTCAGCTCCAGCAGGGTGGCCTGCACGTCTTGCGCCGCTTCGTCGCCCTGCAGCCTGTTTTCCAGCCACGTCATGTTGAACAGGTCGCGCCCGCTGCTCTTGGGCGGCGGCAGGGCAAAGAACGGTTCGGCGAGCATGCGCTCCAGCAATGCCGGCAGCGCCTTGCCGGATGCCGCCCATGCGCCATCCGCATCGAAGGGCTTGCCGGTATGCCGTTCGCACCATGCATCCAGCAGCAGGTTGCCCGGGCCGCAATCGAAGCCCAAGGTGACGGCATGCGGTGCCAAGTCGGTCAGGTTGCTGATGCCGCCGATGTTGACGACGACACGATGGATGGCGGGATGGCGGAACACATGGTCGTGAAACGCTGGTACCAGCGGTGCACCCTGCCCGCCGGCGGCGATGTCGCGGCTGCGGAAGTCGCTGACCACGGCGATGCCGCTCAGTTCGGCGAGCAACGCGGCGTTGCCGATCTGCAGGGTATAGCCGTGTTCCGGGCAATGGCGGATGGTCTGGCCGTGACAGCCGATAGCGCGGACCCTTGTTGCGGCGATGCCGGTCTGTCCCAGCAGCGGCGCGATCGCCGCGGCATACAGTTGCGCCAGCCGGTTGCCGGCGAGCTGCGCGCGGTGCAGTTCGTTATCGCCGCGCTGGTGCAGCGCCAGCAGGTCACGTCTCAATGCCGCATCGAAGGGCAGGTAATGCCGGGCGAGCAATACGGGTTGTGGGGGGGAGAGGTCGGCGAGGACGGCATCGACGCCATCCAGGCTGGTGCCGGACATCAAACCTGCGTACAGCTCGGCCGGATGTGCGGGAGTCTCCACTGCCCGGTCAGTCGAGCAAGGCGAGATTGGTGTTGCGTAGCAGTTCCAGGCGCGCGATGAGATCGCTTGCAGCGGACTGGAATGCAGCCCGGTCTGCGCTGGCAACCGGAGAAGCGTCCGGCAGGGCGATGCGCAGCGGGTCGCGCTGCTGGCCGTCCACCTTGAATTCGTAGTGCAGGTGCGGGCCGCTGGCCAAGCCGGTCATGCCGACATAGCCGATCACCTCGCCCTGCGTCACGCGCCGGCCCTTGTGCAATCCTCGGGCAAAAGCGGACAGATGGCCGTATACCGTGGTGAAGCGCCCCTGATGGTTGATCATGATGACGTTGCCGTAGCCGCCCTGCCTGCCGACCAGCGCCACTGTGCCGTCGGCGGTCGCCTTGACCCGGGTGCCGCTCGCGGCGGCGAAGTCCACGCCCTTGTGGGAGCGCCACTTGTTCAGCACCGGATGGAAGCGCGAACGGGTGAAGCCGGAACTCACGCGCGAGAATTCGATGGGCGAGCGCAGGAACGCCTTGCGCACACTCTTGCCTTCCGGGGTGTAGTAATCGCCGCGCTGCGCGCCGTTCTCGAAATACACGGCGCGGTAAGTGTGGCCCTGGTTGACGAATTCGGCGGCCTGGATGCGCCCGGTGCGCAATGGTGCGCCGTTGCTGTAGAGCGTTTCATAGACCACGGTGAAGCGGTCGCCCTTGCGCAGGTCGTGGTGGAAATCGATGTCGCCGCCGAACAGTTCGGCCAGCTGGTTGGCGACGGCATCCGGGATGCCGGCGGCATCGGTCGCGCCGTACAGGCTGCTGGTGATCTCGGCGGAACGCGCGGCCAAGCGGGTCTCCAGCAGCGCGGGCATGGTATTGGCGGAAAAAACGTCCTGCTGTTTTTCGATGACGGTCTGCGCGCCATCCTTGTCCGGGTAGCGCAGCGAAACGAGGTTGCCGGCGGCATCGGTCTCGGCTTGCACTTCGCGCCCCGGTGCCAGGCTGCGGAAAGAGGCGGCATCGGCGGCTGTGCGCAGCCATGCGCTGGCGGAGGCGTCTTCGACATTCAGTCGGCGCAGCAGATCGTCCGCCGTATCGCCGCGCTGCACCTGCTCGCTGTGCCAGAAAGTCGCTTGCGGCGTGGCGACGGGCAAGGGTCTCGCCAGTGCGATTTCCTCGATGGCGACATTGGCGGCGGGCAGGCCGAGATCATCCTGCGACACCAGCCCGAAAGCCGTCACCACGCCCAGCAACGGCAGGGTGGACAGGGTGACGAACCAGCGCAGTTTTTTTCTGTGTTCCGACATTTTGCGTTATTGGCCGGGCGGATTCTGGGTTAACATTCGCGCCTCCTTGGGTTGCCTTGGAATATCGGCAATTCCTTGTTATTGATTGCCGTGCACTTTACCAGAAAGGCCTGTTCCCTCAAACCCGGTCTGACGGATGGAGCGAGGCATGGGCGAATGGCATGACCCGGCCGACCGATGGATCGAAACCGGGTATGAACGGCCCGGAATTTGAATTGGCGATGAATATGACACATACCGCAACGACGCACGACGACGCGCTGGCGCAGATCCGGCGTGGGGCGCATGAACTGCTGCTGGAAAGCGAACTGAAACAGAGGCTTGCGCAGGGCAGGCCATTGCGCGTCAAAGCCGGCTTCGACCCCACCGCGCCCGACCTGCACCTCGGCCATACGGTTCTGCTGAACAAGATGCGCCAGTTGCAGGACTTGGGGCACCACGCCCTGTTCCTGATTGGCGATTTCACCGGCATGATCGGCGACCCCACCGGCAAGAACGCCACCCGCCCGCCGCTGTCGCGCGAGCAGGTGCTGGAGAACGCGCAGTCCTACCGCGACCAGGTGTTCAAGGTGCTCGACCCGGACAAGACCGAGATCGTGTTCAACTCGACCTGGATGGACAAATTCAGCGCGGTCGACCTGATCCGTCTCGCCGCCACCCATACCGTGGCGCAGATGCTGGAGCGCGACGATTTCGGCAAGCGCTACAAGGCCAGCCAGCCGATCGCCATCCACGAATTCGTCTATCCGCTGGTACAGGGCTACGACTCCGTCGCACTCAAGGCCGACATCGAACTGGGCGGCACCGACCAGAAATTCAACCTGCTGATGGGACGCGAGTTGCAGCGGCACTACGGCCAGCCGACGCAGTGCATCCTCACCATGCCGCTGCTGGAAGGGCTGGACGGCATCAACAAGATGTCCAAATCGCTGGGCAACTATGTCGGCATCACCGACACCCCGCAGGACATGTTCGGCAAACTGATGTCGGTCTCCGATGACCTGATGTGGCGCTACTACGACCTGCTCTCCTTCCGCAGCCTGGCGCAGATCGCCAATTTCAAGGAAGAAATCGCGCAAGGACGCAATCCGCGCGACATCAAGGTGCTGCTGGCGCAGGAGATCGTCGCACGCTTCCATAACCAGAAGGCCGCCGAGGATGCGCTGGCCGAATTCGAAGCACGCTTCCAGAAGGGCGTGCTGCCGGATGACATGCCGGAGATCAGCGTCACCGGTGCCGAAGGCCATATCGCCATCGCCCACCTGCTCAAACAGGCCGGGCTGGTCGCCAGCACCTCCGAAGCGCTGCGCATGATCGACGCGGGTGCCGTCAAGCTCGACGGCGAAAAGATCAGCGACAAGGCCTTGCAGATCAAGACCGGCGCGGTGGTGGTGGCGCAGGTCGGCAAGCGCAAGTTCGGGCGGATCAGCGTCAAACAGGGTTAAAGACCCTAAAATCCCCGGTTAAATTCATAACACCTTTGGGTTATCAACTCCCGCGCCTTACGGGGGATAGACAGTGCTGGGCGAGTAATTTGTAATACGCCTACAGGTGTAGTGACTCTATCGACCCGCCGGTCGAGACCAAAAATACAAGAGCGCACCCTTTGCCCCAAGGGAGATTCGAGTTGAATAAGCGCAACAAGCATTCCGCCTTTTCTTTTTTTGCCGTTCTCATGCTGCTCGGTATGGTGCCGGCGAGTTCTGCGCTGTCGGCCGGCATCGATGATCAGGTAAAGAAATGTTCCAACTGCCACGGCAAAGCGGGTGCCAGCAGCGAATCGGATGTGCCCATCATCGGTGGTTATTCGGTTGAATTCCTTGTCAATAACATCAAGGCATACCGCGACCGTGAGCGCGACTGCCCCGATACGAAATTCCGTAGCGGTCCTGACAAGGGGCGGACGACCAATATGTGTCAGATAGCCAAAGAGCTCAAGGACAGCGACGTTCGCCAGATCGCTGTCTATTTCTCCAAACAGAAATTCGTGCGTGCCAAACAGTCATTCGATCCGGCGTTGGCCACGAAGGGCAAGGAAATCCACGAGATGTATTGTGAGAAATGCCATTCCGAGGGGGCCACGCAAGCCAAGGACGATGCCGGGATGATGGCCGGGCAATGGATCCCTTATTTGCGGCAGGCCCTGGACGAGTTTGTTACGGGCAAGCGCCCGATACCGAAAAAGATGAAAGCCAAGCTCGACGAGATGTCGCCGGAGGATATGAAGGCCCTGGTTCAGTTTTACGGCAGTTATCACTGATCGTGGGCTGCTTGATGACCAACTCGACGGTTCGTGATGCAGGCTGAAGCCGGAAAATCGGGCCTGTTTGGTCGCGCCAAACGCAATCCGGTCGCCCGAATCGGGTTCGGGCTGGTTGTTGCGCTGGTCGGGTTTGTGGTCGTGGTAGGCGGATTCACCACGGCGGTAGAGGCGACCAATAGCGTGGAGTTTTGCACTTCCTGTCACAGCATGGAAATCAACTATGAGGAGTACAAGAAGTCGGTGCATTACTCCAACCGTTCCGGCGTTCGCGCAGCCTGTTCCGACTGCCATGTGCCGAAGAAGAACTGGCTCTCCGAAATGTATCGCAAGGTGATCGCTGCCGAGGATGTCTGGGCCGAGATGGCGGGTACCATCGACACGCGCGAGAAGTTCGAGGCCAAACGGGCGGAGATGGCCAAGCGCGAATGGGATCGCATGAAAGAATCCGATTCCATCGGCTGCCGAAATTGTCACAGTTTCGGGGCGATGGATCTGGAAGAGCAGGACAAGCTTGCGCAGAACAAGCATGCGGGCGCTGAAGGGGAAGGCAAGACCTGCATAGATTGTCACAAGGGCGTTGCCCATAAACTGCCCCGGATACATTAAGAATTCATGCTCCCCGGTTTGTTTTGCGTGTGACGGGGGAGTGTGATGGCAGCAGCAAATCGCGAATAGACATCGCGCGAAGACCCAAGCCAGGCTCAGGCTCAGGCCGAACATGATCAATCCTCGGCCATGTCTGGAATTGTTTAATCCAATGAACACAGGGAGATTTTCGTGAATAAAATAAAAGTCTGGTTCGCGGGGACGCTGTTATGCGCCTTTGCGATAGGCACGGCGTCTGCCGTGCCGGAGGCGACCAAGCCGAAAAACGATTACAACATCACCATCAACTACGAACTGGGCATGCATTGCACCGGGTTCGATTTCAGTTACTGTTGCGTGTTGCCGCCTTATAACTCGGTTCAAAGCCAGGTCATCAAGACCTCGACCGGGCCGAACAAGTTTCCGGAGCTGCTGGAAGCTGACAAGAACGATCCCACCGTGCTGCTCGACGGCAAGAAACGCTTCCGCTTGGCATACGGACATATCGACAATACGTTCTCCGAGGGCAGCAAGCTGAAATATTGGGACGTCCCGTACGATGTCAACGGTGACGGCAAGTATTCCGCGAACGAAAATGTCGCCAACGCCTATTTCACTCACCTTTATGTCTACAAGGATCTGAAGGGCACCAACCCCAAAGGCACCAGCGCCGACAAGGAAAAACTCTTCGTCGGCATCCAGGTTCCGATTCCCCGTGACAACGGTCCGGCCGGCGCCGCTGCGCCCAGCCCGATGAAGAACGGCCATCTGCATTACACCGGCGAGAAAGGCACCATGGTTTACACCAAGTCACCGGTGCTGGACAACGTGCCGATCCTGTTGACCAATCCCGGTATCTGGGACGCGCTCGGATTGCCGTTGACACCGTTCAATGACCGTTCCGTCCAGGATCCGCTGACCTTGACCGAAGCGGACATCCAGCCCTTCCAGGAAGGCTGGGTGAGTCTGGTCCACGAGAAAACCGGCGCGCCCGTGATCGACTCGCACTCCGGCAAGCCGGTGCGTTTCGTCGGTACCAACCCGATCGACATCCCGAACTGCGCGAACTGCCACAGCAACAAGACGGCCAATGGCGACAAGTTCACCCTGTACAAGCAGGAGCGTGAATTTTGGAAAGGGCTGGGGGCAAGCGACTGGATCGCCAACCTGAAAGCGACATCGGTTTCCATTCTGGAAATGCACGATGACCGTGCAGGTACGAGCTTCATGAAGAACTACAACCCCAACAGCCGTTCGCTGGATAACCGTCTGGGTCGCGACCCCGTGTTGTGCCAGAAGTGCCATGCGGACAACGTGATCGGTGTGTTGAGCTCGAAGACATACAAGGATCCAAAGACCGGGGCAGACATGATCATCTCGCCGTTGACCCAGGCGATGCATACCGTGCACCAGACCAAGGCGCCGTTGCCTGACTCGTATGGCCGCACTGCTTCGTGCCAGGGTTGTCACCCGGCACACCGTCAGGACGGCAAGATGGAGCAGTATCCGATCACTGCGGACGGCAAGAACGCCTATGAAAAGAGCGACAACCGCGATGCTTCCGGCGGCTGCTATGTCGGACGCGACGTCCATGCCAATCCGAACAAGGATCGTGACGGTGCAGAATCGCCCGAGCACCTGAACTCCATCGGCAAGTGGATGCAATCGAACGTTTCCAAGATCGGCACCAAGGAAGGCGGCAAAGGCCTGTGGTGCACCAACTGCCACAACCAGTTGACCCGCGAACTGTATCAGCGCGACAACCTGACCAACGCCTTCAAGCAGACCGGTTCCACGATCCGCAACAAGCCGCTGGAAGAGATCGCCAAGGCAGTCGGCGTGTCCATGGATGACCTGAAAAACAAGTATCTGGATCCGAAGGTCGTGCTCAATGCCAAGGGTGAAGATACTCCTGGATCCTCGGGCATCCTGGAGACCTGGGCAGCCAAACGCCTGGTTCCGGACATCGCGGTCATCGCCCTCAAGGACGGCGGCCCGATGGTCAGCAAGGATGAGGACGGCGATATCAGCGTATCCATCCTGTCGGCCAACCCTGCAGTGGATGTCAAAACGCTGAAGCTGCCTGCGGGTGCCACGGGTGCCACGGCAGTTCCTTACGATGCAGCGACGCATGGACGCGACTACTGGTTGTCTCCGGGTGCACCGCACTGCGCGGACTGCCATGCCGCTCCATACGTGGAAGGTCAGGGCGGTGCTGCTTACCCGATCAACCAACCGGGCAAATATAGCGTGATGCGTTATTCCAAAGGACACGCCGGTCTGAGTTGCCAGGCCTGCCATGAGTCCACCCATGGCCTGTACCCGGTCACTCCCACAACCGACGTGACTTCGTACAAGCAGGCTGCGCAATACAACCCGGATGGCTCGCATGGTCCGTTGAAGTGTGCTTCCTGCCACGAGACCAACAAGGCCGGTGTTCCGCTGATCGCCAAGAAGAAGGAGCATGTCTGGGACGGCAAGCCGATCCTGAACGACTTCGAATTGGCGGTAACCTGGATGCACGGTAGCGCCAAAGACCTTGGCGGTGCGATTCCGAAAGACTAGTACGACACGTAATTGATGGCAAAACGGATCGGGGGGGCATACCCCCCGATTTGTTATGTGCCTCCATGGATAAACCGGTACAGTGATCGCGTCGAGCCGGTTGCTGGCCAAACTAACGGGTAACCATCACTATGTGGAACAGAAAAACGCCGCTGGCATGCTTGTTCTGGGCTATTGCCCTGATTTGTTCACCGTTCGCCGCAAATGGTGCGGAAGACCAGGTGCTGGTCACGATCGGACAAGACGCAATTCATTCACGCGAACTGGACTTGGCCATCACCAGTTCACCGTTCTCGACCCAATTCAACACCATGAGCGAAGACGAGCAAGCGAGTCTGCGCGGGGATATGCTGCGCCGTATCGTATCGGCGCGCCTGCTTGCCCTGGAAGCAAAGCGGCTCGGGCTGGATAAAACGCCGGCCTTCAAGCGCGAGATGGATGATTTTCGCCGGGGACTGCTCTACCGCGCTTACATGGACAGATTGCGCGAGCGCATCACCATCCCTGCCGAAACGCTTGCGGAAATGAAGGGGCAACTCAAGGGAGATGCGGATGCGCTTGAAGCCGCCAAGTCCTCTTATGTGGCAGCGCAATTCCGGAACGCGAAGATCGCAGCGTTGCATAAAATGCAGGAAGACAGGCATGTCAGATTCTTCGAGTCGCGCATCCGTGCTGGCATCAAGCCGGAGACCGCGCTGATGGAAGCTGACGGCCTGCGTGTCACCTATGGCGACATCGTGGATGCCGGAAAGTGGAAAAAACTGCCCAACCCGGAATGGGTCAAGGATCAGCTCCACAATCGCAGTGAAATGCTGCTGGCCGCCATGGCCGCCGAACGCGATGGCACAAATGTCAGCCCGCAACTCAATCGCTTTATCGAGGAACGGCTACCCGCCCTGGCATTGGAGAAAAAGATCCGTGCATGGGTACCGAACGATAAGACCATGCGCAACTGGTACACCAGGCATCCGGAGGTCGGCCATATCCCCGCCAGCTATCACGTCGGGCAGCTTGTCGTAGCCACAAAGAAAGAGGCGGAAGCTTTGCGCGCGCGGATACTGAAAGGAGAAAGCCTGTTCACCCTGGCAGGAAGCAACAGCATCGATCCGACCGGCCGCAAACAGAATGGCGATATGGGATGGATCACCGAGGGGCGCGGCATGCCGGAATTGGTCAGCGTGCTGCCGGCCCTGAAAGACGAGGAAGTCAGCCAGGTAATCGCTACCCCCTCCGGCCATCACCTGATCATGGTACTGGAGCGGCGCACAGGCCGGCAAAAGCCGTTCACGGACGTGCGCGAACGGGTGAAGCAGATGATCGTCAACCAGAATCTTCCCGCCTACATGGGCGAACTGGAAAAGCGTTTCCCGGTTTCCTGGCATCTCATGGCCGCGCCAGCTGCATCGCAACCAGCCGCCGCTCAATGAGCAAGACCGCCGTCCCGGTTTTGGCGCTGGTGATGTCCCTTGCATTGCCGCCGGCTATTGCAGGCGAAAGTGCCGTTCCCGCTGTCCAGCCGCCCGCATTCACCTTGCCGGGGCTGGATGGCAGGCAGCACGAGTTGGGCGAATGGAAAGACAAAGTCGTTCTGCTTAATTTCTGGGCCAGCTGGTGTTCGCCTTGCCAGACCGAGATCCGCGACCTGGTCGCCTATCAGGCGCAATACGGGCCCCAAGGCTTGCAAGTCGTGGGTATCGGCATGGACGTGGAAACGAAGCTGCGCAATGTGGCCCGTACGCTGGAGATCAACTATCCGGTACTGTTTACCGGCTCGCCCGCTCATCCCTTGATGTCGCGTTATGGCAATCGCAGCGGCGTTGTTCCCTATTCCGTGCTGATCACGCGCGAGGGCGAGGTGGTATATACGCATACCGGGTTGATTACACAGAAAATATTTGACGAGGAAGTGATGCCTCGGCTGAAGTGACGTTGCAGCACTTCAGTGCAGTAAATATCGGTTGTGGAATAAGCCGTTGTTTTGTAGAATCGCGCCCTCGAATTTTTGGTAGAAGGTAGTTAGTTCATGACGACTGTACGTGTAAAAGAGAATGAGCCGTTCGAAGTGGCGATGCGCCGCTTCAAGCGTTCCGTGGAAAAGACCGGTCTGTTGACCGAGTTGCGCGCCCGTGAGTTTTACGAAAAGCCCACCGCAGAGCGCAAGCGCAAGCTGGCCGCCGCCGTGAAGCGCCATTACAAGCGCCTGCGCAGCCAGACCCTGCCGCCGAAGCTGTATTGATCCATATTTGACCTGACGCCGCAATCTCTTGGGGGTTGCGGCGTTTTGCTTTTGCCATGAGCCTGAAACAGCAGATCACCGATGACATGAAAGCCGCGATGCGTGCCAGGGAGACGGCGCGCCTCGGGGCGATTCGCCTGTTGCTGGCCGCGATGAAGCAGCGCGAAGTGGACGAACGCATCGAGCTGACCGACGCAGATGTGCTGGCTATCATCGACAAGATGCTCAAGCAGCGTCGCGATTCCATCAGCCAGTACGAGGCGGCTGGACGCCAGGACCTGGTGGATGTCGAGAAATTCGAAGTGTCCGTGTTGCAGACCTACATGCCGCAGCAGATGAGCGAGGCGGAAGTCGCCGCCGCCATCGAGCAGGCCGTCGCCGCCTCCGGAGCGGCGGGCGCGCAGGACATGGGCAAGGTGATGGCGATCCTCAAGCCGCAACTGGCCGGGCGCGCCGACCTGGGTAAGGTGTCCGGGCTGGTCAAGGCAAGGCTGTCGAAGTAATAAAAACCTGCTGCGCGGCCAGATTGCTTCGTTGCGCGGTGCTCGAAATCCTCATGTACAAAAAGTACATTCCGGTTTCTGCGCTCCGTGCGCCTTGCACTCTGGTCGCTCGTAACGGTTTTTGAGGTTCACGATAGAATCAAGCTTCTTACTAGCGCGAGGGCCGGCGTGATTCCAAAAAGCTTCATTCAGGATCTGCTCAACCGCCTCGACATCGTGGACGTGATCGAGCGTTACGTCCCGCTCAAGAAGGCCGGCGCCAACTACGTCGCCTGCTGTCCCTTCCATAACGAGAAATCCCCGTCGTTCACTGTCAGCCAGAGCAAACAGTTCTATCACTGCTTCGGCTGCGGCGCGCATGGCACGGCCATCGGCTTCGTCATGGAGCATGTCGGCATGGGTTTCGTCGAGGCGGTGGAGGACCTGGCCAGGAGCGCCGGCGTCGACGTCCCGCGCGAAGTGTCCAATGCGCCGCAACACAAGGTCGCGCCGGATCTGTATGAGTTGATGCAGGCCGCGACGCGTTACTACCGCGAGCAGCTCAAAACTTCGCCACGCGCGATTGATTACCTCAAGGGCCGCGGTTTGAGCGGCGAGATAGCCGCGCGCTTTGGCATCGGCTATGCGTCGGAGGGATGGCAGAGCCTCGCCGGTGCCGTGCCTGACTATCAGGATGCCAGTCTGGTCGAGACCGGGCTGGTGATCGAGGGCGAAAGTGGCAAGCGTTACGACCGCTTCCGCGACCGCATCATGTTCCCCATCGTCAATGTGCGCGGGCAGGTCATCGGTTTCGGCGGGCGCGTACTGGACAAGGGCGAACCCAAGTATCTGAACTCGCCGGAGACGCCGCTGTTCGAGAAGGGGCGCGAGCTCTATGGCCTGTTCCAGGCGCAGAAGACGATACGCGAGCGGCAGCGGGTGCTGGTGGTCGAGGGCTACATGGACGTGGTGGCGCTGGCGCAGCACGGGGTGGAATATGCTGTGGCGACGCTGGGCACGGCGACCACGCCGTTCCACGTGCAGAAGCTGTTGCGCCTGTGCGAGCACATCGTGTTCTGCTTCGACGGCGACAAGGCCGGCCAGAAAGCGGCATGGCGCGCGCTGGAGAACGCGCTGCCGCAATTGCAGGATGGCAAGCGCATCAGCTTCCTGTTCCTGCCGGTCGAGCACGATCCCGACAGCTTCATCCGCGAATTCGGCAATGAGGCCTTCGAACAGCGCGTGCGCGAGGCCATGCCTTTGTCTGCATATCTGTTGCGCGAGATCAGCGCGGAACTGGACTTGCGCACGCAGGAAGGGCGCAACCAGTTGCTGCAACGCGCCAAACCGCTGTTGACCGCCATCGCCGCACCCGCGACCGCGTTGCTGCTGCGCAAGGAGGTGGCGGCGCTGGCCGGGGTGAGCCAGGCGGAACTTGAAGCGCTGTATCAGGTCAATCCGGTCGCGCGTGCGCCGCGCCCCGCGTTCCGGAAGGCCGACCGTACCGCGCCTTCGGTCCTTCGGCGGTTGTTGCAGTGCCTGATCGCGAAACCGGGGCTCGGGGCGCAGATCTCCGCCGAGTGGAACGGCGAAGGCGCGGAAGCCGAGGCGATCGCGGACATATTGCTGGTATTGCGCGAGGCGGATTTCGAGATAAGCAGCCCCGCGCTCACGCAGATGTTCCAGGGGACGGCCCATGAAAAGACGCTGGCGGCATCGGCTGCGGAGATGATGGGTTGGGGCGAGGATTTCGACGTGGAGGGTGAGTTCGCCGGCCTGTTAAATAGTTTTGACAAGGAGCGCCGCCGCCATGAGTTCCAGGCGTTGCAGGCCAAGGTCGCGCAGGGTGGATTCGCCTGCCTGAGCGAGGCCGAGCTTGAGTGTTACCGGCGGGCGGGGCGTTGAGGCGAACTGCCGGGAAAGATTGGGGAAAATCCGGTTGGATTCGGGTATAATCCGCCGCTTTTCTGCGGCATTTACTGATTGGGAATCTGGATATGGCAAAGCCTAAGGACAAGAAAAAGCAGGGTAAGGAAACGGCCATCGTCGTCGAGCAGCCGGCCGTAGACCTGCAGCAGGACATCGAGGCGCGTCGCACGCGTCTGAAGGCGCTGATCGTGCTGGGCAAGGAGCGCGGCTATCTGACCTATGCCGAGATCAACGACCACCTGCCGTACATGCTCGAAGTCGAGCAGATCGAAGGCGTGGTGAGCATGATCAACGACATGGGCATCAAGGTCTATGACGTTGCGCCCGATGCCGAAACCCTGATCATGACCGATACCGTGACGGCGGCGCCGGACGAGGACGCCGTCGAGGAGGCCGAGGCCGCACTGTCCACGGTGGACTCCGAATTCGGCCGCACCACCGACCCGGTGCGCATGTACATGCGCGAGATGGGAACGGTCGAACTGCTCACCCGCGAAAAAGAGATCGAGATCGCCAAGCGCATCGAAGAGGGTCTGAAGCACATGATCCAGTCGATCTCCGCCTGCCCGGCGACGATTGCCGAGATCCTTGCGCTGGCCAAGAAGATCGAAAACAACGAATTGCGCGTGGATGAACTGATCGACGGCTTTACGGATGCCGAAGATGAAGCCGTCATGGGCGCGGAAGGCGATGAAGATGAAGAAGAAATCGCCAACACCGATGTCTCCGATGAAGAAGAGGACGAAGAAGCGACTGCCGCTGCCGCAGCAGCTAACTTGGCGCAGCTGAAAGCCGATGCGCTGGCGCGCTTCGCCGTGATCGCCGACCTGTTCACCAAGATGGGCAAGGCCTATGAAAGATACGGCTACCGCAGCAAACAGTACGACAAATGCCAGTCCGCGATCTCCGATGAATTGATGAACTTCCGCTTCTCCGCAAAGCAGGTGGATGCCCTGTGCGACACCATGCGTGGCCTGGTCGAAGAGGTGCGCCGCAGCGAGCGCAGCATCCAGGATATGTGCGTGAACAAGGCCAGGATGCCGCGCCCGCATTTCATCAAGACTTTCCCTGGCAACGAGGAAAACCTGGAATGGGTCGCCCATGAGGTCAAGGCGAAGAAACCCTACAGCGAAGCGCTGGTGCGTTATCAGCACGCCATCGTCGAGCAGCAGCAGCGCTTGCTGGATATGGAACAGCGCGTCGGCATCCCGATCAAGGACCTGAAAGAGATCAACAAGCAGATGACCAACGGCGAAGCCAAGGCACGCCGCGCCAAGCGCGACATGATCGAGGCCAACCTGCGTCTGGTCATCTCCATCGCCAAGAAATACACCAACCGCGGCCTGCAATTCCTCGACCTGATCCAGGAAGGCAACATCGGCCTGATGAAGGCAGTGGACAAGTTCGAATATCGTCGCGGCTACAAGTTCTCGACCTACGCTACCTGGTGGATTCGTCAGGCCATCACGCGCTCCATCGCCGACCAGGCGCGCACTATCCGCATCCCGGTGCACATGATCGAGACCATCAACAAGATGAACCGCATCTCGCGCCAGATCATGCAGGAGACCGGACAGGAACCGGACGCGGCGACGCTGGCGATCAAGATGGAAATGCCGGAAGACAAGATCCACAAGATATTCAAGATCGCCAAGGAACCGATCTCGATGGAGACCCCAGTGGGCGACGACGACGATTCGCATCTCGGCGATTTCATCGAAGACCAGAACACCGCCGTGCCGATCGATGCCGCCGTGTATGAAAGCCTGCGCAGCGCGACGGCGGACATCCTCGACAGCCTGACCCAGCGCGAGGCCAAGGTGCTGCGCATGCGTTTCGGCATCGAGATGAACACCGACCACACGCTGGAAGAGGTAGGCAAGCAGTTCGACGTCACCCGTGAACGCATCCGCCAGATCGAGGCCAAGGCGCTGCGCAAGCTGCGTCACCCGTCGCGCTCCGAAAAGCTGAAGAGCTTCCTCGACAGCGAAGGCAGCTGACCGCTTACGGGCCCTTAGCTCAGTTGGTTAGAGCAGAGGACTCATAATCCTTTGGTCGTTGGTTCAAGTCCAACAGGGCCCACCACCACACAGGGGATTGGCATCGCGCCAATCCCCTTTGCGTTATGAGAACCAGTCTATGAATGCCGAATTGTCCGCCAATGCCATGCGCCGCAAGGTGCGGCTCGATGCGCTGGGCGAGATCGAATTCCCCGCCGAGCTGCCGGTAGTCGGCAGGCGCGAGGATCTGGCGCGCGCGATTGGCGAGCATCAGGTGGTCATCGTGTGCGGCGAGACCGGTTCAGGCAAGACCACGCAGTTGCCGAAGATATGTTTGATGCTGGGGCGCGGCGTGAAGGGCTGCATCGGCCACACCCAGCCGCGCCGCGTGGCGGCGCGTTCGGTGGCATCGCGCATCGCGCACGAACTGAAGACCGAGCTCGGCGGTGCGGTCGGCTACAAGGTGCGCTTCAGCGACAAGGTGTCCGCTGATACCGCCATCAAGTTGATGACCGACGGCATCCTGCTCGCCGAGATCCACAGCGATCCGCTGTTGAAGAACTACGATACCCTCATCATCGACGAGGCGCACGAGCGCTCGCTCAATATCGATTTCCTGCTCGGCTACCTGAAACGGCTGTTGCCGCGCCGCCCTGACCTCAAGCTCATCATCACCTCCGCCACGCTGGATGCCGACCGCTTCGCCAGACATTTCGGCGCGCAGGTGGTCGAGGTGTCTGGGCGCGGCTATCCGGTCGAGGTGCGTTACCGTCCGCCGCAGCAAGATGAGGAAGGCAATATGCAGGACGTGCCCCAGGCAGTGAGTTCCGCGCTGGACGAGCTGGCGGCAGGCGGATTGCGCGGCGACGTGCTGGTGTTCCTGCCGGGCGAGCGCGAGATCCGCGACACTGCCGAGGCGCTGCGCAAACACCATCCGAAAGGGATCGAGGTGCTGCCGTTGTTCGCGCGCCTGTCGGCGGCGGAGCAGGATAAGGTGTTCAAGCCGGCCTCCGGCGTGCGCCGCGTGGTGCTGGCGACCAATGTCGCGGAGACCTCGCTGACCGTGCCGAACATCGGCTATGTCATCGACAGCGGGCTGGCGCGGGTGAACCGCTACAGCATCCGCCAGAAGGTCGAGCAGCTGCACATCGAAAAGATCTCGCGCGCCGCCGCGAATCAGCGTGCCGGACGCTGCGGGCGGGTGATGAGCGGCGTGTGCATCCGCCTGTACGACGAGGAAGGCTTCGCGCAGCGCAGCGAATTCACCGACCCGGAGATATTCCGCGTATCGCTGGCCACCGTGATCCTGCGCATGAGCGCGCTCGAACTCGGCGACATCGCCGAATTCCCGTTCATCGAGCCGCCCGGCTCGCGCATGATCGCCGACGGCTATCAACTGCTGGCCGAACTGAATGCGATCGACGAGGGGCAGCAGCTGACCCGGATCGGCCACGAGCTGGCCAGACTGCCGCTCGACCCCAAGATCGCGCGCCTGCTGCTGGCCGGGCGGCAATACCATTGTCTGAACGAAGTGCTCATTATCGCCAGCGCGCTGTCGGTGCAGGACCCGCGCGAGCGCCCGCAAGAGCGGCAGGAAGCGGCCGATGCCGCGCACAAGCGCTACACCGACGAGCGATCCGACTTTCTCTTCTGGCTCAAGTTGTGGGACTGGTTCCAACAGGCCGTCGCGCACAAGAAATCCAACCGCTTGCTGGCGGAAGAGTGCCGCAAGAACTTTTTGTCGTCGCTACGCCTGCGCGAATGGCATGAACTGCACCAGCAGCTGCATGCGCAGGTCGCCGAGATGGGCATGCGCGGCAACGAGCAACCCGGCAGTTATGAGCAGATACACAAGGCGCTACTGTGCGGATTGCTCGGCAACATCGGCATGCGCAGCGTGGACGGCAACGATTATCTCGGCGCGCGCGGCATCCGCTTCCTCATCGCGCCGAACTCGGTGCTGGCGAAGAAGGGCGCGAAGTGGGTGATGGCGGCGGAGCTGACCGAGACGCATCGTTTGTACGCGCGCGGTGTAGCGCGCATCGAGCCGGAATGGCTGGAGGAGGTCGGCGACCATCTCATCAAGCGCCACTATTACGACCCGCACTGGGAGAAGAAGTCCGCGCAGGTGGCCGCATGGGAGCGCAGCACGCTGCACGGATTGGTGCTGAACCCGAAGAAGCGCGTGCATTACGGGCCGATGAATCCGGCCGAGTCGCGCGAGGTGTTCATCCGCCAGGCGCTGGTGGACGGCGAATTCAATACCCAGGCGCCGTTCTTCGCGCACAACCGCAAGCTGATCCACGACATCGAGGCGCTGGAGCACAAGGCACGACGCCCCGACGTGCTGGTGGACGACGAGCTGATCTTCGCCTTCTACGACAGCCGTATCCCGGCGGACATCCACAACGGTGCTGCATTCGAGCACTGGCGCAAGCAGGCCGAGCGCGACCATCCGAAGCTGCTATATCTGAAGAAGGACGACCTGATGCGCCACGAGGCGGCGGGCATCACCACCGACCAGTTCCCGCCGCAACTGAAGATAGCCGGCGTCAACTTCGCGCTGGCCTACAACTTCTCGCCCGGCAAGAACGACGACGGCGTCACGCTCTCGGTGCCGCTGGCGCTGATTAACCAGGTCAGTGCGCCGTGCTGCGAATGGCTGGTGCCCGGCCTGCTGGCGGAGAAGGTGCAGCAACTGGTCAAGACGCTGCCGCAGCGGTTGCGCCGCCATCTGGTGCCGGTGCCGGAATTCGCTGCGGCGTTCTGCCACGGGGTGCCGCCTGCGGACACACCATTGCCGCAGGCGCTGGCGCGCTACATCCGCGAACAGAAGCAGCTCGACGTGCCGCTCGATGCGTTCCGCATCGAACAGCTGCCGCCGCACCTGCTGATGAACTTCCGCGTGGTGGACGAGCATGGACGCCAGCTCGGCATGTCGCGCAACTTCGCGCAACTGCATGCTGAATGGGCACCACGTGCCATGCCCGTTGTCGTTACGGCGGCGGCAGAGGAGAAAGGCGAGGCCGTCGTGGAGCAGCGTTACACCTCGTGGGGCTTCGGCGCGTTCGCCGAGACGCGCGAGGTCAAACGCGCCGGGCAGAACGTCACGCTGTTCAATGCGCTGGTGGACGACGGCGATGCGGTGCTGCTGCGCGCCTTCGATACGCGCGATGCCGCGCAGGCCGCGCATCGCGGCGGCCTGCGCCGTTTGTTCATGCTGCTGCTCAAGGACCAGGTGAAATACCTGGAGAAGAACCTGCCGGATGCGCAGCGGCTCGGCATGCTGTTCATGCCGTTCGGCACGCAGCAGGAGTTGCAGCAGCAGATTCTGGCGCTCACGTTCGAACGCTGCTGCCTGAACGACCCGTTGCCGGCGAATGAGGCGGCGTTCGCGGCGCGCGGCAAGGAAGCCAAGAACCGCCTGCTGCTGGTCGCGCAGGAGATCGCGCGGCTGGCCGGTAACATCCTCGGCGAATACCAGACGGTGCAGAAGAGCCTGCCGCAGCTCAAAACACATAATCAGATCAATCAGGACATCCGTGCGCAGCTGGATTGGCTGCTGCACAAGCGCTTCATCGCAGCCACGCCCTACGAGCGCCTGCAACACCTGCCGCGCTACCTCAAGGCGATTGCGTTGCGCATCGAGAAACTGCGGACCAACCCCGCACGCGATGCGCAGTGCATGGCGCAACTGCAGCCGTTGCAGCAACAATGGCAGCGTCGGTTGTCCGCGCAGCAGGGCGAACGCGACCCGAGGCTGGTCGATTTCGGCTGGCTGTTGCAGGAGTTGCGCGTATCGCTATTCGCTCAGGAACTGAAGACGCCGGTGATCGTGTCGGTGAAGCGGTTGGAAAAGATGCTGGCGGGGCTATAATCGGCACAAGATACATCAAGGAGGTGCGGGATGAACAAGAACGAGATCGAATTGCTGCGCAGGGAAATCGAGATGCTGATGAATGAGCGCGCGCGCTTGCTCAGGGTAGTGGGTGCTGCCGCCGTGCTGGTGGCGAACACCGACTCCAGGATATTGCAGGCCGCGGCAGTGGGCGCGGCGGAGATGCTGTCGGAGATGCTGAACGCCTTGCCCGAGGAAACGCTGCAGGATGCGCTGGAATCGGTGCAGGCAACGATGGCATAGATTTCGATGGAACAACGCACCGGACTGATACTCACCGGCGGCGGCGCGCGTGCCGCCTATCAGGTCGGCGTGCTCAAGGCGATCGCGGAGCTCCTGCCGCGCCGTGCCTGCAACCCCTTCCCGGTGATCTGCGGAACCTCGGCCGGCTCGCTCAACGCCGCGACGCTTGCGGTGAATGCGCGCAATTTCCGCAAGGGGGTGCGCTATCTCGATAACATCTGGAAGAATTTCCATGCCAGTCAGGTCTACCGTACCGATGTGCTCGGCGTGTTCAACAACACCGCGTTATGGCTGGCCGGCCTGTTCCTCAGCGGGCTTGGCATCAACCGGCTCAGGCATGTCTCGCTGCTCGATAATTCGCCGCTGACCGAACTGCTGGAAGAGGTCATGCCCTGCGAAAAGATCCAGAGCAGCATCGATGCCGGATTGCTGCATGCGCTGAGTATCACCGCATCTGGTTACGGCTCCGGGCAGTCGGTGACGTTCTTTCAGGGAGTGGAGCAACTGGTGCCGTGGCGGCGCGCCCGGCGCCTCGGCATCCGCACACAGATCGAAAACAAGCACCTGCTGGCATCGGCCGCGCTGCCCTTCATCTTTCCGGCGACCATGATCAACCGCGAGTATTTCGGCGACGGTTCGATGCGCCAGATCGCGCCGATCGGCGCCGCGCTGCATCTGGGTGCGACGCGGGTGATGGTCATCGGCGTCACCACCAATGGCGCGATCCCACAGACCAGCCGCAGCGAATTGAACGAGTATCCGACGCTGGCGCATATCGCCGGGCATGCGCTGAACAGCATCTTCCTCGACAACATGGAGGTGGACCTGGAGCGGGTGAGAACGATCAACAATCTGGCCGCGATGATGCCGGAAGAGGTGCGCGAGCGCGCCAACCTCAAGCATGTCGAGATGCTGGTCGTATCGCCCAGCCAGCCGATCGAGAAGATCGCCGAACAGTACGCCGCGGAACTTCCTTGGACGATACGCCTGTTGCTGCGCATGGTCGGCGCGATGCCGCACAGCGGTGCCATCCTGCTGAGCTACCTGCTGTCCGAGGGGAAGTACTGTCGCGCCCTGATCGACCTGGGCTATCAGGATGCCATGCTGCGGCGCGAGGAGATACAGCGTTTTCTCGACGTGCAGCCGCACCAGGACAGCGGGATGCCGCAATGACAACCCATCTGGTGAGTGGTGAGTAGGAAGTCGGGAGTGCTGGCCGTGCCTGTGGGAGGAACCATTCCTTCCCGCACCTGGCAATTGCTGGAACTGCTGGCGGACGGGGAGTTCCATTCCGGCGAAGATATGGCGGAGCGGCTCGGGGTGTCGCGCGCCAGCGTGTTCAACGCGCTGGCCGACGTTGCGGAACACGGCGTGGAATTGCACCGGATACGCGGTCGCGGCTACCGGCTGGCGCGTCCCTGGCAACGGCTGGAACATGATGAGATCCTGCGCTGGCTGGACAGCTATGCGGGGTCGTTCCGCATCGAGATCGCGCCGCAGACGGATTCGAGCAGCAGTCTGCTGTTGCGCCAGACGGCGCTGGGTGCGCCGTGCGGCAGCGTCGTGGCGGCGGAGTTGCAACAGGCTGGGCGCGGACGGCGGGGGCGGACCTGGCATTCCGGCCTGGGCAATTCGCTGACCTTTTCCCTGTTGTGGCGCTTCGATTGCGGCCTGAACGCCCTGTCGGGATTGAGCCTGGCGGTGGGGGTGGCGATCGTGCGCGCCTTGGGCAAGCTGGGCGCGCAAGGCGTGCGGCTGAAATGGCCGAACGACATCGTGGACGCGCAGGGCAAGCTGGGCGGTGTGCTGATCGAGGTGCAAGGCGACATGCTGGGGCCGAGCGCGGTGGTCATCGGTATCGGCCTGAATTGCAGCCTGCCGGACGACCTGGCGCGACAGATCGATCAGCCGGTCAGCACGCTGGGCGAGGTGTGCGCGGCGATGCCGGAGCGCAACCGCCTGCTGGCGGAATTGCTGCGCGAACTGGCTGCCGTGCTGCAAGCGTTCGCACGGAACGGTTTTGCGCCCATGCGCGATGAATGGCAAGGGTTGCACATCCACCAGGACAAGCCGGTCGATTTGCATATGCCGGATGGGTCGATGGTGAGCGGTATCGCCCGCGGCGTCAGCGAGAGCGGGGAGCTATGCCTGGAGACCGCGCAGGAGTTGCGCCGGTTCAATTCCGGCGAAGTGGGAGGGCTGCGGTGAAGCTGTTGATCGACGCAGGCAACACGCGCATCAAATGGGCGCTGGTGGAGGGGATCGCGTGGTTGCGCAACGGTGTCCTGCCGACTGCACAGGCGGACGGGCTGTTGCGGCAACTGGGCGATATCCGGGGGGGGCGGCAGATATGGGCCAGCAATGTCGCCGGGGATGAAGTCGCACGGCGGATATGCGATATTCGCATTGAAGGTTGCGCCGCGCCGCGCTTCATCGCCGCCCGCGCAACGCAATGCGGCGTGCGCAACGGCTATGCCGATCCCGCGCAACTCGGCAGCGACCGCTGGGCGGCATTGATCGCGGCATGGAGTCTGGTGGGCAAGCGTTGCCTGGTGGCGAGTTGCGGCACCGCCACGACGGTGGATTCGTTGTCGGAGACGGGCGAGTTCATCGGCGGGCTGATCCTGCCCGGCGTGGAGCTGATGCAGCGCAGCCTGGGCAGCGCAACGGCGCAGTTGCAACCGGGAGAGGGAAACTATGCGGCATTCCCGCGCAACACTGCCGATGCCCTGTTCAGCGGGGCGGTGCAGGCTGTTTGCGGGGCGCTCGAGCGGCAGCACGCGCTGCTGGGCGATGCTGGGGCTCCGGTCATTTTGAGCGGCGGAGGCAGTTTGCAGTTGCAGAAGCACCTTAACCTGCCGCTGCGGGTAGAGGATAATCTCGTCCTGCAGGGACTGTTGTTGATCGCACAGGAAGAGGGCGCGTGATGAGGGTATTGTTCTGGATACTGCTGGCGGGGAATATCGTGTTCTTCACGCTGATGCAGCGCGGCGGATGGGCGCCCGGCGCCGATCAGGCGGCGCATGCGCAGCCGCCTTTGCATGAGGATCAGGTGCGCCTGCTGGACATCCGGGAACTGGCGGCGGAACCGGAACCGGAATCTGCTCCGGCGCTGGCGGATACGCAAGCCGGCGTCTGCATGGAATGGGGCGAGTTCTCCGGCACCGACCTGGCGCGCGCCGGCGCAGCCCTGGCCGCACTGCAACTGGGCGACAAGCTGGGGCGGCGCGAGATCGAGCACAGCATCGGCTACTGGGTATATATCCCGCCGCTCAAGGACAAGGCGGCGGTCAGCCAGAAGATACTGCAACTCAAGGCGCGCGGCGTGCAGGAACACTTCGTCGTGACCGAGCCGGGCATCTGGCTGAACGCCATTTCGCTCGGCGTGTTCAAGACGCAGGAAGCGGCGCAGAACTTCCTCGACAGCCTGCGCAACAAGGACGTGCGCTCGGCGCAGGCGGGCGAACGCGCCAGCAAGTTCAAGGTGACCGTTTTTACGCTGGGCGGAATCGATGCCCAGACCGGCGACAAGCTGGCGGCGATGCACAAGGATTTCGCCGGTAGCGAACTGAAAAACGTACCCTGCACGTTGACAAGGTAGGCCGGAATCCGGAGAATGCCGCGCTCTTTGCGGTGATATAGCTCAGTTGGTTAGAGCACAGCACTCATAATGCTGGGGTCGGTGGTTCAAGTCCACCTATCACCACCAGATTTTCCGCAAAAAAAACTCCAGCACGGGCTGGAGTTTTTTATTTGATGCGGGTAAAACCGGATTACTTGTCAGCCAAGAGCTGCTTCAGCATCCACACGGAAAAACCAGCCAGGAAAATCATGCTGCCGATGGCTACGATATCTGCGACGATGGACATTTTTTTCTCCTCCCGAGAGAACTAGAGTTGAACACAAGAAACAAAGCAAAGCGAGGCGAATCCTAGCATAATTTCGCGGGCGGACAAGCTGTTTTTCTGCGACCCTTACATGAGCTTTTTGCTCAGATATTGCCATTGACCGCCTTCATGCCATGAACAAGAAGCTCTACATCAAGACCTACGGCTGCCAGATGAACGAATACGATTCGGACAAGATGGCCGACGTGCTGCGCGCCTGCGCGGGCATGGAGCAGACCGACCGGCCGGAAGAGGCCGATGTCATCCTGTTCAACACCTGCTCGATCCGCGAGAAGGCCGAGGAGAAGGTGTTCTCCGACCTGGGGCGGGCGCGGGCGCTGAAGCTGGCCCGACCGGAGCTGCTGATCGGCGTGGGCGGCTGCGTCGGCAGCCAGGAGGGCGAGGCGATCATCAAACGCGCGCCTTATGTCGATGTGGTGTTCGGTCCGCAGACGCTGCACCGCCTGCCGGAGCTGTTGCAGGCGCGGCGCGATGCCGGCCAGCCGCAGGTGGATGTCAGCTTCCCCGAGATCGAGAAGTTCGACCACCTGCCGGGTGTACAGGCAGTCAGCGGCGCGGCCTTCGTCTCGATCATGGAAGGATGCAGCAAATACTGCACCTTCTGCATAGTGCCCTACACGCGCGGCGAGGAGATGTCGCGCCCGTTCGCCGATGTGATGCGCGACGTGCAGGTGCTGGTCGCGCGCGGCGTGCGCGAGATCACCCTGCTGGGCCAGAACGTGAATGCCTACTGCGGCGCGACCGATGACGGCGACACGGTGGATTTCGCCTTCCTGTTGCAGGCGCTCGCGGCGCTGGAAGGTGTGGAGCGTTTGCGCTACACCACCTCGCACCCGCGCGAGATGACGCAGCGCCTGATCGACGTCTACGCGAATACCCCCAAGCTGGTCAGCCACCTGCACCTGCCGGTGCAATCCGGCTCCGACCGCATCCTCGCCGCGATGAAGCGCGGCTACACCGCGCTGGAATACAAGTCCGTGGTGCGGCGGTTGCGCGCGGCGCGTCCCGATATCTGCATCTCGTCGGATTTCATCGTCGGCTTTCCCGGCGAGACCGAACAGGATTTCGAGGCGACCATGAAGCTGATCGACGAGGTCGGCTTCGATGTCAGCTTCAGTTTCGTCTACAGCCCGCGCCCCGGTACGCCCGCCGCCGAGATGCGGGACGGCACGCCGCCGGAAGTGAAGTCGGCGCGGCTGACGCGCTTGCAGGCGCGCATCGACGAACTGGAGCGGCGGGTCAACGACAGGATGCTCGGCACGGTGCAGCGCGTGCTGGTGGAGGGCGTGTCGAAGAAGGACGCGCATGAACTGGCCGGGCGCACCGACAACAACCGCATCGTGAACTTCGCCGGTTCGCCGGGCATGATCGGGCGCTTCGTCGAGGTGAAGATCACCGGGGTGGTGCGGCATACGCTGCGCGGCGAGGTAGTCGGGGGTGGATCGTAGGAGCGCCGGAAGGCGCGAATATTTTTCGCGGCTGCCGTCGCTCCCACAAAGAAGCATGCCGTACAATTCTTCCAAGATGAACACCGACATCCAGACCCTGCAATTCGCGCTCGAGCCGGTGGACAACCAGCGGCTGGCGCACCTGTGCGGCCCGCTGGACGAGAACCTGCGCCAGATCGAGACCGCGCTGGAGGTCGGCATCGCGCGGCGCGGCGAGCATTTCAGCGTGCAGGGCGCACAGGCGGAACTGGCGCGCCGGGTGTTGCAGGATTTTTATCGCGATGCCACGCACGACATCACGCTGGAGCGCCTGCAGCTCGGCCTGATCGAGGCGATGAAATGGCATGCCGAAGCGCCGCCTTCCGGCGATTTCGTGCCGCTGCTGATGACGCGCAAGGCCGAGATCCGCGGGCGCACACCGCGCCAGAACGCCTATTTGCAGGCGATCCAGGAACACGACATCACCTTCGGCGTCGGCCCGGCGGGAACCGGCAAGACCTATCTCGCCGTAGCCTGCGCGGTGGATGCGCTGCAACGCGAAACGGTCAAGCGGCTGGTGCTGGTGCGTCCGGCGGTGGAGGCGGGCGAGAAGCTCGGCTTCCTGCCCGGCGACCTGGCGCAGAAGGTCGATCCCTATCTGCGCCCGCTATATGACGCGCTCTATGATCTGATGGGGCCGGACAAGGTGGGCAAGGCGTTCGAGCGCGGCGTGATCGAGATTGCGCCGCTGGCCTACATGCGCGGCCGCACGCTGAACCATTCTTTCATCATCCTCGACGAGGCGCAGAACACCACGCCCGAACAAATGAAGATGTTCCTCACGCGCATCGGTTTCGGCAGCAAGGCGGTGATCACCGGCGACGTCACCCAGATCGACCTGGTGCGCGGGCAGAAGAGCGGGCTGATCGAGGCGCGTACTGTACTCAAGGACGTGCGCGGCATCGCGTTCAGCGACTTCCTCGCCGAGGACGTGGTGCGCCACCCGCTGGTGCAGAAGATCGTCAGCGCCTATGAGCGGTATGAAAAGAACACGCGCGCCTAAGAGCCTATTTCAGCAGGTTTCATACCCCGCGTTGGGTCTGGGCGTGGATGGATGCAAGGCGCAGCGCGCCGCCCGCAGTCATTCTGCGGGCAAGCGGTGTAACGCCGCAGACGCCGCGCCCAGCCCCAACCCAGAGGGCCATTCACCCGCGGGCGCATTGCGGCGTTGCGGTCTGCTTGTGGAGAATGACTACACTGCGCCGCCCGCGCCTTGCACTGCATCCCGCAGGTGAACGGCGCGGGGCATGAAACCTACTGAAATAGGCTCTAATACCCCAGCAGCCGCTTGAATTCCTTCCGTACTACCTCATAGCATTCGCAGGACATCCCATCCAGCCCCTTGCGGTCGAGGATGCGGATGTGGCCGCGCCGGTAATCGATCAGTCCGGCGTCGCGCAGTTTCTTGGCGGCCTTGGTGATGCCCTCGCGGCGCACGCCCAGCATGTGCGCGAGGGCTTCGTGGGTCAGCTCGAATTCGTCCGACAGCGAGCTGTCATGCAGTTGCAGCAGGTGCAGGCAGAGTTGCTGTTCCAGCGAGTGATGCCGCCCGCAGCCTGCCGTCTGCTCCATCTGGGTCAGCAGCGCCTGCGAATAGAGTAGCAGCGGCTGGCGCAGCGATTCCGTCCCGTTGAGTATCTTCTTCAATGTATCCCGCGCGATGCGGAAGGCATGTCCCGTGGTGACAACGGTGGCGGAATAAGGCATGGTCTCGCCACCCAGTATCGTGGCGACGCTGAACATGCCCTCGTTGCCTATCATGGCCGTCTCCGCCGTTTCGCCGTTCTCCATGTGGTAATAGAGCGAAAGGGTGCAATCCACCGGGAAATACGCATGGCAGGGGAGTGTGTCGGGTTCGGACAGGATGTCGCCGGCGCGGAGCAGAACCTGTTGTAAATGGGGTTCCAGCAGCTTCAGGCCTTCCGCCGGCAGGGCGGCCAGCAGGCGGTTTTGCCGGGGGGAGTGTTTTTGCGACATATAGTGCCTTGTGTGATTTAGGGATATCCCCGGGCTGGGAAGCCCCTTCCGGATTATTCTGGATATTACACAAAATGCCGCCGAGGCTATGTGTGCCGGAGCACATAGCCTTACTGTTATTTCGGGAAGATTGGTGGGATACGCTATGTGCGCCAACGCACGGAGCGTCATGGTTTGTCATGCTACTCTTAAACCTATTACAAAAAGATGGAATTTACACCATTAAGGCGGCATCCATGGAGGAGGACGGCATGACAAGAGGCTGGCGGGAAACATTCCCGGCATGCGCGCGCGGCATTTCCACGGAGCGCCCATCGTACAAGGTTCACGTGTCCCCGTCCTGATGGTCGCGGATAACCGTATCAGCTCCAGTGTCAATATCGGGCAGCAGACGCCGCTGCTCGGCATCGCCACGCGCGATGTCACCCGCCTCGCTCCGGATGACTGCGTGGGCGAAGCCGCGCGCCTCATGTCCGAGAAGCGGATATCTTCCATCCTGATCACCGATGAACAAGCGCGTCCGCTCGGCATCGTCACCGAGCGCAGCATACTGCTCGCCATGCAGTCCGGGCTCCCGCCGGAAACGGCGCTGCGCGAGGTCATGGCCGCGCCCGTCGTCACCGTGCCGGAATCCGTGACCTGCCTGGAAGCCTACCAGATATGCCTGCGCGACGGCATCCGGCATCTGGCCATCGTGGATGGTGACGGTCGGCTGACCGGTGTGGCCAGCGAAACGGATTTCCGGCTGCACATGGACATCGCCGCGCTGGCAGGCCAGCACCAGGTCGCCGGCGTCATGGCCCGCGCGGAGCTTTGCCTGCCGCCGCAGACCAGCCTGCTCGACGTGCTGAATCTCATGCAGTTCCGCCGCGACACCTGCGTGGTGGCGGTCGAGCATGACCGCCCGGTCGGCATCGTCACCGGGCGCGACATCGTGCGTTTCTATGCACACGAACAGCACGCCTCCATCACCCTGGGGCAGGTCATGAACGCGCCCGTGCTGACGATACGGCAGGGCGACAGCATCAACGAAGCCGCCAGGGTGATGCTCGACAGCCGGGTGCGGCACCTGGTGGTGGTGGACGAAGCGGGATGCATGGCTGGCCTGGTCAGCGAACATGACCTGACCCATGTCATGGCGCACGGGCTGATCCGCGACTGGCAGTCGCTGGAAAGCGATTTCCTGCGCACCATGATCGACACCCTGCCCGACCTGGTCTGGCTGAAGGATGCGGAAGGCGCGTATCTGGCCTGCAATAAGCGCTTCGAGCAATTCTTCGGCGCGAAGGAGCAGGACATCGTTGGTCGGACCGACTACGATTTCGTGGACAAGCCGACGGCGGATTTCTTCCGCGAACACGACCGCAAGGCGATGGCGGCGGACAAGCCATGCGTCAACGAGGAATGCCTGACCTTCGCGGCGGACGGTTACCGCGGGCCGTTCGAGACCATCAAGACGCCGATGCGCGACCGCCAAGGCCGGCTGGTCGGGGTGCTGGGCATCGCGCGCGACATCGCCGCACGGACACGCGTCGAGGCGGAACTGCGCGCCAGCTACGAGAAGCTGCGCGGTCTCTATGAACTGTCCTCGATGGGCATCGCCCTGACCGACATGCAGGGACGCTACCTCGAGTTCAACGACGCCTTACGCGACATCTGCGGCTATACCCGCGAAGAGCTGAACCAGCTCGACTACTGGGCGCTGACGCCGAAAGAGTATGCGGACAAGGAAGCCGAGCAACTGGCGTCGCTCAACACTCTGGGCCGCTACGGCCCCTATGAGAAGGAATATATCCGCAAGGACGGAAGCCGCATCCCGCTGCTGCTGAACGGCATGCTGATCCACGACAGCGACGGGCGACCCTACATCTGGTCCATGATTGAGGACGTCAGCGAACGCAAGAAAGCGGAAGCCGTCATTGCGGCAAGCGAACATCACTACCGCACTCTGGTCGAGAACTCGCCGCTCTGCATCCACGAGATAGACATGGAAGGCCGCTTGCAGTCCATGAACCGGGCCGGGCTGAATATGCTGGGGCTGGTTGACGAAGCGAGGATTCGCGGCGCGTTCTACTTGGACGCCGTCGGCGGGCAGGACAAGGCGCGCATCGGGATGCTGATGCGGCAGGCGTTCGGCGGAAACACCAGCCATTTCGAATTCGACACGGACGGGAATCCGCCGCAGCATTTCAAATCCTGCTTCATTCCGATCAGGGATGCCGGCGGCAAGGTGGTGAAGCTGATGGGGCTGACCGAAGATATCACCGGGCGCAAGCAGGCGGAGGACAGCCTGCGCATCGCTGCCGGCGTGTTCGCCGCCAGCCAGGAGGCCATCCTCATCAGCGATGCGGATAACCGCATCACGGACGTCAATCCGGCGTTCACGCGCGTCACCGGCTATGCCCGCGAGGAGGTGCTGGGCAGGGATCCCGGATTGCTGGCTTCGGGGCGGCACGACCAGGCGTTCTATGAGGCGATGCGGCAGTCGCTGGAACAGGAAGGTCACTGGCGCGGAGAGATATGGAACCGGCGCAAGTCCGGCGAGGTATATGCGGAACTGCTTTCGATCTCGGTCATCCGCGACGGGCGCGACAAGTTGCAGCGCTATGTGGCGGTGTTCTCGGATATCAGCTACCTCAAGGAACATGAGGCCGCGCTGGACCGCGCCGCCAACTATGACAAGCTGACCGGCCTGCCCAACCGCAGGCTGCTGGCCGACCGGCTGAGCCAGGCCATCGCCCGCGCGCAACGCGACGGCAAGTTGCTGGCGGTCTGTTATCTGGATCTCGATGGTTTCAAGCACGTCAACGACGAGTTCGGGCACGAGGTGGGCGATCAGCTGCTGGTGAACGTCAGCTCCCGCCTGCAGGAAGCGTTGCGCGCGGGCGATACATTGGCGCGGCTGGGCGGGGACGAATTCGTGCTGCTGTTCAACGATTTCGCGCGCGAACAGGAATGCATCCAGTTGATTGGGCGCATCCTCGACATCGTCGCCACGCCGGTGGCCATCGGCGGGCATGAGGTCGGCGTGTCGGCCAGCATCGGCGTGACGTTCTATCCTGCCGACAACAACAAGGACGGCGACACCCTGTTGCGCCATGCCGACCAGGCCATGTATGCCGCCAAGCAGGCCGGCAAGAACCGCTACCACCTGCACGATCCGGCGCACAACCTGCGCGTGCGCACCCTGCACGAATCGCGGCAACGCATCCTGCACGGGCTGGAACACGGCGAATTCGAACTGTTTTACCAGCCCAAGGTGGATCTGGCCTCGGGCGCTGTCGCGGGCGTCGAGGCGCTGATCCGCTGGCATCATCCGGAGCGCGGCCTGCTGTTGCCGGAGGAATTCCTGCCGTTCATCGATGAATCGGCGCTGGAAATACGCCTGGGCGAGTGGGTGACGGATACGGCGCTGGCACAACTCGACGAATGGCGCAGGCAAGGCAGGCTGCTGGAAGTCAGCATCAACATTTCCGCGCGGCATCTCTTGTCGCCAGGTTTCGTCGCCGGGCTGGCGCGCAAGCTGGAGCGCTACCCGGAGTTGCCCCACAAGTGCTTGCAGATCGAAGTGCTGGAAACGGCCGCGCTCGAGGACATCGCTCGCTCTTCCGAGGTGATGGAGGCATGCCACGCGCTGGGCGTTCATTTTGCGCTGGACGATTTCGGCACCGGTTATTCCTCGCTGGCCTATCTGCGCAGGTTCTCGGCCGAAACGCTCAAGATCGACCAGAGCTTCGTGCGCGGCATGCTGGACAACGAGGATGACCGTGCCATCGTGCAGATCATCATCGCCCTTGCAAAGACCTTCGGCCGCAAGACCGTGGCGGAAGGCATCGAAACACGGGAGCATTATCAGGCCTTGCTCGAGGCGGGGTGCGAGGCGGGACAGGGCTACGGCATCGCCCGCCCGATGCCTGCACGGGATATCATGGAACTGGTTGATGAAAGACGGTAAACTCCCGAACGCCATGCACCGATGGCGGAGGAATTGACGGGGCGTTATTTCCCGATACGGAATAGCCCCGGCACGACACACACGATAAATAAAAAACAGCCTGGCAAGCTGATGTCTGTACATGATGGATCGCCGCACCGACCTTTACGATAATCCCCGACAGAATCCCCTGCCGATCGGCGTCGCCACGCGCGCCGCCGGTCAGGTCGGCAATGGACTGTCTTTCGGGGCGCGGACATCATGAGTCCGGCGAGTACCGCCGAGAGCTACCTGGGCGTCGCGCGCGCGCTGACCTGGCGTTATGCGATCGCGCTGTCGCTGGTGGCCATGCTTTCGACTGCGGCGTGGGTAAGCTTGCATCTGGTGATCGAGGAACAGCAAAGCACGGCGGCGGTGGTCAATGTGAGCGGGCGGCAACGCATGCTCAGCCAGCGCACGGCGCTGTTCTCGAACCTGCTGGTATCCGCGCCCGAGGCCGAACGACCAGCCATGCGCACGAAGCTGGAAGAGGCGCTCGACCTGATGGCGCGGTCGCATCAGGGCCTGACCCATGGCGACAAGGAGATGGGGCTGCCGGACAGCATGTCCCTTGCCGTCCATGCCATGTATTTCGACGGTCCCGATGCGCTCGACCGGCAGGTTGCGACCTATATCGGAACGGTTCGGGAACTGTTGTCGCTGGATGATGCCGCGCTGGTTCCCGGCATCGCACCGTTGCAATACATCACCAGCACCGCGCCGACCACGCTGGTCAGCACGCTGGATCGGATGGTGCAACAGTATCAAGCGGAAGGCGAGGCGTCCGTCCGGCGTCTGCAGCAAGCCGAAACGATATTCTGGCTGGTCACGCTGTTGTTGCTGATGCTGGAAGCGGCGCTGATCTTCCATCCCTTCACCCGGCATGTCCGTATCATCATCGGCAGGTTGCAAGATGTGACCAAGGAACTGCAATTACATCAGGGCCATCTTGAAGAACTGGTCGGACAACGCACAGCAGACCTGGAAAGACGGACCGAGGAATTGGCCGAGAGCGAGGAGAAGTTCCGCCTGATCAGCACTTCCGCCCAGGATGCGATCGTGATGGTCGGCACGGATGAGCAGGTGACTTACTGGAACCCCGCAGCCGAGAAGATGCTCGGTTACCGGGCGGACGAGGTGCTCGGCAAGAATCTGCATGACCTGCTTGCTCCCGGGCGCCACCGCGATGCGGCGCACGGCGGCTTCGCCCGCTTCCGGGATTGCGGTGAAGGCAACCTGATCGGCAGGACATTCGAGATCGCCGCACTGCGCAAGAGCGGCGAAGAGTTCCCCATCGAGTTGTCGATTTCCGCCTTCAGGTTGAAAAACAGCTGGCACGCACTGGGCGTCATCCGCGACATCACCGGGCGCCACATGGTCGAAGATGCATTGCGCCTCACCGCCAGCGTGTTCGATACCAGCCAGGAGGCCATTCTCATCACCGACGCGGACAACCGCATCACGGACGTCAACCCGGCCTTTACGCGCATCACCGGCTACAGCCGCGAAGAATTGCTGGGCAAGAACCCGAAATTGCTGAGTTCGGGCCGTCAGGACCAGGCGTTTTACGCAGCGATGTGGATATCCCTGAAGCAGGAGAAATCCTGGCGCGGCGAGATCTGGAACCGGCGCAAATCCGGTGATGTCTATGCCGAGCTGCTCTCGATCTCGGCCATTTGCGGGAACGATGGCAAGGTGCAGCATTACGTCGGCGTATTCTCGGACATCAGCTATCTCAAGGAGCACGAAGAAGAGCTGAACCGCGTCGCCCACTACGACGCGCTGACCGGCCTCCCCAACCGCGTGCTGCTGGCCGACCGCATGAAGCAGGCCATCGCCCGGACGGCACGCGAGCGGGACATGATGGCGGTGTGCTATCTCGACCTCGACGGCTTCAAGCCGATCAACGATACGCTGGGACACGAGGCGGGCGACCAGGTGCTGGTCGAGATAGCGCAGCGCATCGGCAACACCATACGCGGCGAGGATACCGTCGCGCGGCTGGGCGGGGACGAATTCGTGGTGCTGTTGCAGGGGTTGGAGAAAGGCGAGGAATGCGTGGCGACGCTGGACCGGCTGCTCGCGGAGATCGGGCGGCCCATTGTCGTCAATGACAAGCCGCTCATGCTGGGCGCCAGCATCGGCGTCAGCATCTATCCGCTGGATGATGAAGACCCGGACACCCTGCTGCGCCATGCCGACCAGGCCATGTATGCGGCCAAGCAATCGGGCAAGAACCGCTATCACATCTACGATCCCGCGCTGGACCTACGCGCCCGCAGCCATCACGAGTTCCTGCAAGGCATGCGCGAGGGGTTGGAACTGGGGCAGTTCGAGCTGTATTACCAGCCCAAGATCAATCTGCGCACCAGGGAGCTGATCGGCGCCGAAGCGCTGATCCGCTGGCGGCATCCCGAGCGCGGCCTGCTGGTGCCTGCGGAATTCCTGCATGCCATCGGGAACACCGAGCTCGACATCGAGATCGGCGACTGGGTGATCGCCGCCGCGCTCGATCAGATCGAACGTTGGCGTGGCGCGGGGCTGGACATCGAGGTCAGTATCAACATCTCGGCGCACCATCTGGAGTCCGTCGACTTCACCGAAAAACTGCACCAGCAGCTGGCGCGCCATCCGGGGCTGCCGCCGGGCAGGTTGCAGATCGAAGTGCTGGAAACGACCGCGCTCGAGGATACTGCCATCGTGCGGGAGATCATCGGGGAATGCCGCAAGCTCGGCATACGCTTCGCGCTGGATGACTTCGGCACGGGCTATTCCTCGCTGTCCTACTTGAGCAACCTGCCGGTGGACGTGCTCAAGATCGATCAGAGCTTCGTGCGCGACATGCTGGAGGACAAGGGCGACATGGCCATCGTGCAGGGCATCATCGCGCTGGCCAAGACGTTCGGGCGCGAGACCGTGGCGGAGGGCATAGAGACCAGGGAACACTACCAGGCCTTGCTTGAGATGGGATGCGAGATGGGGCAGGGCTACGGCATCGCCCGCCCGATGCCCGCGCATGAATTGACGATGTGGAGAGCAGCATGAAACAACCTGTGGCAAGCGGATTGACACTCGTGCCGGGAGGCAAGACGGGTCTTGCGCGGCAGGGGAAGGCTCGCTCATGACTTCGTTCGCCAGCCTGCGCCATGCGCTCGGCCAACTGGACAGCCTGCCTTCCGTGCCGCATATCGCGCTGAAGATACTGTCGCTGAAGATCAACACCGACGCGGGCGAGCGGGCATTGCTCGAACTGATCGGGCAAGACCCGCTCATCCTGGCCAAGGTCGTGGGCCTGTCCAATTCCGCGCTGTTCGGGCGGGGGCGCAAGATCGTGACGTTGCACGATGCCACCGCATTGATCGGCATCCGGCGTATCAAGATGATCGCGCTGAGCTTCGCCATGATGTCGTCCATGGCGCGCAAGCAGCCCGGCCTGCTCAATATCCAGAACCTGTGGCAGCACAGCCTGGCCGTCGCCGTGACGATGGACGCGCTGTCCCGCTACATGCCTGCCGAATCACATCCGGCGGATGACGAGATATATCTTGCCGGGCTGCTGCACGACATCGGTTTCATGGTGCTGGATTATCTCGACACCCGGCTCAGCGACCGCTTCCATGCCCGCATGGCCGCCGAACCGGAGCGCCCGGTGGAAGAGATCGAGGCAGAGATGCTGGAGATGAACCACTGCGAACTGGGCGCGGAACTCGGGCGGCACTGGAACCTGCCGGAAGGCGTCATCGCCGTGTTGCGTTACCACCACACGCCAAGCGACCCGCGTGCGGCAGTCGGCCAGCCTCTGGTGGATATGGCTCATCTGGCGGAGAAACTGCTGCCCACGTTCGGCATATCCGAATCCGTCCGCCCCGGGATAGATGAGGGCGAATGGCGCGCGCTAGGCATAGACCCGGAGCGGGCGGCCGAGATCATGGCGGCGGTCGAGAACAACATCCGATGAGACTGCTGGCCGAAGGTTGACAAAGGTCGGTAAAATTCAAGAAGCCATGCACCGATGGCGGGGGAGTTGACGGGGTGTTGTTTTTAGACGGGGAATAACCCCGGCACGATACACACGATAAAAACAGCTCTCAAATCCGATGGTTGTACATGATGGACTACAGTAGCACCCCCTGCGATAACTCCGGAACACCCTCTTTGAAGATGTTCTTAACCCGAATTGGTTTCGGCAGCAAGGCGGGCATTACAGGCGATGTCACGCAAATCGACCTGGCACACGGTCAGAAGAGCGGCTTGTTTGAGGCGCGCACCGTGCTCGAGGATGTGCGCGGCATCGCGTTCAGCGAATTCTTTGCCGAGGATGTCGTGCGTTGCCCGCTGGTGCAGAGGATTGTTGCGGCCTACGAACATTATGAACAGCAGGACAAAAGCATGAAAGAATGCTAACTTAACGCCATCCGCACAGGTTTAACTTGCCGTAATTTAAGAGAATTCCGCTAACCAAGATTATGTCCGCCACTCCCTTGGCCTCGTCGCAGCCTGCCAGTTATCTGTTTGATCGCGCACATGGCGTGCATCCATGGTTTGCCGCGCTGGGTGCGTTGCAAACAAGCAGCATAGCGGGGCATGCACCGCTCGCCCAAAACTGGCGCATGGATGCTCGCGTGGATGCCGTGAGGGAGTCGCATCTGGACGGTTCCGGCTGTTTCCCGGCAGGAAGTGCGGGCAGTGGATTCGATGCTGCCATACGTGATTATTACGCCCATTATCTTTGCCGCTCATCCTCCGTTGCACCGCTATCGGCCTACGTCGAAGGCCCAAATCAGGACAATCTGATTCCGTTCGATCAACGCCCCGCGCGCAGTCATCATTTGCTGCATATGGCATCGGTAAAGAGTCTGCTGAAATTTGCACTGGGGGCATACTCTTCAGGCAAGGCGGATTTTGAAATGGCGGTGTTCAGGCTATCCAGAATTCGTTTGTCGGCACACCCAGATAGTGCCGAAATAGAAAGACTGATTGCATCCCTGCAAGCGCGTGGTAGCGATGCAATCGGGGAATTCGCGCGTGAGTTGTCTACGGTGCTGGGCAGCACAGAGCCGCATTGGTGGGCGGCATTCGCGCATGAAGTCGGCGACTTGGGCGCTATCGACGACTGGACGGATGCCGTCAGGAAAACCGGGCAGGGCCACATCGAACCAGACGAATGGCTACTGGCTTGGCGCTATTCGCCGGAGGTGGTCGGTAAACTCTACCGGCCCACTGTCGCCGAAGCGGGGGTCTATGCTTATCATTTTCCATCGCCGCCGTTGGTGAATTACGGGATTACGATGCCATTGGCGCAGGGCCTGCCTGCCGTGCGCGAGCTGATCCATGCACCGCTTAAGGGCGACATCTGTGCCGAATCCTGCATAGGCTTCGGCCAAGTGCGGGGTGATCCGGCGCCGCTGCGAGGAGTTGGCGGCCTCTCTTCATGGTTTCAAACGCGGCGGCATGAACATTCAGAACATCTCGTTCGGCATCAGCCACCGCTCACGCAAAGCTGGCTGACACGCCATTCCGTCATGCCATGATGAACATCAACCAAGCGGCGCGTGCCGTCCTTCTGGATCAACTCACTCGCATCGCCCATACCGGCAATGCCGAAGCGCTACAGGCGTTGCTGAGCGGCGCAGGCTTGCCTGCACTATCACGCGATGCCGAGCCTGCGGAACAAATTTTTGACGCACTGGAATCCGGCGAGCATTACGCCAGCCTGGCGCGACGCATTGCCCATCTTCTCGTCAGTCTGGTTCGGCGACGCGCCGAAGCGCTCGAACAGCGCCTTGCATCGCTGGAGGCCGCAGCCATGGGGGGTGGTAAAACACTGGTTTACGAGAGCCCGTATCTGGAAGATGAAACCTACGTGTTCAACCTGTTTCTGCTGGCTGCCCGCCTGCCGCGCGAGAAAGAATTGTTCGGCGGCCTGCGGCGTTTCCATGAGGTCGGCTTCGAGCGCGCGGTCGTGCTCGCCAGCATCAACAACCGGGTAGGCTTCCAGTTGCGCCGCGCATTGGCCGAACAGCAGCACGATAGTGGAATGCGCGGCTACTGGCAGAACTTGTTGCAAGACGAGAATCGCGAATGGAACCCCGCGCGCCGCACCGAACTGCTCGAAGCCTGGCACGGATTGTTGGGCACGATTGATTTATCCGTCGACAGGCAGGATGCGCTGGGTACGCTGGATGCCGGTTTGCGAGCTCTGCACGGCAGCGTCGAGCGCCATCCCCAAGCCATCGGCCTGCTGGAATTGTCGCTGTTGCGGCTGGAAAGCGCCTACCCGCTCGATCCCGTCACCTGGATAGGCTACCTCGCTCCATTTTGGGCGAAATGGCCCGAACTGTTGCAGGATGTCTCCGCCAGCATCTGGCCTGGACTGGAACCCCAGTCGCGCGAAGATATGCCGCCGCTGCCGACCGATCTGGCCGAGCTGTGGGCGGCGATGGGTGCGGATCGGCAGGAAGCGTTGCGCGGCATCCTCAAGCGCAATGCCGCCGATGAGGGGCGGCAACTCCTGAAAGGTATGCTCTTTGACCCACCCTCGATGGCCACCGCGTATCCTCCGCAGGAAGTTCGTTTGCTGCTGAACCGGCTGGGCGAACACCTGTGGCCCGTCGATAAAAAGCATGTGCATCTGGAGCCGCAGCGCGAACAGGGAGAATGGGGCAAGGCTGAATCCGCCCGCCCGGTGCGCCGCGCATCGTTCGATCGTCTGGCAAGGCTGGAGGCCGTCAACCGCACCCTCGCCGAAATCGAACGTCGTTTGGGCGAGGGCGACGAGGCCGCCGCGCGTCGTTTCCTCAATGAACTGCTGTCCCAGCAGCGGGCTTCGCAATTTGCCGACCGGCATCTGCACACCGCCAAGACGCTTGCGAATGCGGCGACCATTGCGATGCGTTTCGGTATGTTGGGCTGGGCTGAAACTCTGCTTCGGGAAGCTTGTGTGGAGAATCACGACGATTCAGTGTCGGCCTGCGGTCTTGCGGAGGTGCTGAAAGCGCGCGGAGAACTGGCTGCGGCGGAAGAACAATATCGCGGCAACGTGGCGCGCTGGCCGAACAACGAGGTGTCGGCCTGCGGTCTTGCGGAGGTGCTGAAAGCGCGCGGAGAACTGGCTGCGGCGGAAGAACAATATCGCGGCAACGTGGCGCGCTGGCCGAACGACGAGGTGTCGGCCTGCGGTCTGGCGGACGTGCTGAAAGCGCGCGGAGAACTGGCTGCGGCGGAAGAACAATATCGCGGCAACGTGGCGCGCTGGCCGAACAATAGGGTCGCGGTTAACGGGCTGGCTAACTTGTTGAGAAAGCGCAAGAGTTATGTCGAGGCGCTCGCACTGTTGCCGGAAACTTCGCGCGATTGCTACGACTTGCATGTGCGCGCGATGATTTTGCTCGACCTGGGGCGGCTGGAGGATGCGCGCGCGGCGCTGGAACGGGGCAGGGCGCTGGCGGTTGGACCGAAACAAAGTGCGGTGTTTCAAAGCGGTAAGGCCTTGCTGGAATTGCGCGCCAAGGATTATCGCCGCGTCGAGGCCATTCTGGCCGAAATGCCCAACAACGTGATTCCCATCGACCTGATGCGTCTGCATTTCGAAGCGGCGCAGAATCACGGCGAGGCGGCGGGCAGGCTGGCGGGTGTGCTGAGCGTTCGGCAGATGAATTTCGGCGAGGCACGGGTATACGAACTGGTGCGCAAGGGCTTTGGCATTGGTGCAATGGAAGTCGGGCGTCAGCCTCAGGCTGCTGAACTCGATGAAATTTTCGACGCTGAAATCGAACTGTTGTTGGCCGCGTAATTCCCGATGACATCCCCGCAACATAAACTCTCTCTCTCCGTGCAATACGCCAGCGCCTCGCCGCAGTTGACCACGCGCGCGCAGTTGCGCCGCTGGGCCGGCGTTGCGCTGCAGCGCGACGTGCGCCTGACGCTGCGCATCGTGGACGAGGCCGAGGGGCGCGCGCTGAACCAGAACTATCGCGGCAAGGATTACGCCACCAACGTGCTGACCTTTGTGTATGACGAGGGTGGGCAGTTGTCCGGCGACGTAGTGATCTGCGCGCCGGTGGTCGAGCGCGAGGCACGCGAGCAGCACAAGGCGCTGCTGGCGCACTATGCGCACCTGACCATCCATGCGCTGCTGCATTTGCAGGGCTATGACCACGAGAATGATGCCGATGCCGCCGCAATGGAGGCACTGGAAACGCGGCTGATGTTAAAATTGCGCTACCCCGATCCTTATCAGGAAACCTGAACCGCCGATGGATTCACCCGAGAGCAACAAACCCACCCTGCTGGAACGCCTTTCCGCGCTGCTGCTGCGCGAGCCCGAAGACCGCGAGCAACTTGTCCGGTTGCTGCATTCCGCCTACGAACACAACCTGCTCGACGCCGATGCGCTGTCCATGATGGAGGGCGTGTTGCAGGTGTCCGAGCGCCAAGTGCGCGAGATCATGATCCCGCGCGCGCAGATGGACGTGATCGACATCAGCGAGCCGCCGGATCAGTTCATCCCGTTCGTGATCGAGACCGCGCACTCGCGCTTCCCGGTCATCGACGGCGACAAGGACAACATCATCGGCATCCTGCTGGCGAAGGACCTGCTGCGCTATTACGCGGGCGAGGAATTCGACGTGCGCGACATGCTGCGCCCGGCGGTGTTCGTGCCGGAATCCAAGCGCCTCAACGTGCTGCTGCGCGACTTCCGCAGCAACCGCAACCACATCGCGCTGGTGGCGGACGAATACGGCGGCGTGTCCGGCATGGTGACCATCGAGGATGTGCTGGAACAGATCGTCGGCGACATCGAGGACGAATACGATTTCGACGAGGACGAGGACAATCTCATTCCGGACAGCAAGGGCAAGTGGCGCGTGAAGGCCGATACCGAGATCGCCGATTTCAACGAGGCGCTCGGCACGGAATTCAGCGACGAGGAATACGACACCGTCGGCGGGCTGGTGCTGAAAGCAGCCGGGCAGTTGCCGAAACGCGGCGACCGCTTCCATATCGGCGGCATCGATTTCACCGTGCTGCGCGCCGACAGCCGCCGACTGTATTCGTTGCTGGCGGAACGGAAAAAGACCGCAGAAGATTTAACGTGAAACGCGTGCGGCGATCCGTCGTAGGGGCAATTCACGAATTGCCCCTACGTTCAGTTGTAGGGTGGGCACGTTTCTTGTGCCCACGCGGAAATAACCTCTGCGCTATAACATAGCGACAGAAATCGTAGCGAGCGACTGGAGGGCAAGGCGCACGGAGCGCAGGAACCGGAATGTACACAAAGCACATGAGGATTCCGAGCACCGCGCAACGCAGCCTATCCAGTCGCGCAGTAGATTTATGTCGTTATGTTTAAAACCGCTCGTTCTCGCCCAGATAGCGCCACTGCCCCACCGGCAGGTTGCCCAGCTTCACCTTGCCGATGCGGACGCGCTTCAGTCCGCTGACTTCCAGCCCGACCAGTTCGCACATGCGGCGGATCTGGCGTTTCTTTCCCTCGTTCAGCACGAAGCGCAGCTGGTCCTCGTTCTGCCAGCTCACCTTCGCTTGCTTGAGATATACGCCGTCCAGCTTGAGCCCCTGATTGAGCAGGGCCAGCCCGCTGTCCTTCAGCTTCCCTTTCACGCGCACCAGATATTCCTTGTCCACTGCGGAATCTTCGCCGATCAGTTGTTTGGCGATGCGCCCGTCCTGGGTGAGCACCAGCAAGCCGGTCGAGTCGATGTCCAGCCGTCCCGCCGGGGCGAGGCCGAGCAACTGGCTGCGGTGGAAGCGCAACGGCGAGCTGTCTTCGCTCCAGCGGTTGTGCGGCTCGAACAGCACGCTCGCCGGTTTGTAATCGCGCTCGGCCTGGCCGGAGACATAACCGACCGGCTTGTTGATCAGGATGGTGACGCGCTGCTGCTGGATGTTCTGCGCCGCACTGCGCAAAGTGATGCGCTGGTTGGGCCAGACCTTGCTGCCGAGTTCGCTGACGACCGCGCCATCGACCTCCACCAGCCCCTTCTCGATATAGTCGTCCGCCTCGCGGCGCGAGCACAGGCCGAGTTCGGACATGCGTTTGGACAGGCGGACTTTTTCCATGTGGTGCGATGCGTTCGAGTGAAGAGGGGGATTTAACCACAAGTGCCGCATGCGGCGGAATCGGTTATTCTCCGCAGCCATGTTCCAACACCGCAAATCCTTGATCGCCGCCTTCATCGCCGGCCTGCTGTGCGTGTCCGGCTTCGCGCCGTTCGGCCTGTTCCCGGTGCCGGTGGTCGCACTCGCCGTGCTGTTCCATCTGTGGCGTGGTGCCGCCGCGCCGCGCGCAGCGGCATGGCTAGGGTTTGCCTTTGGTCTGGGGTTATTCATTGCCGGCATCGGCTGGATATTTGTCGCTTTGCATGATTACGGCGACATGCCGGGGGTGCTCGCATTGCTGGCGACGCTGCTGTTCGCTGCCTTCCTCGCGCTGTTCCCCGCACTGGCCGGCTATGCGCAGGCGCGTCTGCCGGCATGGAACGGCGCGGTGTTCCGCAGCCCGGAAGAAGAAAAGCGCCCCCCGCCGCCAGTGCCGCTCGCCATCCCCGCGCCGGTGGCGCTAGGCGCGCTGATGCCGGCGGCATGGGTGCTGGTGGAATGGCTGCGCGGCACGATCCTCACCGGCTTCCCGTGGCTGACCCTGGGCTATGCGCACAGCGACAGCCCGCTGGCCGGCTATGCGCCGCTGCTGGGCGTGTACGGCGTGTCGCTGGCGGCGGCGGTGAGCGCCGGTCTGCTCGCATCGCTGTGGCGCGAACGCTGGAACCGGCAGGGACGCATCGCCGTGGCGCTGCTCGCCGCCTTGTGGCTCGGCGGTGCCGCGCTGCGCGGCATCGCGTGGACGCAGCCGCAGGGCGAGCCGTTCCGAGTGGCGCTGGTGCAGGGCAATATCTCGCAGGCTCTCAAGTTCGACGAAGAGGCGCTGGTATCCACGCTGGAGACCTACCGGCGTCTCGCGCTGCAAAGCGCGGCACGCCTGACCGTGTTGCCGGAGACGGCGATCCCGCTGTTGCGTGAGGAAGCGCCGGCGATGATGCTCATGCATCTGCAACAGCATGCGCAGTCGAACGACGGCGACATGCTGATCGGCGTGTTCGAGCATGACGCGGGCGGCTATTACAACAGCGTGTTCACGCTGGGCGCGGCACCGGAGCAGCATTACCGCAAGAACCATCTGGTGCCGTTCGGCGAATTCATCCCGCTGCGTTTCGTGCTGGGGCCGCTCATCAACGGCGTGCTTAATATCCCGATGGGCGACCTGTCGCGCGGCGGCGCGCAGCAGGCGCCGCTGGAAGTCGCCGGGCAGCGCGTCGCGGCGAACATCTGCTACGAGGATGTGTTCGGCGAGGAGATCATCCGCGCGCTGCCGCAGGCCACGCTGCTGGTCAACGTCACCAACGACGCCTGGTACGGCGAATCCCACGCCGCCGCACAGCACAACCAGATATCGCAACTGCGCGCGCTGGAGACCGGTCGCATGATGCTGCGCGCCACCAACACCGGCGTCACCTCCATCATCGGCGCGGACGGCAAGGTGCGGCAGCAACTGCCGCAACATCAGGAAGGCGTGCTGACCGGCATGGCGCTGGGCTACGGCGGCATCACCCCCTACGTTCGTCTGGGTAACGCGGCGGTGATGCTGCTGCTTCTCGGCATGCTGGCCTATGCATGGCTGCGCCGCACGACATGCCCTCTCCCCATCCCTCTCCCGCAAGCGGGAGAGGGTGCCGAAGGCGGGAGAGGGTAGCGCAATGTCCGGCTGGGTCTGCTACCTCCTGCGCTGCGCTGACGACACCCTGTACTGCGGTATCACCAACGATCTCGGCAAGCGCCTCGCCGCGCATAACGCCGGCACTGCATCCAAATGCACGCGGGTGCGTCTGCCGGTGGAACTGGTGTGGAGTGAATCCTGTAGCGACAAATCCGCCGCGCTGAAGCGCGAGATGCAGATCAAGCGGATGCCGCGTAGCGCAAAGCTGTCATTGTGCGGGGTGACGCCGGGAGGCGAAAACCCGTAAAATGCGCGCTTTGCAACCGCATGGCTCACCACTGATGCTTACCTTTCAACAGATCATCCTGAAGTTGCAGGAATATTGGGACAAACAGGGCTGCGCGCTGCTACAGCCCTACGATATGGAAGTCGGTGCGGGCACGTCGCATACCGCCACCTTCTTGCGTTCACTCGGACCGGAGCCGTGGAAGGCGGCCTATGTGCAGCCTTCGCGCCGCCCCAAGGATGGGCGCTACGGCGAGAATCCAAACCGTTTGCAGCACTACTACCAGTTTCAGGTAGTGCTGAAACCGGCGCCCGCCGATATCCTCGATCTGTATCTCGGCTCGCTCGAAGCGCTCGGTTTCGATCTCAAGCAAAACGATATCCGCTTCGTCGAGGACGACTGGGAGAACCCGACGCTGGGCGCGTGGGGCTTGGGCTGGGAGGTATGGTTAAACGGCATGGAGGTGACGCAGTTCACCTATTTCCAGCAAGTCGGCGGCATCGACTGCAAGCCGATCACCGGCGAGATCACCTATGGCCTAGAGCGGCTGGCGATGTACCTGCAGGGCGTGGAAAATGTGTTCGACCTGACCTGGACGGCGGGCGTCAGCTACCGCGATGTGTACCACCAGAACGAGATCGAGCAATCCGCCTACAACTTCGAGCATAGCGATGTGGAGTTCCTGTTCACCGCCTTCGGCGCGCACGAGAAACAGGCCAAGCACCTGATGGAGCAGCAGCTCGCGTTACCCGCCTACGAACAGGTGCTGAAAGCGGCGCACAGCTTTAATCTGCTGGACGCGCGCGGCGCGATCTCGGTGACCGAGCGCGCCGCCTACATCGGCCGTATCCGCAATCTGGCACGCGGTGTCGCGCAGAGTTATTTCGACAGCCGCGCGCGTCTCGGTTTTCCGATGGCGCCGAAAGCATGGGCGGACGAAGTGCTGGCACAAATCGAAAAGAAGGTGACAGCATGAGCACCAAGAATTTGCTGGTTGAGTTGCTTGTCGAGGAGCTGCCACCGAAGGCGCTCAAAAAACTAGGTGAAGCATTTGGAGAGCTTTTGTTTGCTGAACTTCAGAAGTCAAACTGCCTTGATAATGGGACGAAACTGACCATTTTTGCTTCGCCGCGACGTCTTGCTGCACATGTTTCTAATGTATTGCCGGAAGGTATGCAGAAGTCAATAAAAATGAAACTGATGCCGGTTTCTATTGCGCTTGATGATCATGGAAAGCCAACGCCAGCACTAGTTAAAAAACTCCAAGCACTTAGTCTTGAGTACCTTTTGACGGCCACCCAAACTGTTTGGGACATGCGCATATTGAAAGAAAACGATGGCAAGGCTGAATCGCTGTTTTATATTGACCAACCCAGCCCACAGCCCTATTCACATTCTGTTCAAAGTGCGCTTAATCGGATAGAGAATAATCTACCTATTCCCAAGTTGATGACCTATCAACTCGCCGATGGCTGGAGCAGCGTGAATTTTGTACGCCCGGCGCACCGGCTGGTGGCACTATATGGCGCAGAGGTGGTAAAGGTTGACCCTCACCACCCAGATCGCCCAGTGGTGATATTAGGCTTGCAAGCTGGTCGCGAGACCCAAGGCCACCGCTTCGAGGCGTCAAGCGCGACGTTGGAAATCCGCGATGCCGACAGTTATGAAGCGCAGCTGGAAAACGAAGGCGCGGTGATCCCGAGCTTTGAGAAACGCCGCGCCGAGATCGCCAGACAACTCGCCGCCGCTGCAGCGAAGGAAGGCTTGCACCCGATCAACGACGACGCGCTGCTGGACGAAGTGACCGCGCTGGTCGAGCGTCCCAACGTGCTGCTTGGCAAATTCGAGGAGGCGTTCCTCGAAGTGCCGCAGGAATGCCTGATCCTGACCATGAAGGCGAACCAGAAGTATTTCCCGCTGCTGGATGCGGCGGGCAAGCTCACCAACAAGTTTTTGATCGTTTCCAACATCCGTCCGACGGACGCGAGCCTGGTGATCGGCGGCAACGAGCGGGTGGTGCGCCCGCGTCTGGCCGATGCGAAATTCTTTTTCGACCAGGACAGAAAAAAGACCTTGGAATCGCGTGTTCTCGGACTTGCCAAGGTGGTGTACCACAACAAACTTGGCACGCAGGGCGAGCGGGTAGAGCGGGTCTGTGCCATTGCCAAAGCCATCGGGCAACAGCTCGGCGGTGACAGCCTTGCGCTGCAAGCCGAACAGGCTGCGCTGCTGGCGAAGGCCGATCTGCTCACCGATATGGTTGGAGAATTCCCCGAGTTGCAGGGCATCATGGGACGCTACTACGCGCAGCACGATGGCCTCTCCGACGACATCGCCTACGCCATCGAGGATCACTACAAGCCGCGTTTCGCCGGCGACGAACTGCCGCGCAATCCTGTCGGCACTTGCGTCGCGCTGGCCGACAAGTTGGAGACGCTGGTCGGCATGTTCGGCATCGGCCAGATACCGACCGGCGACAAGGATCCATTCGCGTTGCGCCGTCATGCGCTGGGCGTGATCCGCATGCTGGTCGAGAATGAATTGTCGCTCAATCTTCATGATTTGATCGGCAGCGCTTTTTCCGGATTTCCGCAAGGCTTGCTGACCGATGCGCATAGCGAAATCGAGACCTTCGTGTTCGAGCGTCTGGGCGGGATGATGCGCGAGCAAGGTTATAGTTACACGAGCAATGAGGTGGATGCGGTGCTGTCATTGCGTCCCCAGCGCTTGAGCGAGGTACGCCACCGTCTTATCGCGGTAAGAGTCTTTGCCGAATTGCCGGAGGCCGCAGCACTCGCCGCCGCCAACAAGCGTGTCGGCAACATCCTCAGGAAAGCGGAGGGGCATGTGCAGGACGAGGTCGATCCGGCGCTACTGCATGAGCCGGCCGAACAGGCACTGTACCGCGCGCTCAACGAGATCGCGCCCAGGGCGGATGCTGCGTTCGCGGCGGGCGATTACACCGCCTCGCTGCGGGCGCTGGCCGCGTTGCGCGCGCCGGTGGATGCATTCTTCGACGATGTGATGGTGAACGTGGAAGACGAAAGGCTGCGCGCCAACCGCCTCGCGCTGCTGGCGCGGCTGCTGTGGGCGATGAACCGCATCGCCGATATCTCCAGGTTGGCGGCATGACCATCGTGAAACGGGAAACGAGCCGTAGGGTGGGCACGTCTTTTGCGCCCACCGTTTATCCGCGTGTGCACAAAATCGTGCCCACCCTACCAACTAACGCCTAACGACTGCCCATATGAACCTCGTCATCCTCGACCGCGACGGCGTCATCAATTACGACTCCGACAAGTTCATCAAGAATCCGGATGAATGGAAGCCGATCCCCGGCAGCCTGGAGGCGATCGCGCGGCTCAACCAGGCCGATTACCGCGTGGTGGTGGCGACCAACCAGTCCGGCATCGGCCGCGGCCTGTTCGACATGGCGACGCTGAACGCGATCCACGACAAGATGCACAAGGCGTGCGCGCAGGCCGGGGGGCGCATCGACGCCGTGTTCTATTGCCCGCATACCGCCGAGAGCGATTGCCACTGCCGCAAGCCCAAGGTCGGTATGCTGGAAGAGATCGCGCTGCGTTACGGTTTGAACGATCTCGAGGACGTGGCGGTGGTCGGCGATTCGCTGCGCGACCTGCAATGCGCCGCCACGCTGGGCGCGCAGCCCTATCTGGTGCTGACCGGCAAGGGCGCGAAGACGCAGGCGGCGGGAGGGCTGCCGGAAGAGACCGTCGTGCTGCCGGACTTGGCGGCAGTGGCGGCGGAATTGGCTTGATATCCCGCATCCTTTTCCCTCTCCTGCCTTCGGCATCCTCTCCCGCTTGCGGGAGAGGAAAATATATTCCCATCGCCCGCTTGCGGGAGAGGGGTTAGGGGAGAGGGTATGACCGCATTGCGTTCGCTGCTGTTCCTGTTGTTGCAGGCCGTGCTCACGCCGCTGTTCTCCACGTTCGCGCTGCTGACCTTCCCGTTCCCGCCGCTGACGCGCTACCGCCTCATCTCCGGCTATGCGCGCACCATGATCTGGCTGCTGCGCGTGGTGTGCGGCATCCGCCACGAGGTGCGCGGCATCGAGAATATCCCGCAGGAACCGTGCATCGTGCTGTGCAAGCACCAGTCGGCATGGGAGACGCTGGCATTGCAAGCCGTGTTCCCGCCGCAGGTGTGGGTGCTGAAACGCGAGCTGCTGTGGTTGCCGTTCTTCGGCTGGGGGTTGGCGATGACCAGCCCCATTGCGATCGACCGCAGTGACGGCAAGGGTGCGGTGAAGCAGTTGCTCAGGCAGGGCAAGGAGCGGCTGGCGCAAGGCTTCTGCGTGGTGGTGTTTCCCGAGGGCACGCGCGTGCCCTACGGTACGCGCGGCAAGTACAAGATCGGCGGCGCGATGCTGGCGGCGAGCAGCGGCGCACCCGCAGTGCCGGTGGCGCATAACGCCGGACGCCTGTGGGGACGCAACGCCTTCAGCAAGCATCCCGGACTAGTCACCATGAGCATCGGCAAGCCCATTGTCACGCAGGGGCGCAAGGCGGAACAGATCAACGCCGAGGCCGAGGCGTGGATCGAGAACGAAATACGGCAGCTGGCGCATTGATGTTCAAAAGACTGCGCAATCTGGTCGCTCCACCCACCGTCGAACAGCGTGCCGCACTCCTCGCCGGCAAGCGCATCACTTACACCCTCAAACGTAGCGGCAGGCGCCGCAGCATCGGCTTGCGCATCGACGACCGCGGCCTCACCGTGAGCATGCCGCTGCGCGCTTCGGAACGCTGGCTGCACAGCGTGTTGCAGGACAAGGCGCGCTGGGTGGTGGAGAAGCTCGAAGGCTGGCAAACGCACCAGCCGCCCAAGCCGCGCTGGGTGGATGGCGAGGCCGTCCCGTTCCTTGGCGAGCCGCTGCTGCTGCGCGTGCGGCAGAGCTTGTTCGCTGCGCCCGCGCAGCATCGTGGCAAGGAGTTATGGGTGTTCGTGGCGGACGAGCGCGATGCCGCGCGCATAGAGCAGGCAGTGTTGCACTGGTACCGGCAGCAGGCCGAACCGTTGTTCGCCGGACGAATGGCGCATTACGCGCCACTGCTGGATGTCGTGCCGCGCGCGCTGAAGATCTCGGCGGCGAAGACGCAATGGGGTAGCTGCACGGCGCGCGGCATACTGCGCCTCAACGAGCAGCTCATCCGCCTGCCGTTACGCCTGATCGATTACGTGGTGGTGCACGAACTGGCGCACCTGCGCGAGATGAACCATTCGGCGGCGTTCTGGGCGGTGGTGGAAAGTGCCTGCCCCGATTATGCGAAGCGGCGGCGCGAACTCAAGACGGTTGCGTTGTAGGAGCGGGCGGCAGCCGCGAAAAAGATCGCGCCTTCCGGCGCTCCTACGGCAAGCTGATCTGCTCACCCTGCTCGGCGAACAGTTCCACCAGTTTGGCGAACAGTTCGCTGCCGTCGCGCTGGCTGTGCCATGCGTCGTCCTGCCAGGCATAGTGGAAGCCGCCGGACTTGGCCGCCACCCATATCTCCTGATTTACGTCGTGGCGGTTGACGATGATCTTCTGTCCGTTGTCGAACTCGATCTCCAGCACATTGCCGCTGCGGTTGCATTCGGCCTCGCCGCAGCCGTCGGTGGCGGTCTCGATGCGCGCCAGCGCGGCATCGGCCAGTTGGTTGAATTCGCTTTCGGTCATGCTCCACCCTTATAATCCATCACGTTGAAACCAATATCCGGAGCAATCATGCGTCCCGTTCACATTGTAGCCATTATCCTGATTTTTTCCGCCCTGCTGCAAGGCTGCGGGCATAAAGGTCCGCTCACGCTTCCTGCGCCGGATACGAACACCGCCGCGAAACAATAAAATCATGACCAATCATTTCCATTATCAAGATGGCGAACTGTATGCCGAGCAAGTGCCGCTGGCGGACATCGCCGCGCAATACGGCACGCCCTGCTATGTGTATTCGCGCGCCGCGCTGACCGAGGGTTACCGCCAGTTCAGCGATGCGCTGCAAAACCGCGCGCATCTGATCTGCTATGCGGTGAAGGCCAATTCCAATCTGGCGGTGCTGAACCTGTTCGCGCGCCTCGGCGCTGGGTTCGACATCGTCTCCGGCGGCGAATTGCAGCGCGTGCTGGCGGCGGGTGGCGATGCGGGCAGGGTGGTGTTCTCCGGCGTCGGCAAGAGCGCCGCCGAGATGCGCCTGGCGCTGGAGGCGGGCATCCTCTGTTTCAATGTCGAATCCGCGCCCGAGCTGGATCGTCTCAGCGAAGTGGCGGGCAGCATGGGCAAGGTCGCGCCGGTCAGCCTGCGCGTGAATCCCGACGTGGATGCAAAAACCCATCCTTACATTTCCACCGGGTTGAAGCAGAACAAGTTCGGCGTGGCCTATACCGAGGCGCTCGGGTTGTACCGCAGGGCGCAGGCGTTGCCGCATCTGCACATTACCGGCATCGACTGCCACATCGGCTCGCAGCTCACCGAGACGAGCCCGTTCATCGCGGCAGTCGAGAAGGTGCTGGCGCTGGTGGATGCGCTGGCGCGGGAAGGTATCCGGCTCGAGCACATCGATCTGGGCGGCGGCCTGGGCATACGCTACGACGATGAGACGCCACCGGCGATCGCGGACTATGTGGCCGCATTGCTGGGCGCGATGGGTGGACGCAGCGAGAAGCTGATCCTTGAGCCGGGGCGCGTGCTGGTCGGCAACGCCGGCGTGCTGCTGACGCGCGTGGAATATCTCAAGCATGGCGAGGAAAAGAATTTCGCCATCGTCGATGCGGCGATGAACGACCTGATGCGTCCCGCGCTGTATGATGCCTGGCACGGAATCCTGCCGGTACGGCGCGAGGATCATGCAGCGCAAACCTATGAAGTGGTCGGCCCAATCTGCGAAACGGGTGACTTCATCGCTCATGCGCGCGAGCTGGCGATCGCGCCGCAATCCTTGCTGGCCGTGCTTTCCGCGGGTGCCTACGGGATGAGCATGAGCTCCAACTACAACACGCGACCGCGTGCCGCCGAGGTGATGGTGGACGGTGATGCAGTGCATCTGGTGCGCGAGCGCGAAGTGGTGGCGCAGCTGTATGCCGCAGAAAGAAGCCTTCCGTGAAGTGTTGCAAATTCCACAAAAATTTTTTTGAAATTTAGTTAAATCTGTTGCAGGATTTTTTAAACGTGGATAGAGTGCCGATGCCGCAAGCGTCTTTCGCTTAAACACAGGGCGTTTGGGTGTGCAGTGAATCGCAGTGAATGTTCTAAATTTTTATGGAGAATGAAAATGGCAACATCAGCAAAAGCACCCGCAGCCAAGAAGCCCGCAGCGAAAAAACCCGCAGCCAAGAAAGCAGCAGCAAAACCCGCAGCAAAAAAAGCAGCCGCCAAGCCGGCAGCTAAAAAAGTCGTAGCGAAAAAATCTGTTGCCAAGAAACCGGCAGCCAAGAAAGTCGCTGCGAAGAAACCGGTAGCGAAAAAAGTTGCTGCCAAGAAGCCCGCAGCAAAGAAAGTCGCAGCGAAGAAACCCGTAGCGAAAAAAGCAGCTGCCAAGAAACCGGCAGCCAAAAAGGTTGCAGCGAAGAAGCCCGCAGCAAAGAAGGCCGTTGCCAAGAAACCGGCAGCCAAAAAGGTTGCAGCCAAAAAACCGGCGGCCAAGAAGGCAGCAGCCAAGAAGCCGGCAGCCAAGAAGCCGGCAGCCAAGAAGGCAGCAGCTAAGAAGCCGGCAGCCAAGCCGACTGGTGGCATCCTGAAAGCATAATCCTGCCCCGCAAGGGGCGGAGTTTTTTCTGCGCTTCGGGTATTTGTTGTCCATGACATCCCGCGTTCCGGCGCGGGATGTCATCGTTCTCCCTCTTGCGGCGACGCGCGGCAGATTGCCGCGCTTGTCCGCTTTGTCCCGCAGGGTCAGTTAGCCCGTTCCGTCTTGTCTCGATAGCAGATGCGGCGTTGCCGGAACTGCATGTCCGGATCAGATCAGGAAGATCGTTGCCAATCCCAGGAAGATGAAGAATCCGCCGCTGTCGGTGATGGCGGTGATCATTACGCTCGAACCGATGGCCGGGTCGCGCCCCAGTTTCTGCATGACCAGCGGGATGCCCATGCCGACGATGGCGCCCATCAGCAGGTTGAGCAGCATCGCGCTGGTCATCACGACGCCCAGCGCGATGCTGTGATACAGGAAAAAAGCGAACAGGCCGGCGATGCTGCCCCATAGCAGGCCGTTGAACCCGCCAATCGCCAGTTCCTTCATCATCAGCCTGCGCGCATTCGCATCGGTGATCTGCCCGAGCGCCAGCGAGCGGATGACGATGGTGGTGGTCTGGTTCGCCGAATTGCCCGCGATGCCGGCAACGATGGGCATCAGCGTGGCGAGTGCGACGTATTTCTCGATCGTATTCTCGAAACTGCCGATCACGCGCGAGGCGAAGAACGCGGTGCACAGGTTCAGCGCCAGCCAGGTCCAGCGGTTCTGCGCCGATTTCCATACCGATGCGAAGATATCTTCCTCTTCGCGCAGGCCGGCCTGATTGAACAGCTCGCTTTCAGACTCGGTACGCACGAAATCCAGCACCACGTTCACCGTCACGCGCCCGACCAGCTTGCCGTCTTCGTCCACCACCGGCGCGGAGACCAGATCATAGCGCTCGAACGCCTGCGCGGCCTGTTCCGCCTTTTCTTCGGGATGCAGCTGGATAGTATCGGTCAGCATCAGGCTGCCGACTCCCACATCCGGTTCGTTGACCACGATCAGGTTGATCGGCAGCACGCCCCTGAAATGGTCGTCGCGATCCACCACGAACACCTGATCGGTATGGTCCGGCAGTGTGTCGAAGCGGCGCAGGTAGCGCGATACCACTTCCAGCGTCACGTCCTCGCGCACGTGCACCATGTTGAAATCCATCAGCGCGCCGACCGAGTCCTCCGCATACGACATCGCCGCGCGCAGCTGTTCGCGCTCCTCGATGGACAGCGACTTGAATACATCGCGCATCACATGCTGCGGCAGATCCGGCGCGAGATCGGCGATCTCGTCGGTATCCAGTTGTTCGGCCGCTTCGCGCAGCTCCTCGCGGCTCATGCTGGCGATCAGAGATTCGCGTACCGCGTCGGAAACCTCGATCAGAATCTCGCCGTCGCGTTCCGCCTTGACCAGATCCCACACCAGCAGGCGCTGCTCGATGGGCAGGGCTTCGAGGATATAGGCGATGTCGGCAGGGTGCAGGCTCTCCAGCTTGCGTTGCAGCTCGCCCAAGTGCTGTTTGTGCACCAGCGTGTCGACTAGTTCGTGCCGATCCGCGCGCGGCAATTCCTGCTTGTGGATCACCGCCTCCAGCAGGGCGTGCTTGTGCAGCAGCGTCTCCACCTGCTTGAGGTGATGCTGCACGTTCTCGCTGTGGTGATTGTCCTGGCTGGTGTCGATCATCGCGCGCCCCAACGGATTATCCGGGTTGAAACCGGGCGCTATTGTAAAGAAATTGGCGCTGGTCTGTTCAGGGAATTTCCGCGCTGTTCATGCGGTCGAGGATGATGCCGGTTTTGCGCAACAGGCCTCGCGCCTCGCGGTGGGTGTCATAGTAGCGCGGATTGGGCACCATCGCGGCGAGCCTGGCCGCCTGTTCCGCGCCGAGCTGCGCGGCGCCGACGCGAAAATAATGGCGCGCGGCGGCTTCGGCGCCGAACACGCCATTGCCCCATTCGATGACGTTGAGGTAAATCTCAAAGATACGCCGCTTGTCCATCACCGCTTCCAGCATCAGCGTGATGGCCGCCTCCTCGGCCTTGCGCCAGGGCGTGCGCCGCGTGGAAAGGAACAGGTTCTTGGCCAACTGCTGGCTGATGGTGGAACCGCCCGCGACGATCTTGCCTTTTCTCAGGTTCTTCTCGTAGGCTTTCTGGATACCTTCCCAGTCGAAGCCCTCGTGATCGACGAACTTCGCGTCTTCGGCGGCGATCAGCGCGCGCTTGAGATGGTTGGAGATCTTTTCGTAGGGTACCCAGCGATGCTTCAGTTCGGCATCCGGGTTCTTGTCCTGCATCAGTTCCAGACGGTCTTCCATGAACGAACTGGTGGAAGGGTTGAACTTCACCCACCACAGAATATGCCCGAAGATCCACAGCTGATAGAGCAGCAGCAGGGCGAACAGGATCGCCATGCCGCGCCATAGCCAGCCCCACAGTTTCTTCATTGTTTGCGCAGCGCCGCGATGACGGGGGCGGTTGCCGGGCGTACGCCGCGCCAGATGAAGAACGCTTCGGCGGCCTGCTCGACCAGCATGCCGAGACCGTCGGAAACCAGCGCCGCACCCTGTTTGCGGGCGAACGCCAGGAACGGCGTCTCGCGCCCGTACATCATGTCGTAGGACAGCGCGCCGGGCTTGAACAGCCCATCCGGCAGGGGTGGCAACTCGTCTTTCAGTCCGCTCGAGGTGGCGTTGATGACGAGGTCGTATTGCCTTCCTGCCAGCTCGTCGTAGCGCCGTGCCTTCACCGTGCCCGCGCCCTTGAATGCTTCCGTGAGCGCCTGCGCCTTCTCCAGTGTGCGGTTGGCGATATCGATGCCGGCGCCGGCATTGAACAGCGGCCACAATACGCCCGCTGCCGCACCGCCGGCGCCGAGCAGCAGCGCATCCTTCCACATCAACTTGAAACCGAGGTTGTCCTGGATGTCGTTGAGCAGGCCGACGCCGTCGGTGTTGGTGCCGAGTATCCTGCCGTCGCGGAACAGCAGCGTGTTCACCGCGCCGGCGTCCTGCGCGCGCGCGCCGAGTTCGTCGCAGAGCCGGTACGCCTCGAACTTGAACGGCACGGTCACGTTGCAGCCCTTGTAGCCCTCGTCGCGCAGGCGCTGCACGGTCGCGGCGAAGCCGTCCAGCGGCGCCTCGATGGCCTCGTAGCTCGTGTCCTGTCCGGTCTGTTGCGCGAACATGCGATGGATCAGCGGCGATTTGCTGTGCGCGACGGGGTTGCCGATGACGGCGTACTTGTCAGTCATGTCGGATGCGTGAAGAGATCAGTGCGCGCATTGTAATGAAAATCAGCCCGCCTTTCGTGCGATTATCGGCAGTGCTGCCAGCCCGCACAGCGCCATCGCCCACACGATGGCCGCGCCGGTGGGCAGGTCGAACCACACCGACAGCAGCAATCCTGCCGCATAGCCCGCGACGCCGACCGCATAGGCGGCAAACTTGCGCCGCCGTTGCAGGCGGTGCGTGACGAGCGCGGGCACGATCAGGCTGGCGAACACCAGATATACGCCGACCAGTTGTACCGATGCGGTGACGGCGAGCGCGAACAGCGCGTAGAACCCGAAGCTGCCGAGCCGTTCGTTGAACACGCGCCACAGTGCGAGCAATGCGGCGGTGAGGACGGCGGTGGCGATGAGCTGGCTGTTGCTTACCCACAGGATTTGCCCGACCAGCAAGTCCTTGAGGTGTTCTCCCGCATGCACGTCGCGGCTCATCAGCAGGATACCGCCGGTCGCGGCGAGCACGAACAGCAGTCCGATGCAGGCTTCCAGCACGTCCGGCAAGCGGCGTTCGATGAGCGTCAGCAGCGCCGCGCCGAGCAGCGCGCTGGTGGCGGCGATGCCCTGCACCAGCAGCGGCTTGCCGTCCAGTTCCAGCAGCCCGGCGGCGATCACGCCCAGCCCGGCGATCTGCGCCACCGCAAGATCGGCGAAGATCACGCCGCGTTCCAGCACCTTCATGCCCAGCGGCACATGTGTGGCGAGCACCAGCAGCCCGGCGATGAAGGCCGGGATGAGAATATTCAGATCGGCGATGTTCATGGATGCTCCTCAAGTTACCGATTCGTCATTCCGGCGGATAGCAGTCCCGTAGGTCGGTTCAGGCGCGTTCTTTGCGCCGTAATCCGACGGCAAATTGTCGGGTTACGCTACGCTAACCCGACCTACAGGCTACAGGTCTGCGCCGGAATGACGGGAAAATTATTTCAGCGCCACCAGCAAGCGCTGGATAGTGTCGTCGAACAGGCCAAACAAATCTTTCGCACCATCCGTTCCGCCCACGCTGAACGGCAGCGCCACGGCGGGAATGCGCGCATGCTCCGACAGCCATGCCGAGGGCCGCTCACTCTGGTAGGCGGCGCGTATCACCATCTTCGCCGGTTGCCGTTGCAACTGCTCCAATACCCGTGACAGGTGGGCGGCGCTGGGTTCCATGCCGGGCTTGGGTTCCAGTTCGGCGACCTGTCGCAGCTCCAGCCAGTTGTTCAGGTAGGGAAAGCCGCGGTGCTGCACTGCGATGGGTTGGCCTTTGAGCGGTGCCGCCTGTTTCTCCCAGCGCGCGATGGCGGCTTGCCACTGTTGCGTGAACGTCTGCAGGCGGCTGCGGTAGAACGCGGCATTGGCGGGATCGAGTTCGGACAGCCTTGCCGACAGCGCCCGCGCGATGGGCAGGAAGTTGCGCGCATCGGTCTGGATGTGCGGATTGCCCGCCGCATGCACATCGCCCTCGGCGCGATCCAGCCGCGCTGGGATCTCCAGCATGGTCACCGCATGCGCGGCCTCGAAGTTGCCGGGCTTGCCCGGCGCGATGTCCGTGTTGCCGGATTCGCGCAGGATGACCGGTAGCCAGCCGGCTTCCAGTTCCGCACCGGTGCATACGACCAGATTGGCGCGGCGCGCTTTGGCGATCAGGCTGGGACGCGCCTGGATGTGGTGCGGATCCTGCAACGCGGTGGTGGCGGAATAGATGTCGGCCTTGTCCGCCGCCAGCTCCCGCGCCAGCGCCGCCCATTCGGGTTCGCAGGCGAAGATGTTGAGCGCGGCGTGGACGTTGTTGCTGATGAGCAGCAGTAAAAATGCATAGAGATATTTTTGCATGATGGTTCCCCGTCATTGGTTAATACCCTCTCCCCAAGCCCCTCTCCCGCTTGCGGGAGAGGGGTGCGCGTCAGCGCGGGAGAGGGTGTTCAAAACTGGTGTGCACCATGGGCGCCCAGACTCATGATGTATTGCAGGAACACCTGATTGTCGGTCAGCCCTTGGCGCGACTTGTCCTGTGCCAGTTGCACGCGCAGGCGCGAGAATTCGCTCGGGCTGTAGTCCAGCATCAGCGCGGTGCGCGTCGGGGTGTAGCCGTAGTTGCTGATGACATTGGCCGCGTTCGCCGCGCCGACCTGTGCCACGCCGGGATCGAGACTGTCATAGCGCAAGCCGGCGCGCCACATTGGCATGAACTGGTACACGCCTTGCAGATACCAGCCGCTCTGGGTGACGGCATAAGAGTCGGTGGTGTTTGTAGTTGCCGTGTCATAGGTCAGGTCGCCGCTTTCCTTGCGCCGAAAATACTCGCCCTGCAATTTGAAATTGGTCCGGGCGGTGTTGCCGTCGGGCGCATATTTCCACACGAAGTCCAGCCCGGCGGTCCGGCTGTCGCCGCTGAACTGGTTGGTCACTTCATTGCCGCTCAAGTCCGGCACATCCTCGCTCCCGGCAGCGACGCGGCGGGCGCGGTGCAGCGATGCACCGGCGCGCCAGCTGTGCTCGACGCCGATGTCGCCGCCAGCATGCGCGAACAATACGCCCGCACCGCTGCCGTTCTTCGCCCTGTCCGTGCCGGGGAAGCCGCGCCCCTTGCCGATCTCCGCGCCCAGTTCGATGAAGGTATCGCTGGGTGCCAGCCATTTGAGCTGCACGCCGTCTTCGCCCAACTGGTTCTCCCACAGCGCGGCATATACCAGCGGTTGGTCGACGAAATCCCAGGCATGCGCATGCTGCTCGTTGACATAACCCAAACCGGAAAAGAAACGGCCAAACTTGAGATTGAACCCGTTGCCCAGCGTGGTGGCCTGCACGAAAGCGTTCTCCACGCTGATGCCTCCGGCGGGGTCGAGCGCCAGCGTAGCCGCACCGCGGAATTGCGGATCGATGCTGGCGGAGATGCCGATCTCCGATTCGCCGAGGTTGAAGCCCTGCTCATGCCCCGGATTCGGATTCATCGCGAAGCCAGTGGCCGGCGCGGAGGCTTGCTGCAAGTTGCCATAAGTGCCTCCCAGGATCAGCGAGATGGCAGGGTTGAACACGCCTTCGCCGCCCGCTGCCGGACGGCTGGCTTGTTGTGCCGCAACCTGGTTTTGCGCCGCACTGTTCGTGGCGCTCTTGCTGTTCGCCTCGGCCTGTTGCAAACGCTGTTCGAGCTGCGCGATACGCCGCTCGTAGTTATCTTTTAATTGGCTGATCTGCTCGCGGATGGCTTGCAGCTCGGCATCGCTCGCGGCAGATGCGTTGAACGGGTGGATCAGCAGCGCGGCCAGCGCTGCGCCCGCATAGAGTTTTCTGGACATTTAGTGCTCCGCAAAAAAACAACATGAAGACCCCGCGCGATCGGCGCGGGGTCGCAGGATGGTTCTCAGGCGGAGCGGGGCGGGGCGCGTGCCGCGAAAGCGGTGAACGCGGTGGAGCGGAAACAGCAGGAATGGGTAGTGGAAGTCTCTTCGAGCGATGCGGTGGAACCGAAGCTGATGCCGATGTTGCCGACCGCGCTGCCGATCTGTGCATAGGCTGCGCACAGGCTGCAGTGCTTGCCGTGCGGCAGCGAATGATCCTGCGTCTGCTCCGCCATCGCATGCGCGATGCCGTGCGCCATCCCGCCGGACTGCGCGAACAGCAGGGCGAAGATCAGCAGCAGCCGGAACATGACAGGGAAGGAACGCATGGGGAGCAGATTAACCAATAAGCGAAAGCGGCGCAAACGGCTATTCGCCCTCCAGACGGTCGGATGAGGTGAACGACCAGGTGCGGGTGATGGTCAGGATATCGGTGTCCCGGGTGATGTCCGGCGGCAGCGCAGCATAGGGCGCGGCGAGCTTGACGATGCGCATCGCGGCCGCATCGAGGATGCGCTGGCCGGAAGACCGGCTCACCTCGATATTCTCCACGCTGCCGTCGGCGCGGATCGAGACACTGAGCTGCAGCTTGCCGTAGATCTGCTGGCGGCGGGCCTCTTCCGGATAGTTGAGGTTGCCGATGCGCTCCACCTTGATGCGCCAGTCCTCGATGTATTGCGCAAAGCGGTATTCCCGGGTGCGCGCGCCGACGAACTTGCGGCGCGGCATCTTCTGGTAAGCATCATTATTCTTGCTGATCTGCGCTTCGAGGCGCGCGATCTCCAGACTGCGCTGCACCAGGTCGTCGCTGCTGCTGGCAGAGCTGCTCTGCCGTTTTTTGAGTTCCGGCTGCGCTGCCGTGTAATCGCTCTTGAGCCGGGTCATCATGCGCCGGGATTCTTCCTCCAGCTTGGCGACGCGCTTGGTGTTTTGCTCCGGCGTGAACTGCTGGTCGTCGCCGATAGCCGGCAGCGGGGTCTTGGCCTGCCGGTCTTCTTCGGTGTTGCCGCCGCCGTCCAGATCGTGTTGCGCCTGCGCATCCGCCTTGACCGGCTTGGAGGCCGACTTGGCGTTCACCAGTACGACTTGCAGCGGCTGTATAGCATTGATCGCATTGCGCGGATCGGGCAGCACCAGCGCGATGCCGAACAGGGCGAAGCCATGCAGCGCGAAGGAGAACAGCATCGCACCGGTCAGCGGAATTTTCAGCCACGTCAACATTCGGTCGTCGCAGCCTCCTCCACGGTTGCAACGAAGCGCGTCCGCACATCGAGGTCGAGCAAATCGATCTCGCCGATGGCGAGGCGCACGCGGGTGTTGGCGGGCAGCTCCGGCAGCGAGTGCGCGCGGAACACCAGCGGGATATCGTCCAGCTTCACCAGGTTCTCGCGCAGCACGAGGGCAGAAACGACCAGCTCTGGTACGGGGTCATCATTCAACTCGGCCTGTTCCTGCAACAGCCAGCGCAGACACCAGTAGCGTTCCATGCCGCGCTGGAACTCGGCATAGATGCCATACATGGTGTCGAAGTCGCGCATCGCGGTATACAGCGCGGTATCGTTCTTCGCATAGGCGGGTTCGCCGCCGTTCAGCATCGCGATGATCTGGCGCTGGTTTACCATGTCCACATAGCGGCGTAGCGGCGAGCTCGACCACATGTATTGCGCCACGCCCAGCCCCTGATGCGGCGCGGCGACCGTGCTCATCTTCACCTTGCCGCCCTGCTGCGTGCGGTAGATGCCGACGAAGCCGTGCTCGGCGAGATGCCTGCCCCATTCGCTGTTGACCAGGATCATCAGCTCGGATACCACCTTGTCGACCGGCGAACCGCGGCGGCGCTGCGTGATGCTGATGCGGTCATCGGTGACGTTGAAGTTATAGTCGAGCTGCTGCGTGCTGTTGTCGGCGGGCTTGCCGCGCGTCGCTTCCAGTTTCTGCGCCAGCTTCCACAGCAGCGTCAGCTCGTTCGCATAAGGGTAATCGAGCTTGCCGGCAGCCAGCGTCTCCTCGTTGAACAGCGGCTCCAGCGTATCGTGGCGCAGGTTGGCGGCGATGTGGATGCTCTCGACGCGGCTCTCGTGATTCAGCAGCTCCAGCGTCTCGCCGTCCACCTCGTTGTACATCGATAGCGCGGGGCAGACGCGGTCCGCGCACAGCGTAAACGCCTGCACCACGCTGTCCGGCAGCATGGTGATCTTGTTGCCGGGCATATACACCGTGGACAAGCGCTGTGCGGCGATCCTGTCGCCCGCCGAATCGCGCGGCATGCCCAGCGCGGGTGCGGCGATATGCACGCCGATGCGCCAGTTGCCGTTGGCCAGCTTTTCCACCGAGAACGCATCGTCGATCTCGGTGGTGGTCGCATCGTCGATGCTGAAGGCATTGGCGCCGGCCAGCGGCAGCTCTGCCCAGATATCCAGTTCGACCGGCGGGAAATCCGTGCCCTGCGGGAAATGCTCGAACAGGAACTTGCGCAAGTGGTAATCGTGTGTCGAGGGGATCGCGCCGCAGCGTTGCAGCAGGTGGGCGGCGGACAGATGCGTGGCGGCGCACGCCGCCTCCAGCGCCTTGGCTTCGAGGCTGTTGCGCTCCGGCTTGTAGAGCAACTGGTCGAGCTGGCCGGCGAACTCAGGCGGCAGCTCGGAGCGCTCCAGCTGTTCGGCATAGCGCGCCTGCAATGCCAGCAGCTGGCGTTTCTTCTCGGCGCCCGCCAGCGCGGCCTTCAATACGTCGGGCGGCGCGGCGCGATAGCGCCCCTTGCCCTTCTTGTGGAAATAGATCGGCGCGCCGTGCAGGCGGATCAGCGCCGCAGCCGCTTCCAGCGGGCCCGGCGCATGGCCGAAATATTCGGCGGCGATCTGCTCGAAGCCGAACTCCTCCGGCGGGCAGCATTCCCACAGGAAATCCGTCTCGATGGTGGCGGCGAGCGCCTCTGCCTGCGGCAGGAACTCGGCCAGTGCGGGCGCGCCGAAACGCAGCATCACATTGGCCGATTTGACCTTGCTGCGCTTGCCGGAGAGGCTTTCGACCTGGAGCGAGGTGGTGTTGTCGGCCATGATGCTGCCGACCTTGAAACTACCGTCTTCTTCGTAAAGGATGTTCATGAAAGGGCGCGTGGAAAATTGGCGCGGATTATAGCAGTTCGTCCCGCCGCCCCTCCCGTGCGGACAAAGTCCGCGTTATTTGAGCGACAGTATCCAGCGCACCACGATCTTGACTTCGGCGTCGCTCAAGTCCTTGTCGCGCAGGGCTGGCATCGGCATGGTGCCCCAGCGCCCCGCGCCGCCCTTGCGCACCTTCTCCTCCAGCAGCGCCTGCGCATCCGCGAAATCCCGATACCGGTCCGCGACGCTCTTGAAGCCGGGGCCGAGCAGCTTCTTGTCCACGCTGTGGCAAGCCGTGCATTGGGCTTTCTTGAGCAGCGTCTCGGCATTGTCTGCGGCAAGGCCGCAAGACGGCACGGACAAGGCGGCGAGCGCAATGGCGAGAGGGAAGATTTTCATGACAGTCTGCTTCGAACAGAGATTGCGTAAAGTTTACACGATAGCGCCTGCCTGGCGCGCCTGCTCGTCGGCAAAATAGCTGCTGCGCACCATGGGCGCGCAGGCCGCATGGCTGAAACCCATCTCCCGCGCGGCGCGCTCGAACATGGCGAAGGTCGCAGGCTCCGCGTAGCGCAGCACCGGCAGATGGCCGGCGGAGGGTTGCAGGTACTGGCCGAGGGTAAGCATGTTCACGCCGTGCGCGCGCAGGTCGCGCAGCACCTGCAACACCTCCTCGTCAGTCTCGCCCAGCCCCAGCATCAGGCCGGACTTGGTCGGCACCTGCGGGTAGCGCGCCTTGAAATCGCCCAGCAGTTTCAGCGAATGGGCGTAGTCGGCGCCGGGGCGCGCCAGCGGATACAGGCGCGGCACGGTCTCGAGATTGTGGTTGAGCACATCGGGCAGCTCGTCTGCCAGTGCGTCGAGCGCGATATCCAGCCGCCCGCGAAAATCGGGCACGAGTATCTCCAGCCGGGTGTCGGGCGCGGCGGTGCGGATCGCGCGCAGGCAGTCGGCGAAGTGTTGGGCACCGCCGTCGCGCAGGTCGTCGCGGTCCACGCTGGTGATGACGGCGTAGCGCAGCTTGAGCAGCCCGATGGAGCGCGCTAGGTTGTCCGGCTCGTCTGCATCCGGCGGCTGCGGCTTGCCGTGCGCCACATCGCAGAACGGGCAGCGGCGCGTACACACATCACCGAGGATCATGAAGCTGGCAGTGCCCTTGCCGAAGCATTCGCCGATGTTGGGGCAGGAAGCCTCTTCGCACACCGTATGCAGATTGTGCTCGCGCAGCATGCGCTTCACCTCGTGATAGCCCGCGCCGCTGCCGGACTTCACTCGTATCCATTGCGGCTTGCGCAGCCGCTCTTGCAACGGCACGATCTTGATCGGGTTGCGCGCGGTCTTGTCTTTGCCGGTTTGCTTGTGGTCAGTGTTGCTCATGCTGTTTTCTTTCCAGATGTTGCTGTAGCCTGTGGATCAGATTTTGCGCCAGTTCCGCCTGCAGTTCGTTGATGCTGGCGGTGATGCCAAGTTCGCAGGTCTGGGTGACGCGCAGCCCGGCGTAACCGCAGGGGTTGATGTTGGCGAATGGCGCGAGGTTCATGTCCACGTTGAGCGCCAGTCCATGGTAGCAGCAGCCGTTCTTGATCTTCAATCCGAGCGCGGCGATCTTGGCGTCGTTCACATAGACGCCCGGCGCGTCCTCGCGCCCGTGCGCGGCGACGCCGTATTCGCCGAGCAGGTCAATCACCGCCTGTTCCATCAGTCGCACTAGCTCGCGCACGTTGATCTTCCAGCGGCGCAGGTCGAGCAGCAGGTAGGCGACGATCTGGCCGGGGCCGTGGTAGGTGATCTGGCCGCCGCGGTCTATCTTTACCAGCGGGATGTGTGTCGGTCGCAGCAGATGTTCCGGCTTGCCCGCTTGTCCCTGCGTGTAAGTGGGCGGATGCTGCACCAGCCATATCTCGTCGCGCGTCTCGGATGTGCGTTCGGCGGTGAAGCGCTGCATCGCATCCCAGGTCGGGACGTATTCGACCAGGCCGAGGGAGTGGATGATTGGCTGCGCAACGTGTTTCCCGCTTCCCACTTCCCACTTCCCACTTTCTGTCATAGCACCATCACCACCATCGGGTGGTCGCACAGTTCCTGATAGATCGCGTCGAGCTGTTCGCGCGAGGTGGCGCAGACGGTGCAGGTCAGGCTGACGTAGCGCGCGTTCTTGCTGGCGCGCATCTCGATGCTGGCGGCGGAGAACCCCGGATCGTGTTTGCCGACCACTTCCATGACGGCCTTGGCGAAGCCGGCCTGCTGCTGGCCGAACACCTTGAGCGGGAATTCGCAGGGGTATTCAATGAGAGAGTGTTCCAATTTTATTTGGTCCTGTATTGATTTGCGGTAGGTCGGGTTAGGCGCGTCTTTTGCGCCGTAACCCGACAAACGGAATGTCGGGTTACGCTGCGCTAACCAGACCTACATGTTTTTTCTCATCACGTCGCGTTTGAAGTCCTGGTACAGCCGATGCAGCCTCGCGAACATCGGACCGGGCTTGCCGTTGCCCACCGGCTTGCCGTCCAGCTGCGTGACCGCCAGCACCTCTTTGGTGGAGGAGGTAAGCAGCAACTCGTCGGCGGCGAACACTTCTTCCCTCACTATGCGCCGCACCTCGAAGGGGATGCCGTCGGCTGCGGCGATCTCCAGCACCACGTCGTAGGTGATGCCGGGCAGCATCAGGTTGTCCTTGGGCGGCGCGAGCAGCCTGCCGTCCTTCACCACGAAGATGTTGCTGGCCGCGCCCTCGGTCATGAAGCTGTCGTCGCGGATCAGGATGGTCTCGGCGCAGCCCGCATCGACAGCCATCTGGCGTAGCAGCACGTTGGGCAGCAGCGCGATGGACTTGATATCGCAGCGCAGCCAGCGGTTGTCCGGCGCGGTGATGCAACTGATGCCGCTTTCCAGCAGCGCGGCGGGCGGTGTCGGCAGCGGGCTGGTCATGGCGAACACCGTCGGCGCAACCGGCGGGTTGGGGAAGGCGTGGTCGCGCTTTGCCGCGCCGCGCGTGATGTGCAGGTAGAGGTACTGGTCTTCGCCGAGTCCGGTGTTGCGCGCGATCAGCTCTTCGATGATGCGTGTCCATTCCGCGTCGCTGTGCGGGTTGGCGAGCCTGATGCCGTCCAGGCTGTGTTGCAGGCGCCTGAGGTGTTCGGTGAGGCGGAACGCCCTGCGCGAATACACCGGGATGACCTCGTACACGCCATCGCCGAAGATGAAGCCGCGATCCAGCACGGAAACCTTCGCTTCCGCGATGGGCATGAATGCGCCGTTCAAATAGATCATCATGTGAGTACCTTTATCTGAAAAAACATTTGTCCACGAAATTCACGAACAACACGAACGAAATTCAAAGCAAAGGCTGGTTATCATTTTCGTGCTTTTCGTGTCTTTCGTGGACTGTTTATTCAAACAACAGCCGGATGCTGTCCCATCCGCGCGAAAACACGTTGGCCTGCGCTACGCTGCTCAGCGCGAGCAGCGGGAACTCGGCATAGGGTTTGCCGTCCAGCGTCAGCCTGAGCGTGCCTATGCGCTGACCGTTGGCGACCGGTGCGAGCAGGGGCTGGCTGATCTCCGCCGTCGCTTTAAGCCGCGCCAGCGCGTCTTTGGGGACGGTCAGGAACAAGTCCCGGCGGAAGCCTGTCTCCACCCGGCTTTCTGTACCCTTCCAGACGCGCGCCTCGCTGACCGGCTGATCCTTTTTGTACAGGCGCACCGTGTCGAAATGCTGGAAGCCGAAGTTCAGCAGTTTCTGGCTTTCGCCGGCGCGCCGGCTGTCCGAATCCGCGCCGAGCAGCACCGAGATCAGGCGGCGCCCGCCGCGCCTGGCCGAGCCGACCAGGCAGTAGCCGGCGGTCCCGGTATGCCCGGTCTTCATGCCGTCCGCATACGGATCGAGCCACAGCAGGCGGTTGCGGTTGTTCTGGGCGACGCCGTTGAAAGTGTACTCGCGCAGGGCGAACAGCGCATAGTGTTGCGGGTAGTCGCGCACGAGCGCGGCGGCAAGCTTCGCCAGGTCGGCGGCGGTGCTGTATTGCTGCGCATCCGGCAGCCCGGTGGGGTTGGCGAAGCGGGTGCCGGTCATGCCCAGCCGCTGCGCTTCCCTGTTCATCAGCTCGACGAACCCCGCTTCGCTACCGGCGATGTTGAGCGCCAGCGTGATGGCGGCATCGTTGCCGGATTGCACGATCAGGCCGCGCAGCAATTCGTTTACGCTGACGCGCTGCCCGGTCCTGAGCAGCATGCGCGATTCAGCGGTGTTGCGCGTGGTCGCGGCGAGCGGGACGGTGAGGGTCTGTTGTGGCGCCAGCGTGCCGTGCCCGAGCGCGTCGAAAGCCAGGTAGGCGGTCATCAGTTTGGTCAGCGAGGCCGGCTCCATGCGCGCATCGCCGTTCTGGTTCACCAGCACCTGATCGCTGGTGTAGTCATACAGCAGGTATGACTTGGCGGAAAGCAACGGTGCAGCGGGCAGCGGGAACGGCAGCGCCTGGCAAGGCGCGGATAGCAGGAGGCAGAGAAAGGCGGGCAGTGCTTGTGCGAACAGTCGATTCTTCATGGGGCAGGATTATCCGGAATCCCGGCTTTGCATGCCACAGAAACTTCGGGATAGTCAGGCTTCGGGTTGTCGCGGGCAGGTGTAGAAAGAGCAGCAGTTCTTGCCGGCCTGCTTGGACTGGTACATCGCGATGTCGGCATTCTTGAGCAAGGTCGATACGTCCTCGCCGTGATCGGGGAATATGGCGATGCCGATGCTGCCGGAAATGGCGTACCGGGTATCGGACAGCGTGAAGGCTTCGCGCAGCACGTTCACCAGCTTCTCGCCGATGGCGCGCAGGTCTTCTGCATCATTCATGCCGGGCGCGACGATGGTGAATTCGTCACCGCCCATGCGCGCCACGGTATCCGGCCCGCGCACGCAGCTCTTCAGGCGCAGCGACACCTCGACCAGCAACTCGTCGCCCGCATCGTGGCCCAGGGTGTCGTTGATCTCCTTGAAACCGTCGAGGTCGAGGAATATCACGCCCACCTTCTCCCCGCTGCGCCGCGCTTGCGCCAGCGCCTGCTCGATCCGGTCGCGCAACAGGTTGCGGTTGGCCAGGCCGGTCAGCGCGTCGAAATTGGCCTGCCTCCAGATGATCTCTTCATGCAGCTTGCGTTCGGTGATGTCGCTGAATACCGCGACGTATTCGACGATGTTGCCGCTGTCATCGCGCACGGCGGTGACCGATTGCCACTGTGGGTAGATATCGCCGTTCTTGCGCCGGTTCCATATCTCGGCCTCCCACCTGCCGGTGGCGGCGAGCGTGTCCCGCATGTTCCTGTAATAGGCGACATCGTGCCGCCCGGATTTGAGCAGCGACGGGTTGCGGCCGACGACCTCTTCCGGCTCATAGCCGGTGATTGCGGAGAAGGCGGGGTTGACCGAGGTGATGATGCCGGCTGCATCGGTGGTCATGATGGCCGTGTGGACGGCATTGAAGACCACCAGCGCTTCGCGCATGCGCTCTTCGGCGCGCTTGCGCTCGGTGATGTCTTCATGGGTGACTACTGCGCCGGATTGCGCACCCTGCAAGCGGAAGATGCGCAGGTGGCACCAGCGCGGCTTGCTCTGGATGGAGCAGGGGTAGTCGAGGTTGAATTCCGCTTGTGTGCCGGATAGCACTGCCGCGACCCCGGTTCGCACATCCGCCGCATTTTCGCCATGGGGATGATGGAGGGCCTGTGCACACACGTCCAGATAATCCATCCCGGCCATGTCGCGTTCAGGTTCGGGCATGCCGCATTCCCCGGCGAATCGCCGCCATGCCAGGTTGGTCGTGACGATGATGCCCTGCGCGTCGAGTACCGCGATGCCGAGGGCAAGCGAGTTCAGCACGCTGATGTTGAATGCGTCGCAACAATGGTTCTCAGGGCAACCTTTGTGCATGGCGTTGTACCGGGTGATGGCGCTGTGGTAGCCGACTTGCCCAAGTTATAGAGCTGTGTGACTAATGTCAATTAGGCCGAAATATCTAGGCATTTCGGCATATTGTTGTTTCAGTTCATGGCGGCTATAAAGCCAGCCAAGCGATATTCCAGGGAGCGGCGAGATGGCAACACTGTCCGGTACGGAAACGGTCATGGCGTTTGATGAGCAGCAGCGGCGCGCCATGCGCGGGCAACTGCTCAACCTGGTCGCCGCTGCGGAGGCGCATGTGACCTGGAAGATGCGTCTCGGGCATCATGTGCGGGGGACCATACGCGAGCCGCTGGAATCGGCCCTGTTCGGTCAGGACGGCATTTGCCGGCTGGGAGCCTGGCTCAACAGTCCTGTATCCGTGCCGTATCGCGAGACCGAGGCTTGGCTGAGACTCGATGCCGCGCACTGGGACTTCCACCGGCTCGGCGCGATCATCATCGGGCAGTTGAGGGCGGGCGACCGGGACGGCGCGGCGAGATTGTTCGACGGAGAATACAGCACTGCGTTGCATAGCATCATCAATTCGCTGACGGAACTCAACAGGCTGTTTCAGGAAGAACTGGCGGCGCCATAGAGCGCCCTATAACGTGTCGCCCATCTGGGCGGCCTGCACCGCAAGTTCGTTGGCCTGGTTGCAGATGTCGTCGACGTCGTTCGGGTCGATGCCGAGTTCCGTCCATTCATGTTCCTCGATCGTGCCCTCGGTATGCTCGGCAAGGCCGAAGTTCGGCACGATTTTCTCGGCTAGGCTGACCAGCCGCACCAGCGGATTCTCGGCAGCGACCTCTTCGACGTAAGGCGGGTGGTGGTAGCCGAGCACGGCGATGATCTCCGGCGGTAGGTTCCAATGGCGGCCAAGCTGCGCGCCAATATAGCAATGGGTGATCCCCAGGGTCTCCAGTTCGATTTCCAGTATCGGGCGTTCCGGCTGCAAACGGAGTTGCAGGTGCAGTTCGTCGCTGGCCTCGATGTCGATGTGATGCAGCGCGATGAAGCCGATGTCGTGCAGCAACCCGGCCAGGAATATCTGATCCTCGTTGGGACGCTTGTCCCTGGACATGTATTTGGCGATGGTGCGCATCACGATGGCGACGGTCATGCTGTGCAGCCACAGGTCTTGCGGGTTGAAGTATTTGCCCGGCGGTTTCTTGGTGGCCAGCGACATCGAGGCGATGCCGACAGCAACCGATTTGACGCGGGTCAGGCCGAGCAGCATGGCGGCATCGCGCACCGTGCTGACTCTGCGCGTGACGCCCATCATCGGCGAGTTGGCCATGCCGACCAGCTTGGCGTAGATCTGCGGATCCTGCCCGATCAGGTGGAGCAGTTCTTCCTCGCCCTTCTCGGTATTCAGCGGCAGCGCCAGCAATTTCTGCGCGATGACCGGCATCGCAGGCAGGGAATCGAGGTTGGCAACGGCTTGTTTGAGCCTGGCGCGGGTTTTTTCGTCGAACATCGCGGGTTTTTCGTTGCAGTCTGGTTGAGGTCTGACAAGACAAACTATACGGCAGATTGCGGAAATCCGCGAGCGATACCCGTCAGGAGAAGAGCGGGCGCTTGGCGAGTTTGCGTTGCAGCGTGCGGCGGTGCATGTTGAGTGCGCGCGCGGTGGCCGAGATGTTGTCGTCGTGTTCGCGCAGCACGCGCTGGATGTGCTCCCATTCCAGGTTTTCGATCTGCATCGGTTGTGCCTTGAGCGGTGCATTCCCATCGGGCGCGTGGTTGAGCGCGGCGACGATCTCGTCGGCGTTGGCGGGCTTGGCCAGATACTGCGTCGCGCCGAGTTTGACGGCATCGACGGCGGTGGCGATGCTGGCGTAGCCGGTCAGCATCACGATGCGTGTGTTCGGGTCGAGTTCGTGCAGCGCCTTGACCAGCACCAGCCCGGGCGCACCACCCATCTTGAGGTCCACCACGGCGAATTCCGGCGGGCTGGCTTGCGCCAGCGGGATGGCCTGCTCCACGCTGTGCGCCACGCTGACGCAGAAGCCGCGCTTCTCCAGCGCAGCGCCCAGCACCTTGCAAAAGGTCGCATCGTCGTCGACCAGCAGCAGGGTGGGCGATTCGGCGCAGTGCTGGTTCATGCCACCTCTCTTGCCACGGGCAGGATCAGCTCGGTGGTCGCACCGCCATCCTTGCGGTTAAACAGACGCACCGAGCCGCCCAGTCGCTCGATGGTAGCATTGGCGAGGAACAGGCCGAGGCCGCGCCCGTCCTGCTTGGTGGTGAAGAAGGCGGAGCCGGCACGCGCGGCGGCATCGGGCGTGAGTCCGGGGCCGTGGTCATGTATCTCGAGCGTGATGTTGCCGTTGTCCCGGCGCAGCAGGATGTCCATCTCTTCCGGCGAAGCGTCGGCGGCGTTGTTCAGCAGGTTCAGCAGCGCCGAGCGCAGGGCCGGATCGGCGCGCAGGCGCGGCGCGGGCTGGAGCTCACCGGTGCGGAAGCGGTAATGCGCGGTCGGGCGCAGCAACTGCCATTCGTCCAGCACCTTGCGGATGAATTCTTCCGCCGGCAGCTCTTCCGGGATCTCCTGCGCGTGGCTGAGCAGCCCGTCGAGGATGCGTTTGCAGTTCTTCACCTGCTCGTCGAGGATGTTCAGGTTGTTTTTTTGTTCGGGCGCGGCGCACTCGTTGCGCATCTCGCCGATGACCACGGCCATGGTGGCGAGCGGCGTGCCGAGCTCATGCGCCGCGCCTGCGGCCTGCGTGCCGAGCGCCACGATGCGTTCGTTGCGCAGCGTCTCCTCGCGCGCCCGGTTGAGCTGCGCATCGCGCAGGCGCACCGCGCGCGCCATCTCCACCACGAAATAGGCGACGACCAGCGCGCTGATGACGAAGCCCAGCCACATGCCGATGACATGGGTGTTGAACGCATCTTCCAGCGGGGCGGCGGGCAACGGCGCAACGGGCTGGGGCGCGGCAGGCGCGGCATCCATCCGGTGATGGGAATGGTCCATCTGCGCCATATCGGTGACGGCGGCGTCGGTGACGGTGGTGCCGGTAACGGCAGCGTGTTGTGCATGGGCGCTGCCTCCGTTCGGCAACGGCACATACCACACCATCAACAGGCTGTAGCACGCCAGCGTCAGCGCCGCCATGCCCCAGGTATGGCGGCGCGGCAGCGTGGCGGCCGCGATCACCAGCGGCAGCAGATAGAGCGAGACGAAAGGGTTGGTCGAACCGCCGCCGTAGTAGAGCAGCACCGTCAGCGCCAGAACGTCGGCGCAGAGTTGCAGGAACAGCTCCGGATTGCCTACCGGGAAATCGAGCGACAGCCGCCACCAGGTCAGCAGGTTCACCGCAGCCAGCAGACCCGTCGCGCCCAGCATCGGCAGCCAGGCGAAATCTGTGCTGAGGAAGCGGTGCACCAAGGCCAGCGTGGCCAGTTGCGCGAGGATGGCCCAGTTGCGCAGCAGGAACAGGCGGCGCAGATGCGAATGACCGGTCTGGGCGGCGAGCAGTGAGGGATTCATGGGACGGATTCTACCGGAGCCGGCTTCGCCGGGGGTGCGACATCATGTCGCATTCCCGGCGGCGGTTGCGTCCCCGATAATGGGTTCCGTCAAAAGCCGGTTCCGATGCTTCCGGTGCTTGTGATAAGTCATGCGCAAATCCCGTCACAGTGTCTCCTCCCCATGGACAAAGACGCCGGCGGACAGGACGGCTTTTGGCACCCCTGCTCATGTAATCCGGCGCGTATAATCCGCCGCCATCGGTTCAAATCTCAAATCTGGAGGCAATGATGAAGTACGGTTATCGGTTGGGCATGCTGCTGGCGGTACTGTTGTTGAGTCCGGGTGCGCATGCGGGCGACGTCTCGGTCGAGGACGCCTGGGCGCGCGCCACCGCGCCGGGGCAGACAGCGGGCATGGCGGACATCACCCTCGTCAGCCAGCAGGCGGCAAGCCTGGTAGGTATTTCCAGCCCGGCATGCAGCAGCGTCGAGATGCACAGCATGGCGCATGAGAACGGTATGATGAAGATGCGCCAGGTCAAGGTTGTGGAACTGCCGGCCGGCAAGCGCGTGAACCTCGGCGAGAGCGGCTATCACCTGATGCTGATCGGGCTCAAGGCGCCGCTCAAGGCGGGCGACAAGGTGCCGCTGACGCTTAACGTCGAGCTGGCCGGTAAAAAGGCAGTGACGGTCGAGGCCGAAGCCAAGGTCAGGCCGCTGGATGAAGGGCGTCCTGCCGCGATGGGAGAGATGCACAAGCACGGTCATTGATGGCTTGAAATCCTTATGGCTGCCCTCATTTTGCAGGCACGGGGATGTCCCGGACTACAAACAAGGAGGACAAGATGGCTAACATTCTGCGTTATAACCCGGCCGACGACACGTTCGACGATTTGTTCCGCGGTTTCTTCATGCGACCGGTGCGTTTCGAGGGGCAGCCGGAAGTTCAGGTCAAGATCGACGTGAAGGAAGACGACAAGGCTTATACGGTCCATGCCGAGATACCCGGCGTGAAGAAGGAAGACATCCATGTCACCATCGACGGCAACCAGGTCGCCATCAGCGCCGAGGTCAAGAACGAGAAGGAAGTGAAGGAAGGCGAGAAGGTGTTGCGCAGCGAATGCTATTACGGCAAGGTGTCGCGCGCTTTCACGCTGGCTTCGGATGTGGACGAGAGTGCCGCCCAGGCGAAATACAAGGACGGCGTGCTGGAGCTGACGCTGCCCAAGAAGGTGGCGGCAAGCGCCAGGAAACTGGCGATCCAATAGTTATGAGATTTTCCTCGAACGGGCGGCCTGGTGCCGCCCGTTTTATTTTGACTTGGCGTCTGCCGCATTCAGCAGGGTTTTTGCCACATCAAGCAAGGTCTTGCGTTCGGCGGCCTGGAGTTGCCCGGCTGCCATGATCAATTCCGCCAACTGGTCTTCTTCCGCATAGAAATAGGCGGCGGGGATGGCCAGCACCCTGGCCAAGTTGCGTACGGTCAGGAAATCCGGGGCGTGTTTTCCCCGTTCATATTGGTTGATTCTTGCCGATGCCGAGGAGGCGTCTATACCGGCGCGTATGCCCAATTCCATTTGAGAAATGCCGAGAAGCAGCCGCGCAGTCTTCATGCGGCGGGCAAATAATGTGTCTGAAGGGCTGGAAACAACAAGCATGTCCAAATAGTCCTGCTTTTTTGTTGACCGCACACTAAGGAATACTTAGTATGCGGTTCCGTTACCGGCAAGGGTAATGTTGCCGACATTGATTTCGACTTGCTCGGCAGAATCTTCTGGAGAAAATTATGCAGAGTCTTTCGGAGCTGTGTGCTTTGGTGTCGGATGGCGAGGTGTCGATGGTGCTTAAAGAGTACTTTTCCGAATTCGGAACCGTGATCTCTGCGGACAGATTCCATGCCATTGAAGAAGCGGGTCAGCGTTGTTTTCTGGTCAAGTTCGAGAACTCCACGGATGCGATTATGGTGGCGAACCAACAAAAATTGCGTCCGTTTGCATTCGATTGCGTGTTGGTCGATCTGTAAAGGCAGCGCAGGCGAAATACAGCGACGGCATCCTGGATGCGCCAGCCCAAACAAGTCGCGGCCAAGGTCAGACGTCACACCGTTGAGTAAGCGTTGGCTTCTCTTCTATATCAGGCGGCGCGTGCCGCCTGATTCTTTTCTGGTGTAGAATTCGCGGCACTTTTACCCGGAGCCGCCCATGTCCCTCACTCCTTCCGCCGCCGACAAGAAAGCGCGCACGCTTTCCGAGGCGATGCCCTATATCCAGCGCTTCTTCGACAAGACCATCGTGGTCAAATATGGCGGCAACGCTATGACCGATCCGGTGTTGCAGGACAGCTTCGCCCGCGACGTGGTGCTGCTCAAGCTGGTCGGCATGAACCCGGTGGTGGTGCACGGCGGCGGGCCGCAGATCAACGAGCTGCTCAAGCGCGTCGGCAAGCAGGGCGAATTCATCCAGGGCATGCGCGTCACCGACGAGGAGACCATGGATGTGGTCGAGATGGTGCTGGGCAAGGTCAACAAGGACATCGTCAATCTCATCAACAAGCACGGCGGCAAGGCGGTCGGGTTGACCGGGCAGGACGGCGCCTTCATCCGTGCCAAAAAGATGCTGCTGGAAAGCAATGACGAGCCGGGCAAGAGGCTGGACATCGGCTTGGTCGGCGAGATCACCAAGATCGACCCCGCCATCATCACTTTCCTCGATTCGGGCGACTTCATCCCGGTGATCGCGCCGATCGGCGTCGCGCCGGACGGCGAGACGCTCAACATCAACGCCGACCTGGTGGCGGGCAAGCTGGCGGAAGTGCTGAAGGCAGAGAAGCTGGTGCTGCTGACCAATACGCCGGGCGTGCTGGACAAGGACGGCAACCTGCTCTCCGGCCTGACGCCGAAGAACATCGACGACCTGGTGGCGGATGGCACACTGTCCGGCGGCATGCTGCCCAAGATCGGCTCGGCGCTGGACGCCGCGCGCAGCGGCGTGAGATCGGTGCATATAATCGACGGTCGCGTGGAGCATGCGCTGCTGCTGGAGATCCTGACCGACGAGGGTGTCGGGACATTGATTAAAAGCAAGTAATGGACAACCGCGTCTGGATTTTCGATCTGGACAACACGCTGCACAATGCGACGCCGCACATTTTTCCGCACATCAACCGCAGCATGACGGCGTACTTGCAGCAGCACCTGCAACTGGACGAGGAAGCGGCGAGCGCGTTGCGTGTGCATTACTGGCAGCGTTACGGCGCGACATTGACCGGGCTGATGCGCCATCACGGCATCCGCCCGGAGCACTTCCTGTGGCATACCCACCAGTTCCCGGAACTGGAGTCCATGGTGCTGCGCGAACCGCGCCTGCGCCATGTGCTAAAGGCGTTGCCGGGCAGGAAACTGGTATTTTCCAACGCGCCGCTGCGTTATGCCGAGGCGGTGCTGAAGCTGTTGCATGTGGATGGATTGTTCGATGACGTGATGGCGGTGGAACAGACCTGTTTCCGCCCCAAGCCGGACAGCTTCGGCTTCATGCGCCTGTTGCGGCGGCACCGGCTCAGGGCGGCGCAATGCGCGATGGTGGAAGACAGTGCGGAGAACCTGCTGGCCGCAAAGCGGCTGGGCATGCGCACGGTGTGGGTGACGGACGAGACGCGCAATCCGCCTTATGTGGATGTGAAGCTGCGCAATGTGATGGACTTGCCGCGCGCTATGGCGCGGCTGAACTGAACCCTCTCCCGGCGCTGACGCGCCACCCTCTCCCGCTTGCGGGAGAGGGAAAACAATAGCCCCTCTCCCATTCGTGGGAGAGGGGTTGGGGAGAGGGGGCTTTTAAAATGGGAGATAACATGGCCGCAAAACCGGGCGAAAGAAAACTGCAAATCCTGCAAACCGTGGCTTCGATGCTGGAGCAGCCCAAGGGCGAAAAGATCACCACGGCAGCGTTGGCGGCCAAGCTCGAGCTTTCTGAGGCGGCGCTGTACCGCCACTTCGCCAGCAAGGCGCAGATGTTCGAGGGGCTGATCGAGTTCATCGAACAGACTGTGTTCGGCCTGATCAACAAGATCACGCAGGAAGAAAAGAGCGGACTGAAGCAGGCCGACGCGATCGTCGCCATGCTGCTCGGTTTCGCGCAGAAGAACCGCGGCATGACGCGCGTCTTGATCGGCGATGCGCTGGTGAATGAGGACGAGCGCTTGCAGCAGCGCATCAACCAGCTGCTCGACCGCATCGAGGCGACGTTGAAGCAATCGTTGCGCATGGCCGCCACGCAGGGCGAGATGGGCGAGGCGGTGGATGTGGGCGCGCGCGCCAACCTGCTGCTGTGCTATGTGATCGGGCGCTGGCAACAGTTCGCCAAGAGCGGCTTCACGCGCGACCCGCTGGCGCAGTGGCCGGCGCAGGCGGCTATCTTGTTGCGGAAATGAGCCTGCGTAGGGCGCAATAACCAATGAGCATTGCGCCGGATGTTTTGAAATTTCGTTGGAGTGATTGACAACACTCCGGCCTGTTGTTATCTTGTCCAACATGAAAGCCCGCGAACTATTCAATCGCCGCGTACCTGTCACAGAGCAGGCTTTTGCCGAAATGGTGCTGTGGGAAGTGCCAGAACCGATTGCTGGCAGCAAACACCCCTACAAATATCGGTTGGCATTTGTAGTGGCAAAAGAATGCGTGCTCCGATATGACAACGAGGCCGGCAAAGGCGACCACAAGCATGTGCGCGGCAAGGAAATGAAATACCGCTTCGTTTCTGTCGATCGACTGGTTGCGGATTTTTTTGAAGATGTGAAGAGGTGGCGCGATGAAAACAGTAACGATTGACGTACGGCCATTGGCTGAAACGCTGGGCGATTTCACTCAAACATGGATGAGCGGGAAAGCATCCGCGCCGCGCATCAGCTTCGAATCGCCTGATCTGCTGTTCAAGACACTATCCGGGAAACGCTGGGAACTGCTGAACGCGATGACTGGCGCAGGCGCCATGTCCATCCGCGAGGCGGCGCGGCGTGTGGCGCGCGACGTCAAGGCCGTGCACGGCGACGTGATCGCATTGCTCAACGCCGGGTTGCTGTCAAAAACGGACGATGGAATGATCGTCTTTCCCTACGACGCCATCCATGTGGACTTCATGCTCAAGGCGGCTTGATTGAAAAAGAAATCGTCTCCGGTGCCAATGTTACGTTATGCACTAAAGGAACCGTGAAGTGCCACAAGACGATCACTATGTAGCGCAGACATATCTAAGAGAATTTACGGATACGTCCGGGTGTTTGACGCCGTATTACAAAAACAGTCGAACTACCATTGGTAAGAAGAAAACGCCGAGACAAGTCTGCTACGAAAGCGACGGTGATTCCAACAGCTACTTTGACAACCTACGAATACTTGATGAGTATCTGCCACATATCGAAAACCCGTGGGCTAATAACATTAAAAGGCTAGGCTCTGGCGATGTTGATGCAGATTGCAAGTACGAGATAGGAGCATACATCGCCTTTTTAAGATCATGTACTCCAACAGCGAAGCGACTCGGTGCGCGAGCTATCAGTGCAAATATGCAACCGTTGGTCGATAAAACTCTAGCCGAACATTTTCATGAACTCGGGGAAACAACTGATGAGGTGAGGTCAACCATTTCGGAGGCAATAAAAAATAGAGAAATCAAGGCGGTCGTTGATGAAGAATATGCTCACGCGGTATCTATTCAAAATCTGGTCCATTCGGCATACAGATTTTATTGTTCCCACTGGTTGGTGTTAGTGAATGCGACGGATGTTCCATTTATTACAAGCGACAATCCCGCAGGATTATTTTATGCAGAGAAGAGTCCCCAATTTGCAATGGTATTTGTTCCTCTCGCACCAGCCTTAGGGGTATTGATAAAGCCAGATTCCACAATTGATAGACCTACTGTAGAGGATGTTAAACAATACAATCATCCTGAGGATGACTACGCGCATCCTAAAGAGAGTTTCGTCGGCATGCTAAACGAATTAACAGTCCGTAGTGCTGAAAATATGGTGCTTCATTCGCGTGAGGAAAAATGGCTTGAGGCGCTAGTATCCAGCAATAAAACTTGGCGCGTAGAAAACCAAACCTTCGAACTCCCATACGAAAATGGGATGTACATAATCAATCGACAAAAAGTGGTTAATCGTGCATAACAAGGCGCTCGTAAGGACGCAAACTATGCTGCGCTCCGTTAAATCAAATGAGCCAAGCTCGAATTAAATTTTTAATTAAGAATTGAACAAGAATAATGAAGAGTGAAAAAAATAATTCAGCCCCTTTTACCATTGCTGCGTGGCTTGTAGGACTGGTTGTTTTTGCGGGTACCTACCATTTGCTGCTGGACGTCGTAGCGGACAGCCTAGGCCTTTTTACCATCACAGAGCTTACACGTCCGGGACCAGGAAGGGTTGCATTGGATGGTGGGAATTATGCGATCTTGGGATCGGTGCTTTCCATATTTATCGGTATCTGGACGGGCAGGATCGTCTATTCGGGTAATGCGCATGGCGGAGCAAGTGAAGAGAATTGGACGCAATACAAAGCTTTTCTTGTCGGCGTGATTGTGATGCTCGTATTAACCGCCATCACTCAAATCGCCTTTCGTCAGTTTGATGGCGTGGTGCCCGGTTTGATTCACTTTGCAGTTGATGCGCTCGCACTATTAGGGGTTGCCTGGTCATGTAGGGAGTGGCAACGCACTCTACTGAAAGAAATTTGCAATAAGGCACCCGACACGAATTAGCTCCCAATATGAGCGATTAAACCCAATGAAAGCTTCCCCCGCAATCTTTGAAGAACATCAGATCCGCCGCGTGTATGACGAGGTGACGGAAACCTGGTGGTTTCGGTGGTGGATATCGTTCAGGGGCCGCCGAATAGACAGAAAGGCATAGCGAAAAAATGATCCTTATCCTTGAACCCGACACCGGCGAACAGTCGCCGGAATACCGGCAGCTGCTGGCGCATCTCGATACCCTGCAAGGCATCCGCTATCGCGTGCATGTCGAGCGCGGCAGCGAGCAGACGCTGACCGAGCTGTATCTCATCGGCAACACCCAGGCGCTGGACATCGAGGACATGCGCAGTCTGCCGTGCGTCGAGCGCGTGGTGCGGGTGTCGCAGGAATATCGCATCCTCGGCCGGCACAAGGACGACGACCGGCCCGCCCATTTCGACTACAACGGCGTGCGCTTCGGGCAGGACACGCTGCATGTGTTCGCCGGGCTGTGCGCGGTGGACAACCCGGAGCATGTCGGGATCATGATGAAGGCGGTGGCCGATGCCGGCCAGGTTTGCACGCGCATGGGCGCCTACAAACCGCGCACCAGCCCGTATGCGTTTCAGGGGCACGGCAAGAACTGCCTGCCTTATGTATTCGAGCTGGCGGGGAAATATGGTATCAAAGTGATCGCGATGGAGATCACCCACGAGTCGCATCTCGACGAGATCCGCGAAGCGTTGCGCCAGACCGGCGATCCGACCGGCGTGATGCTGCAGATCGGCACGCGCAACACGCAGAACTTTGAGCTGCTCAAGATCGTCGGGCGCCAGACCGAGATGCCGATCCTGCTCAAGCGCGGCTTCGGCATCACCCTGGACGAGTCGCTGAACGCGGCGGAATACCTCGCCTCCGAGGGTAACCGCAACGTGGTGTTCGGGCTGCGCGGGATGAAGACCAACATGGGTGACCCGCACCGCAACTTCGTGGATTTCGCCCATGTGCCGGTGGTCAAGCGCCTGACGCGCATGCCGGTGTGCATCGACCCCTCGCATTCGGTCGGCACCCGCGCCGCCGCGCCGGACGGCATCCTCGATTTGGTGCATGCCACCGCGCAGGGCGTGATGGCCGGCGCCAACATGGTGCTGGTGGACTTCCATCCCGCACCGCCCAAGGCGCTGGTGGACGGTCCGCAGGCGCTGCTGCTGGATGAACTTCCCTATTTCCTCGAAGACGTGCAGATCGCGCGCGAGGCCTATCTCAAGCGCGTGGCGCTGTGGCAGCGCGGCTGATCCGTTAGCCAAAATCCAATGTAGGAGCGAGCCCTGCTCGCGAATTGAAAGAACCATCGCACGCAGGGCGTGCTCCTACAATTGAACCCAAATAATCCATTCAGCCGTCATTCCGGCCCTTCGATAAACTCAGGTCAGCCTATCCTGAGTTTATCGAAGGGCCGGAATGACGGGGTTTTGTCCAAATGGACAATCCCGGATAAATAGATCGAACACGGTACTTGACAACTGGTTCTAGTTAGGACTAAACTAGTTCTAACTAGAACCAGTCAGGTGCTTCATGAACCCTTCAGTCTTTCTGTCTTTATTGCGCGAGCTGGCCGGAACCTATCAGGCGTTCGAGGTCTATTCGTCCGCGCATATTCGCTCGCTCGACCTGACCCCGGCGCAGTTCGACATCGTCGCCACGCTCGGCAACACGCCCGGCATGTCGCCCAAGGAACTGGGCGAGCACACGCTGATCACCAAGGGCACGATGACCGGCGTGGTCGACCGGCTGGCGGACAAGGGGCTGGTGCGTCGCGTCGCGTCACCCAGCGACGGGCGCAGCCAGACCGTGCAGTTGACCCGTGCGGGAGAGAAGCTGTTCGCGCGGGTCTTTCCGGCGCACCTGGAACATATGCGGCGCGTGTTCGATCAACTTTCGCCCGATGAGTTGGCAGGGATCACGGCCAGCCTGAGCCATCTGCGTCAGGCGTTCATCACGGCGCTTGACGCGCGGGAGGAGGCATCATGAACTCCCCGAACCGCTATACCTCGACGGCCATCGCGCTGCACTGGCTGGCGGCGCTGCTGATCTTCAGTGCCTTCCCGCTCGGATTGTATGTGCACGAGATGGCGCTCTCGCCGCTCAAGCTGAAGCTGCTCAGCTACCACAAGTGGCTGGGCGTGACGATCTTCCTGCTGACCGTGGCGCGCATCGCTTGGCGTGCCACGCACACCCCGCCGCCGCTGGCCGCGACCATCCCGTTGTGGCAGCAGCAGGTGGCTCATGTGCTGCATCTGCTGCTGTATATCCTGCTGTTGCTCATCCCGTTGTCGGGCTGGCTGATGAGTTCGGCCAAGGGTTTTCCGGTGGTCTATCTGGGACTGGTGCAGCTGCCCGATCTGGTGGACAAGGACAAGCTGCTCGGCGACCTGCTGGCGGAAGTGCACAAGCTGCTGAACTTCGGTTTGCTCGCGCTGGTCGGAATGCATATCGGTGCCGCGCTCAAACATCATTTCATCGAACGCGACGATACCTTGCGCCGCATGTTGCCGATTTTGGGAAGGAACGGATCATGAGCCATGTCAGGCATTATTTATCGCTGTCGGCCGGTTTGTTGCTGATTGCGCTTTCGTGCGCCGCCGCTGCCGTCGAGTTCAATCGCGTGCAGATGAACAAGAGCGCGCTGACCTTCGCCTATACGCAGATGAATGTGCCGATGGAGGGCAGCTTCCGCAGCTTCAAGGCCGATATCGCTTTCGACCCGGCCTGGCTCGATGCCGCGCGGGCGCAGTTCGACATCCGCCTCGCCAGCATCGACACCGGCAACCGGGAATCCGATGACGAAGTTGCCGGCAAGGCATGGTTCAACACCGGTGCCTTCCCCGTGGCGCGCTTCGTTTCGACCGGCGTCCGCGCGCTGGGCGGCAACCGCTACGAGGTGTCCGGCAAGCTCACCCTGAAAGGCAGGACGCGGGATGTTTCCGCACCATTCACCTTCAGGCGGCAAGGCGCGCTCGGTGTGTTCGAGGGCGCGTTCACCCTGAAACGGCTGGACTATGCCATCGGCGAAGGCGCATGGGCCGATGTGAGCGCGGTCGCCGATGAAGTCCGGATCAAGTTTCATGTAGTCGCCGAGTAGGGTGCGGTCATGACACGGTGCGCGAATGCGACGGGTGCGGGAATGACCGCATCGCACCTCCTCCCGCAAACGGCTGGCTGCGCCAGTAACGTGTCGGAGGTGCACGTTTCTGTGCCCACGCGGACAGCCGGGATTATTTCCGCGTGGGCACAGAAAACGTGCCCACCCTACCAACCCCAACCACCAACCACCAAGGAGAAACATCATGAAAAAACTCGCCGCATTCACCATCGCCGCATCGCTGTCGTCGCTCGCTTTCGCCGCGCCGGAGACCTATGTTATCGATCCGACGCACACCATGCCGCGCTTCGAGTACAGCCATTTCGGCTATTCCGTCCAGCTCAGCAAGTTCGAAAAGACCAGCGGCAAGATCGTGCTGGACCGCGCCGCAAAATCCGGTTCGCTCGACGTGGTGATCGACGCCAAGTCCATCAACACCGGCTATGCGCTGTTCAATGAGCACATCCAGGCCGAGGACTTCTTCGATACCGCGAAATATCCGACCATCACCTTCAAATCCAGCAAGCTGAAATTCGACGGCGACAAGCTGGCTGCCGTGGATGGCGACCTGACCGTGAAGGGCGTGACCAGACCGGTGACGCTCAAGCTGAATTCCTTCCTGTGCATGCCGCACCCGATGCTCAAGAAAGACGCCTGCGGCGCCACCGCCACCGCCGTGGTCAAGCGTTCCGACTTCAACATGGGCAAGCACGTGCCCTACGTGAGCGACGAAGTGACGCTGACCCTTCCGGTCGAAGCCGTCAAGGAATAACAAGCGTTTTAACCATCAATCGAAAAGGAGTCCCACATGTCTGACAAACAACCCATCATCGCGCAGAAATCCCCCTATGCCGTCGAAGTAGAGGCAGGCAAAAGCTATTGGTACTGTGCCTGCGGCAAGAGCGCCGCGCAGCCGTTCTGCGACGGCAGCCACCAGGGCAGCGAATTTGCGCCCGTCGAATATCTGGCCGCGGAATCCGGAACGGTGTATTTCTGCGGCTGCCGGCACAGCGCCAACGGTATGACTTGCGACGGCAGCCATCAGCAGCTCTGAGTCCGGGAGCCTATTGCGACAAGATCGTGAGGAAGAAATGACAACTGCTCTATTCACCCCTGCCGTGCTTGGAAAGCTGTCTCTCAAGAACCGCATCGTCATGTCGCCGATGACGCGATCGCGCGCCATCGGCAACACGCCGAACCAGCTGATGGAGGAATACTACCGGCAGCGTGCGGGAGCGGGACTCATCATTACCGAGGGCACTTCTCCCTCGCCGAACGGCCTCGGCTATGCCCGGATTCCGGGCCTTTTCAACGAAGACCAGGCGCGCGGCTGGAAGCGCGTCACGGATGGCGTGCATCGGGCGGGCGGCGCCATTTTTGTGCAATTGATGCATACCGGACGCGTCAGTCATCCTGCGAACATGGCGCAAGACGCCAGGATGCTTGCGCCATCTGCGCTCGCCGCACCGGGCGAGATGTGGACGGACAGCGCCGGGCAGCAACCTCACCCGGTTCCGACCGAAATGAGCGATGCCGAAGTCCTGCAAGCTATTTCCGAGTATGTCGCGGCGTCAAAACTTTCGACGCAAGCCGGATTCGACGGTATCGAGCTGCATGCGGCGAACGGCTATCTGATCGACCAGTTTCTCAACACTGTATCCAATCGACGCAATGACCGCTGGGGCGGCAGTATCGAGAACCGCATCCGTTTTGCGCTGGAGGTCGCCAGGGGCTGTGCTGCCGCGATTGGCCCGGAGCGCGTAGGCATGCGTATTTCGCCTTACGGCGTGTTCAACGGCATGGCTCCGGATGCGGAAATGGATGAGATGTACCTGCGGCTTATCAAAGAGCTGAACGACATCGGATTGGTTTATGTCCACATCGTCGATCATAGTTCGATGGGCGCACCGGAAGTCAGTCCGGCCCTGAAAGCCGGAATACGTGCCGCGTTCAAAGGCAAATACATCCTTTCGGGCGGATATGACCTAGTGCGGGCAAATGCCGACCTCGATGCGGGAAGAGGCGACCTCGTCGCATTCGGGCGCCCGTTCATTTCGAATCCCGATCTGGTTGAGAAACTGCGCGCGGAAAAAGCTCTGGCTGAATACGATCCCGGCACTTTTTATACGCCGGGCAAGGAAGGCTACACCGATTATTGAACGGCGATTTCGTTGTGCCCAAGAAAAACCCGCCATCGGCGGGTTTTTCTTGAAACCTGCTGAAACAGGCTCTTAGTTCGCCAGTTTCAGATTCCCTATCATCTCGTCCCAAGCCTTGCGTTGTCCGGCGACAGTGCCCTTGGGGCCGTGGAGATGGAAGGTGATGTTGCGCTGGTCAGGCGTGATGACGATGGCGGCCAGCAGCGTCTGGTCCGGTTTGGCCGCGCCGCCGTCCGTACCCATGCCGACGCCGCGCGAATAGGCTCCGTTCAGTTCCACCAGGGTCACGTTGAGCTTGTTGACCGTGGTTTGCGTGACGGCAGGCTGCACCGGCTCGCCGCCCGGTGAGCTGAACTGGGAAGCCCAGCGCGAGATATTCTCCTGCTGTCTGCCGCCGCCACCCGAAGGGAAGTAGAACACCACCAGTTCGGCGCCCTCTTTCCCCGCAGCGGCAGGCACCGAGAACTGCGCGAGCCGCATGGAGTTGGAGGGCTGCACGGGTTTCCATGCGGCGGGCAGTTTCGCTTCCACGTTCATGAAATTGGCGGTCACGACATTCGAGTCGCCGGGCCTAATCGCGATCGTCGGCGGGACGGTCAGTGGCGGCGTCACCGCCGGCATGCCTTGCATGGCATGCGGGTCGGGCTGTTGCGGCGCAGCGGGAGACGCGGGCGCCTGGATGGGCGGCGCAAACTCCGGCGCAGAAGCAGGCGCAGACGGGGCGGCTTGCTGTTTGTCACCACACCCGGCCAGCAAGGCCAGCAGCGCAGGCAGGATCAGACGGTTCATGTTCATGGGGGCGGAGTATGGTTGGACAAGCATCCATTTTAAACGAGATGCCCCTTGCGTTGGCAATCAACCATTCTTCTTTTTCTGACATATACATATGCCGCAAGCGCAGTTGAAGCGGTATATGAATCGGGAGATAATCCGTGCCTGTTTTATGGAAGCGCGGCAATGACTGAATATATGCTGATCCTGGTCGGCACGGTGTTCGTGAACAACATCGTGATGTCCAGGATACTCGGGCTGTGTCCGTTCATGGGGGTTTCCAGAAAACTGGAAACGGCCATCGGCATGGGTGCGGCCACCACCTTCGTGCTCACGCTGGCCTCGGGCGCCAGCTATCTGATCAACCGCTATCTGCTCGGCCCGGAGCTGTCCTTCCTGACCACGCTGTCCTTCATCGTGGTGATCGCCGGCATCGTGCAGTTCACCGAGATGGTGGTGCAGAAGACCAGCCCGCTGCTGCATCAGGTGCTGGGCATCTACCTGCCGCTGATCACCACCAACTGCGCGGTGCTGGGCATCCCGCTGCTCAACGTGCAGGCGAAACACAATTTCATGGAGTCGCTGTTCTTCGGCATGGGCGGCGCGCTCGGCTTCACGCTGGTGATGGTGCTGTTCGCCGGGATGCGCGAACGCATGGAGGGCGCGGATGTGCCGGGCATCTTCAAGGGCACGGCCATCGCCATGGTCAATGCCGGCTTGATGAGCCTGGCGTTCATGGGGTTTTCGGGACTGGTCAGATAATGCTTTCCGCGCTGCTGGTCATGGCAGGTATCGCCATCGTGCTCGGCGCGGTGCTGGGCTATGCCGCGATCAGGTTCCATGTCGAGGGCAATCCGCTGGTGGACAAGATCGACGCGGTGCTGCCGCAGACGCAATGCGGGCAATGCGGCTATCCCGGCTGCCGCCCCTACGCCGAGGCCATCGCCAAAGGCGAGGCCGACATCAACCTGTGTCCGCCCGGCGGCGAGGACGGTATCCACAAGCTGGCCGACCTGCTCGGCAAGGAGTTCAAGCCGTTCGGCGGCAACGCACACCCCAAGCCGAAAGCGGTCGCCTTCATCGACGAGAATCTCTGCATCGGTTGCACCCTGTGCTTCCAGGCCTGCCCGGTGGATGCCATCGCGGGGGCGGCCAAGCAGATGCACACCATCATCGCCTCGGAATGCACCGGCTGCGAATTGTGCGTCGAGCCCTGCCCGGTGGATTGCATCAGCATGCTGACCATTGAAGAGAAGGTCGCCAACTGGAAATGGAAATATCCCATTTACGCGCTGAAGCCGGCTTCATGAGAACCCTGTTCAAATTCCACGGCGGCATCCATCCGCCCGGCAACAAGGCGCAATCGACGCAACACGGCATCGCGCGCGCGCCGCTGCCTTCGCGCCTGGTCATCCCGTTCCGCCAGCATGCGGGCGACGTGGCCAGGCCGGCGGTGCGGGTTGGCGAGCGCGTGCTCAAGGGGCAGCTCATCGGCACGCCGTCCGGCTTCATTTCGAGCGCCGTGCATGCGCCGACCTCCGGTACCGTCGCCGCCATCGACATGCAGCCCCTGCCGCATCCCTCCGGCCTGTCCGATCTGTGCGCCACGCTGATCCCGGACGGCAACGAGGAATGGGTCGCGCGCACGCCGCTCGATTACCGCAATATCCCGGCAGAGGAACTGCGCCACCTGCTGCGCATGTCCGGCGTGGTCGGGCTGGGCGGTGCGGTGTTCCCGAGCGACCTCAAGCTGCGCCCGCTGCGGGCGCATCCGAACAAGCACATCACCACCCTGATCCTGAACGGGGCGGAATGCGAGCCATGGATCACCTGCGACGACATGCTGATGCGCGAGCGCGCGGCGGAGATCGTGCAGGGCGCCGAGATGCTGCGCTTCATGCTGGAGGCCAGCGAGGTGCTGATCGGCATCGAGGACAACAAGCCGGAGGCGCTCGCCGCGTTGCGGCAGGCGGTGGCGCTGGCCGGGCTGGCGTTCGAGGTGATTGCCGTGCCGACGATCTATCCGGGCGGCGGCGCGAAGCAACTGATCCGCGTGCTCACCGGGCTGGAGGTGCCGTCCGGCAAATTGCCCACCGATATCGGCGTGCAGTGCTTCAACGTCGCCACGGTTTACGGCGCATGGCGCGCCATCGCGCACGGCGAGCCGCTGGTCTCGCGCATCGTCACCGTGACGGGAAATGTCCGGCAAGCGCGCAACTACGAGGCACTGATCGGCACGCCCTTGGCCGAACTGCTCGCGCTCGGCGAACCCTTGCCGGACACCGACCGCTACATCATGGGCGGCCCGATGATGGGGATGGAATTGCCCTCGCTGGACATTCCGCTGGTCAAGGGTGGCAACTGCATCATCGCCGCATCCGACCAGTTGTTGCCTCCGCCCCCGCCGGCACTGCCGTGCATCCGCTGCACGCGCTGCGCCCAGGTGTGCCCGGCCGACCTGCAACCGATGGACCTGTTCTGGTTCGCGCAGGCCAGGGATTTCGGCAAGGCGCAGGAATTCAGCCTGTTCGACTGCATCGAGTGCGGCGCGTGCGCCTATGTCTGCCCCAGCCACATCCCGCTGGTGCAGTATTATCGTTTCGCCAAGAGCGAGATCCGCGCGCGCGAACAGGACAAGCTGGCCGCCGACAAGGCGCGCATCCGCTACGAGTTCCGCGAATACCGCATCGAGCGCGACAAGCGCGAAAAGGCCGAGAGGCTCGCCGCCAGGGAGAAGGTCGCCGCCGCGCCGGCTGCCGGGACTGCGGACGCCGCAAGGCAGGAGATACTTGCGGCGATGGAACGCGCGAAGCAGCAGGCCGCCGCAGCCAGCCCGAAGAACACCGACCGTTTGACGCCGCAGCAGCAGGCGGAGATCGCCGAGATCGAGAAGCGCCGCGCGCATATCCGCGAACTGGCGCGATCGGGCGTCGAGCACCACAAGGAATAATATGGCCATATTCTCTTCACCGTTCATCAGCAAGCCGGACACCGTCGCGCAGATCATGTTCAGGGTGCTGCTGGCGCTGCTCCCCGCGGTCGCGCTGTACGTCTGGAATTACGGCCCGGCGGTGCTGGTCTCGATCGCGCTGGCCAGCGTCACCGCGCTCGCCACCGAGGCCGTCATGCTCAAGCTGCGCCAACGGCCCGTCGCGCCGTTCCTGCGCGACAACAGCGCGCTGGTCACCGCCTGGCTGCTGGCGCTGGCCATCCCGCCGCTGACGCCGTGGTGGCTGATTGTGCTCGGCACCGCGTTCGGCATCGCCGTCGCCAAACACCTGTACGGCGGCCTCGGCAACAACCTGTTCAACCCGGCGATGGTCGGCTATGCGGTGCTGATCGTCTCGTTCCCGGCGCAGATGACGCACTGGCCCAGCCCGCTCGGACTGGGCCAGGCAGAACTCGGCTTCCTCGACCAGCTCGGCTATATCTTTGCCGGCACGCTGCCCGGCGGCATCGGGCCGGATGCCTTCAGCATGGCCACGCCGCTGGATACGCTGAAGACCCAGCTGCATCTGGACAAGAGCATGGGACAGATCTTCGAGATGCCGATCTATGGTTATCTGGGCGGCAAGGGCGGCGAGATGGTGGCGTTCGGCTTCCTGCTGGGCGGGCTTTACCTGCTGGCCGCGCGCATCATCACCTGGCATATCCCGGTCGCCTTCCTCGGCACCCTGTTCGCCGTCGCGGGGATCGCGCATCTGCTCGACCCGGCGCATTACGCGGCACCGCTGTTCCACTGGTTCTCCGGCGCGGCCATGCTGGGGGCGTTCTTCATCCTGACCGATCCGGTGAGCGGTCCCACCACGGACCGGGGCAAGCTGATCTTCGCCGCCGGAGCGGGATTGATCACCTGGCTGATCCGCACCTTCGGCGGCTTTCCGGACGGCGTGGCGTTCGCCACGCTGCTGATGAACATCTGCGTGCCGCTGATCGTGCTCTATACCCAGCCCGCGGTGTTCGGCAAGAAAGGGCAGCCATGAGGCGCACGCTGGCCAGAGCCTCACTGCTCACCGCGATCAACCTGCTGGTGTTCGCGCTGATCGGCACCGCAGTGCTGGCGTTCACCCATGACGCGACGCGCGACACCATCGCGCGCAGCGTGGAGAACGAGAAGCTGAAGCTGATTATGCAGATTGCGCCGCAGGGAGCATTCGACAACGACATCATGAAGGATGTCACGCAACTTGCCCCAGACGAGTTGCTCGGCACGGTGCAGACCTCCAGCGCGTATCGCGGACGCCTGCACGGACAGCCATCCATCGCCGTGCTGGAAGCGGTCGCGCCGGACGGCTACGGCGGCAAGATCAACCTGATCGTCGCCATCCATCACGATGGCCGCATCGGCGGCGTGCGCGTGGTGTCGCACAAGGAAACGCCGGGGCTGGGCGATTACATCGAGATCGCCAAGGATGGCTGGATCACCGGTTTCAACGGGCTGTCGCTGGAGAGCCGCAAGGACGGCGGCTGGAAAGTCAAAAAAGACGGCGGCGCATTCGATTACCGGGCCGGTGCCACCATCACCCCGCGCGCCGTGGTGAAGGCGGTGCACAAAGCCTTGCAGTATTTCGCGCAGCATCGCGATGAGCTGTTCGCGCAAAAACCGGTTCCTTCCCCTGACAAGGAGAACGCAAAATGACCACGCAAGAATTCAAGGACATCTTCCGCAACGGCCTGTGGAAACAGAACGCCGGTCTCGTGCAACTGCTCGGCCTGTGCCCGCTACTGGCGATCAGCAACACGGTGGTGAACGCGCTCAGTCTGGGGCTGGCGACCACGCTGGTGATGACGCTGTCGGGCAGCATCATCGCCGCGATACGCGAGCTGGTTCCGAATGAAGTGCGCATCGCGGTATATGTGCTGCTGATCGCCGTGCTGGTCACCGTGGTGCAACTGCTGATCAATGCCTATGCTTATCCGTTGTATGTGGTGCTGGGCATCTTCCTGCCGTTGATCGTCACCAATTGCATCATTCTGGCGCGCGCCGAGGCTTTTGCTTCGAAGAACAGCGTGCTCGCTTCCGCGCTGGACGGCATTGCGATGGGGCTGGGGCTGACCGCGGTGCTGACCGTGCTGGGCGCGGTGCGCGAAATATTCGGCCACGGCACGCTGCTGTCCGGCATCGACATGGTGTTCGGCGAAGCGGCGAAATCGCTGGTGATCACTGTGGTGCCGGACTACCACGGCTTCCTGCTCGCGGTTCTGCCGCCCGGCGCGTTCATCGCGCTGGGGCTGCTCATCGCGCTGAAGAACTGGCTGAACCTGCGCGCCGAACAGAAGGCGCGCGTGGCGGCGATGCAGCCCGCTGCGTCCCAGTTGGCATGAACGCAGCTATTGAGGTATTCGTGATTCATGGCACCGTTCGCTCTGAGCCAAGTAATCCCCGCGTCCGCGAGGCAAGGCGCGAGCAGTGAACCCCCTACAGTTACGGATATAGTCATGTAAAATACCCGCAATCTTCCAAGAGTTGGAATATGCGCATTACCAATGCACAAGCCGAGCAGGCCGTTAGCATCATCCGCGAATCTCTGGGTGCGGAGGCTGCGGTGTGGTTGTTTGGCTCGCGCGTAAATGACACCAAGCGCGGTGGAGATGTGGACTTGTACGCTGAAACGTCGTTGCACGGGGTCTTGCTGGATGAGACTGTGCGCGCAAAAATTGCGTTGAGCGATTTGTTTGGCCGCTCGGTTGATCTGGTGGTGAACAATCACCGCAAATCCAGCCCGATCTATCAGATCGCCCGTGAAGAAGGCATACGTTTGGCATGAAACCCCATTTGCAATTGATTGCATCGCGCCTGTCGCAACTGGAGAGATTGCGTGCTTATCTGCTTCACTCCACCGGGAAGATCGAACAATGCGGGATGTTGCAGAAATCTCCAGCCGTATATTCGCTTGACGATTCCAATAACCTCGCTGCCTTCCGTATGCGTGTTTCAGAATTCCAGGAGCATCTCGGTAAACTGCTGGCCTCCATTGCCCGTGAGGAGGAGGTCGAATACAGCGGTTTTTCCGATGTGTTGGCTTTCGCCGAAAAGTCCGGGATCATAGCCAGCGAATCCGTATGGAAAGAGATCCGCGAGATACGCAACCAGATCAACCATGAGTATGAAGACGACCCCGACGCGTTGACCGTGATCCTCAAGAAAATGGTGACCTGTATCCCCGCATTGCTGGAATGGGAGACCGGCGCACGCAACTATTGCGCCGCGAAATTCGGATTGGATGACTCGGCTTCGTGAACCACAACAAACGCAGAGATATCTTTCTGCGCCTGCAAGCGGCGAACCCGCACCCAGCGACAGAGTTGAAATATCGCACGCCGTTCGAGCTGCTGGTGGCCGTGATCCTGTCGGCACAGGCTACCGACAAGAGCGTCAACCTCGCCACACGCGAACTGTTCCCGGTCGCAAATACACCCGAAAAGATCCTTGCCCTCGGCGAGGGAGGGCTGCGCGAATATGTCCAGCGCATCGGGCTGTACCAGACCAAGAGCAAACACATCATCCAGATGAGCCGCCTGCTGCTGGAGCAGCATGGCGGCGCGGTGCCGCAGACGCGCGAAGCGCTGGAAGCCCTGCCCGGCGTGGGCCGCAAGACCGCCAACGTGGTGCTCAATACCGCCTTCGGGCAGCCGACCATCGCGGTGGACACGCACATCTTCCGCGTCGCCAACCGCACCGGCCTCGCCCCCGGCAAGACCGTGCTGGAAGTGGAGCACAAACTGCTGAAAGTCGTGCCGGACGAATTCAAACACGACGCGCACCACTGGCTGATCCTGCACGGGCGCTACGTCTGCCAGGCGCGCAAACCGAAGTGCGGCGTGTGTATCATCAACGACCTGTGCGAATACAAATTTAAGGAACCATGAAAACCTCCAGAAATCGTAGCGAGCAATCCGAGAGCAAGGCGCACGGAGCGCAGCGAACGAGACATACCTTATGGGTAGGCGAGGAGCGAGCACCGCGCAACGCCGCTATCGGATTGCGCAGTAGATTTCCGGAGGTTTTCTGATGTTGTTCAATCCGTCGCGTGATGAAGCGCGCAAGTTCCTGATCGAATCCTGGCGCAAGCGCCGCGCCAACGAACTGCTCATGCCGCTGGAAGACCTGGCCGCGCAGCTCATCGCCAAACACCCCGAACACCATGCCGTGTTCGAAGACCCGGATGCCTCGCAGGACAAGGACTACCTGCCAGAACACGGCGCGATCAACCCGTTCCTGCACCTGATGATGCACCTCACCATCGAGGAACAGATATCCATCGACCAGCCGCCCGGCATCCGCGCGCATTTTGTCCGGCTGACGCGCAAGTTCGAATCCGAACACGAAGCGCAGCACGCGATGATGGAATGCCTGACCGAGATGATCTGGCAGGCGCAGCGCAACGGAGCGCAGCCGGATGCGGCGGTCTATCTTGGCTGTCTCGAAAGGCAATGACATGCGCTTGAGCAAGATCGTGACGAAAACCGGCGACGACGGCACGACCGGGCTGGCCGACGTCGCCCTGCTGTTCGTATAGGGCCGCTGCCTCTACCGCGCTCACGCGCTGCAGGAAACGTTAAGACAAGGAGTGGGTTGATCCGGGGTGATGGCCGGGGTATTTATGGGAAGGCAGGTATCGACCCGCTGCTGCCCGTCAGGAGAATCGCCATGATGGCCCGGTTGTCGGCCGTAGCCGCCGATAACGCACACCGTCGATTAAGTCCGCTTTTCGACACATAACCGTCAGCAGTGGGTCGGAAGCTGACTTAATCGACGGCGTTCGCCACCAGCAGCTCAGGCCGAAGATACGACCCGTTGCACCAATCCCATTTGCCAAGCAAATAAATTAACTAACAATTTTCCCTATAAATGATTACAATAACCATTGCCTATGCAATGGTTATGGTTGTTGCCGATTTTTTATATTGGGGAAGATTATGCAAAAAGGTGATGTAGTTAGATTTAAAGAACCCATAGACCCAGGTGATGAGAATGCCATAATGATCTTAGAAGAAGATCCCGATGGTGGACGAGTTTTAGTAAGGCATCTAGTAGATATGAAATTGCAACCAACGTCCATTTACCTAATAAAAGACCTGAAATTATGTGAAGTACCCAGACGAATAATTTCGTAGGTAAAACATTTTAAATGGAGTTGCTATGTCTCATTTGATGACTGTATCAGACGCTTCAAAAACGTTGAATGTATCAGTTGATACTATTCGGCGGTGGGAAAAAAAGGGACTCATTAAAGCAAGACGAGATGAGAAAAATTATCGAGTGTTTAATATTGAGGAATTGCGTCGGGCACATAATAAATATGTTGGTGGTGATACCCAACAAAACCGTTACGTTGTGCTACAGGCAAAGAAAAAAACAAAATTTACGAGTATAGAATTGTTTGCTGGAGCCGGTGGGCTGGCGCTTGGCATGGAGAATGCAGGGATTAAACATAAACTGCTTGTGGAAATTGATAAGTATGCGGCATCAACACTAAAAAATAATCGTCCCAGGTGGAATGTTAGCTGCGCTGACGCTAGGGAAGTTTCCTATACAGGTATGGCTGCCGACATTGTTACTGGTGGATTTCCATGCCAAGCATTTAGCTTTGCTGGTAATCAAATGGGATTCGAGGATGCACGTGGAACCCTGTTTTTTGAGTTAGCACGATGCATCAAAGAAGTGCAGCCAAAAATTGCTGTAGGAGAGAATGTACGGGGTTTACTAACCCACGACAACGGGAAAACTTTGCGTGCAATGCTGTCTATATTGGATGATCTCGGCTACCGTGTGGCATACCGTGTACTTCGTGCGCAGTATCTTGATGTTCCACAAAAACGCGAACGTTTAGTAATAATTGCTGTACGCAAAGATTTGGATTTGCCAATTATGTTTCCGAAGGAGAAGGATTACACAATCTCAATGCGGGAAGCGCTTGCAGACGTTCCTTCTTCACCAGGTCAGGAATATCCAAAACGTAAACGTGAAGTCATGGAGTTGGTGCCCGCTGGAGGCTATTGGCGTGATCTGCCGATTAAAATGCAGAAAGCCTATATGGGTGGAAGCTTTTATCTCAGCGGGGGGAAAACTGGTATGGCGCGAAGACTGTCATGGGATGAACCATCGCTAACATTAACTTGCTCACCAGCACAAAAACAGACGGAACGCTGTCATCCAGAAGAAACAAGGCCGCTCAATGTACGCGAGTACGCGAGAGTGCAAACATTTCCAGATGATTGGCAGTTTCAAGGTTCAATAAATGCCCAATACAAACAGATTGGCAATGCAGTGCCAGTGAATTTAGGCTATCACGTTGGGCGCTGTTTAGTGGCAATGCTTGAAGGCAAGAAAGCCGACAAAACCATGGAAACTGTGGATGCGTCTGAAGGGAGAGTGTTGATTGATGGGGATTTGATTAACTAGCCCTGTCAAATTAAAAAATTAACCCTTGGTTTAGGGTGGTGTAAACTGCGATATTGATTTTTTTGCAGGCAATTACTTATGCCATACCTATCTTTCATAAGCGATGAAGATTTAGAAAAGGAAGTATCTCTTATACTTTCGACAGCTGCTGTTGCTCTTAAAAAAGCCAATACAAAGTTCGGAAAAAATGTGATTGATCCATTTTCCGTAATGTTTGAAATGGCTGGATTTAACATCGAAGATGTGGCGACTTGGGAGGTCAGCGAAAAAACGCGGCAGTCTCAAAAAACATTAAGTAATGCATTTGGCACATTTCATCAAAACATATTGGGGCATATTAATGGATGGGAAAACTTGGGTATTGGCCATAGTGCAGATTTGGAATGTGCTGGTCGCAAAATAATTGCCGAAGTCAAGAACAAATACAATACGGTAACGGGCGCGAAGCTATGTGATGTTTACGATCATTTAGAAAAATTAGTAATGCCAATTGTTTCAAAATATAAAGGCTACACAGCTTATTATGTTGAAACCATTCCTAGGCCAAAAAAAAGCAAGTCGCAAAAATATAACGTTGCTTTTACCCCGTCAGACAAACAAACCAAGACTACCAAGCCAGCTAATAACCTAATTCTGAAAATTGATGGTCAAAGCTTTTATGCATTGGTTACGGGCGTTCCCGATGCGTTAGAGCAGTTGTATGACGTACTTCCAACAGTAATAAGCAATTTGTCAGGACATACATTTGCACCATCTGAATTAGCGCGCATGAAAATGTATTTCAAGAAAGCTTTTGTGTAAGCAGTAAGGCTGCACTTAAAAGAAAGCTAAATTATTAGAAGCCATCAAAAACCCTCCTTCTTTCAGAGAAAAGTCAAAAACAGCATTCAGAAAAGAAAAAACTAAACCCCGTATCCCCTATTCTTCTTGCTGCCCATGTGCCGGTTTCATACCAAAGGTACCTACTCTCCGAATTTGCGAGATGTAGGTTCCGGTCTAGGGGAGTACGATACGCGCTGACGGGGGTGTGGCTCAAGGTACCAGCCCGGT